>Ga0123339_10000914_pt1 | contig 21128 bp, 20 predicted proteins | sample lystaG_FD_89956 | JGI IMG/M metagenome (GOLD analysis project Ga0123339, IMG submission 89956) | Glacier valley bacterial and archeal communities from Borup Fiord, Nunavut, Canada, to study Microbial Dark Matter (Phase II) -... | ecosystem: Environmental > Aquatic > Freshwater > Ice > Glacier ...
GCTGATGGAAGCAAGACCCTCGACAACTTTAAGTACAAGGGTATCTCCGAACTGATGGCTGTGCCTGCTGGCACCCACAAGTTCCAGGTTTCGGCTGCTGGCAAGACTGCCGCCGATGCAGTGATCACCGCTGACGGCGTGAAGCTCGAAGGCGGCAAGCACTACACTGTGTTCGCGGTTGGTACTGTAGCCGAGAAGAACCTCAGCCTGCTGCTGACTGTTGACGACCTCAGCCCGCTCCCAGCTGGCAAGGCTCGCGTCCGCATCACCCATGCTAGCAGCGGCGCGCCCAACGTGGACGTGGTAGCCAACGGCGCAACCTTCCTCGCCAAGAACCTGGCTTTCCCTGGTGCTAGCGACTACCTGACGGTAGACGCAATGGCCGTGAACGCAGAAGTGCGGGCCACTGGCACCACCGCTGCGGTCAAGACGGTCAGCACCTCGGTTGAGGCTGGCAAGATTTACAACTTCGTGGCAATCGGCAAGGTTGGGGCGATCGGCAACACTGCCTTCGATATCCTGCCCATCGTAGACAGCGCAATGGCGGGTAGCACGATGATGGCCTCCCCGACCGCCGCGATGGCTGGCAACATGGGCAGCGACATGGGTAACGCCCAGGTTCGCGTCGTCCACGCTTCACCCGATGCTGGTGACGTAGCTGTCTTCGCTGATGGCAGCAAGACCCTCGACAACTTTAAGTACAAGGGTATCTCCGAACTGATGGCTGTGCCTGCTGGCACCCACAAGTTCCAGGTTTCGGCTGCTGGCAAGACTGCTGCTGATGCAGTGATCACCGCTGACGGCGTGAAGCTCGAAGGCGGCAAGCACTACACCGTGTTCGCGGTTGGTACCGTAGCCGAGAAGAACCTCAGCCTGCTGCTGACCGTTGACGACCTCAGCCCGCTCCCAGCTGGCAAGGCTCGCGTCCGCATCACCCACGCCAGCAGCGGCGCGCCCAACGTGGACGTGGTAGCCAACGGCGCAACCTTCCTCGCCAAGAACCTGGCCTTCCCTGGTGCTAGCGACTACCTGACGGTGGACGCAATGGCCGTGAACGCAGAAGTGCGGGCCACTGGCACCACCGCTGCGGTCAAGACGGTCAGCACCTCGGTTGAGGCTGGCAAGATTTACAACTTTGTGGCAATCGGCAAGGTCGGGGCGACCGGCAACACTGCCTTCGACATCCTGCCCATCGTGGACAGCGCAATGGCGGGTAGCACGATGATGGCCTCCCCGACCGCTGCAATGGACGGTGGTATGATGATGACCCCGACCGCTGCGATGGGTGGCGGCATGATGATGACCCCGACCGCCGCGATGGGTGGTACCATGCCTGGTATGCCTGTCACTGGTGCAGCTGACAACATCAGCATCCTCCTCATCCTGTTCCTCGCCCTGGTTGCCCTGTCTGCTGGCTTCGGTGTGCGCCAACTGGCCCGCGTCCGCGTCAACAACAAGTAACCACCACTAGCCCGCTGCGAAGCGGCCAACTACAAGAGGGAGTGTGCTAACCAGCACACTCCCTTTTGCTTGCTGATTGCCACCCTATGCCAATTCGCAAAGAATCGTAGTACTATTGTACCAGGCGGTATAGGAAGGTTAGCCAATTGCGCGTTACAACTGACAATGCTATACTGTAGCCACAGCGCAGGATGCCCGACCAACGTGGTTCGGGCTGGCTGCGACTACACGCAAAGAGGTGGACGATGCGAAAGGTTACTGCTCTACTTGGTGGCTTGGCCCTCGTGCTGATGCTCACTGTTACCCTCGGCGGCAGCGCACAGGCGGCTGGCTCAGGCGCAAACATGGCCCTGCGGAACAACACCGACATGGCAATCCGTATTTATGCTAATGGCAACCAGCTTGCCACCGTTGCCGCTCATAGCTCTACCGACATGGCCCTCAACATGGCTATCTACGCTAGTCGCACCACCCACTTCACCGCTCGCTCCACTGGTAGTGATGCTTGGGCCGTGGCTGATATGGCTGTGCAGGCTGGCCGCAACTATGACATGGCGATTAACCAGAATGGCTCGGCTGTAGATATAGTCGTCATCATCCTGATCGACTAAGTAATATGGTAGGAGGAGATGGTTGTCCAGGCTGGCTACAGCTTGACATGGCTCTCAGCACCCTGGTGACCAACTAACAGCCAGCTACACTCAGCAACGACGAGCCAGGGGCCATGCGCCTCTGGTTCTCTTATTTGGCTCCCTCTGGGGCTGGCGGGGCGATCTCATAGGCGGTCATCTGGTTCGCTTTATCATCTACCAGCGGGCCACTAGGAAAGATGCGGTGCAGCTTGACCCGCATCTCGGCAGCCTGGGTGGGGGTCAAGGCCCACCAGTGGACGACGGCATAGCGCACGTTCTGCTGCTGCAACTCGCGCAGGCTGGGGGCGATTTCCTTCTGCGGCAGCCAGTACGGGCCAGTGTCGGTCAGCAGGTAGAGCAGCAGTGGGCGGCTGCTAATGAAGGGGTCTTGTGGCTGGCGCGACAGCTTGCCATAGATGATCGGCTTGCCGTGCATAGTCTGCAAGAGCAGGTAGTCGGAGAGGTCGCGGATCGGCAGTTCAAGGATCGCGTACTGCTCCTTGTCCGCACTCACCTGTTGGTAGAAAGCATTGGCTGTTGGTACAGTGACAGTGGGGAATGGCACCGCCGCGAACTCAAACATGATCATCCCCGCCACCAGCGCAAAGCTGAACGCAAAAGTGAGGCGGGCGGGCCAGCGGAAGCGCGGGCGACTGGCTGCCCACTGTCCAAGTCTCGCCAGCGCATAACCGACCAGCACTGCCAGGGCGAGGCTAGCGATCACCACGAATCGGGCTGGCACTCGCATAACGTTGAAGCCAGGGACGAACTGATAGAGGAGAGTGTAGGGGAGCGTCACCTGTCGTTCAAACTTAGAGAAGTAGCTGTAGCCGTTTAGGTGTAGGACAGGGCCGAGCGAAAGAACCCAGAAGAAGCTAGCGGTTAGCAGCCAGAACAGCAGTGCCTTGCGCCGCCGCAGCCCCAGCAAAGCTACGCCGATGGTGGTGTAACCGAGGAAGGCGGCTCGCTCCGTGCGGTTGCGTTCGGGGATGCGCTGCTCCAACTGTTGGGCCGCGCCACCCAGCAGCGGGTGCAAGGCCGAGGGGATGAACGAATCGAGTAGGTCGGAGGAGTAGACTAGCGTCTCCTGCGCTGGAGGCTTCATCCAGTCCTGCCCTTCCTGCGCCTTCAGCGTCGGTAGCAGTAGGGGGCCAACCAGGGCAGCGAAGACTAGCCCCAGCACGACCATCGTCGCCCCCAGGTTGAGCAGCCGCCTCCAGGCCGCCTCACCGTCGTTGTCTACCAGCCCCCGCCAGCCGACGTAGAGAGCGGTAAAGAGCAGCAGGAAGATGGCGAAAGTAAACTCGGTGTAGAAGTTGGCGGCCAGAAACACGCCCGCCAGCCCCGCCCAGGCCAACCGCCGCCCACTGAAGTGGCGATCCAGTTCGCTGCCCGGCGCGCCCGCTGCGTGGAACAAGGCCCAGAGGTAGAAGGGTAGCCACTGGATCGAAACCAGGTTCATGTGACCTAGCATCCGACCGATGTGGAATGGGCAGAAGGCAAAGGCGAAGCCCGCCACCAATGCGGCTACCCCACTGCCGGTTAGATAGCGCACCAACAGCCAGGTGCCATAGCCCCCCAGGATGAAACTAGTAAGGACGATCCCATTGTATGCCTGCGTCAGGCTGGCTCCCAAGAGTAGGGCGGGGAGCGCGCCGATGCACTCCAGGATCACAGTGGTGTCGAACAGCAGCGTGACCCCGCCTGGATAGTATAGGTAGTTGGTGTAGAAGGGATCGCTATGCAGGTCGAGCAGTGACTTCTTGACCCACCAGATGTTCCAGAGGTACTGCCAGGCATCACCGCCACCTGGTACGTCCGTGGCAAACTTTGCGCCCACCGGCCAGGTGAAGATGATGCTTAGGATGAGGAAGACGGCCAGTACCAGCAGGTGCCTGCTGACTGCGACCAGCAGGCTACGGCGGGGGATGCTGATCGTGGTCTGACTAGCGGTAGCGGGGGCCGCGCTAGTAAGCCGCTGGGCAGCAGCCCCCGCTACCGCCCTTGCCGCCACGCGCCGTAGTTGGTTGGCGGCCAGGTTCGCTACTGCGCTTGCCGCCTGCTGCCGCAGCAGATTGGGTACAGGCCCGCTGGCTGGTTGGTGGCCGTTGCTGCTGGCGGGTGTACCGCCCCGATCAGCTAGCCGCCCACTGGCTTGTGGGAGGCTGATGGCCTGTTTGTTCGGCGAACGCTTCTTCGGCATGGGGCTATTATACACGATGCTTTGCAGAAAAAGCGGGGCTGATCAATGATCAGTCCCACTGCTCTCCATCTACTCTACTTCGATGAAGATGTCCGCGCCCTCAAGCGCAACGGCGTAGGTGCGGATCGGCTGAGTTGCGGGCAGGGTGCGAGCCTTGCCAGTTGCCAGGTCGAACTTGGAACCGTGCAGTGGACATTCCACCGCGCAGTCGTCCTCATCCAGCCAGCCTTCGCTGAGGTCAGCATAGGCGTGCGAACAGATTGCGTCGGTGGCGTAGTAGCGACCACAGACGAAATAGACGGCGATCTCACGCCCATCTACGTCCAGCTTGCGGGTCGTATTCTCTGCCATGTCTCCGATGCTGCCGACTTTGACCAGAGCCATATTACTACGCCTCCTCGTCGTCGTCCACCAGATAGGCTACGGTGTCGCCTAGCTTGCTGCGGATCGCGTCGGCCAGGTAGTCGTGCAGTTGGGGGACGTTCAGTTGGGCTAGCACTTCCTCGAAGAAGCCTTCGACGATCACGCGGGTGGCGACTTCGGCGGTCAGGCCACGCGATTGCAGGTAGAATAGCTGCTCCGCATCGACTGGACCAAGCGAACTGGCGTGGCTGCATTTCTCGATCTCGTTGGCCTTGATCTCCAGGTTCGGCACCGAGTCGGCGTGGGCAGTCTTGCTGAGCAGGAGGTTGCGGTTAGTCATGCCGCTGCTGCTGAAGCGGCCCTCCGGCTGCACCAGGATCATCCCCTCGAAGACGCTGCGCCCAGACTCTTGCAGCACCCCTTTGTAGGTCAGGTTGCTGCTGGTATGCCCGGCGGCATGGTCTTGCAGGGTGTCATATTCCATGTACTGGTTGCCGTGCGGGAAGTAGAGGCCGGTTAGTTTCGCACTGCTACCATCACCACGCATATTTGCGTCAACCTGGGTGTGGGTGGTCTTGCCGCCCAGCCCAACGTTGTAGAGCGCGAGGCTGCTGTTGGGGTCAAGGACAGCGCGCTGGGTGGCGATCTCGGTAGTCTGCTCACCCCATTGCTGCACGTTGATGTAGTTGAGGCTGGAACTCTCGCCTACCAGCAGTTCGGTAACACTGTTGTTGTAGACGTTGACCCCCTCTGGTGAAACAGAGTGGCTGACTACAGTAGCCTTGCTGAAGCGCGCCCCCATGATCAGGCTGCGGGTGACTACGGTGCTGCCTTCTGCGTCTGCCAGATTGACCAGGTAGAAGGGAAGATTGACCTCCACCTCGGCGGGGATCAGCAGGAAAAAGCCGTCTCGCCAGGCAGCGGCGTTCTGGGCGGTGAAGCGATTGAGGTCGTTTGGCACTGCGCTGCCAATGTGCCGCTCCATCATCTGTGGCGGCAGGGTGCGGGCGGCCTCAGCCAGGGATAGCAGTTGTACGCCCTTTGCCTGCAAGTCCTCGTTCAGTTCGGCGCGTACTGCGTGGCCGTTGTGCAAGACGAGCAGCCCGGCCCGATTCTCGCTGCTGATTACCTCTTGGAAGGTAGGCGCAGCGTCGCTGGCAGCGGCGAGCGGCGCGGTCAGGGCTAGCTTGCCCAGGTCTATGCGCCGCCAGCCATCCTGGTTGCGGGGCGGCCACGGGGTTGCGTCGAACTGCTGTTGGGCCTGCTGGCGATTGGCGATCAGCCAGGTCGGTTCGTTGGTGCTAACTACTTCGCGCACTGCGGTCATCTTGTTTGTCTCCTATAGGAGCTTGCTGACAGCAAATGCAGGCTCACAGTGTGCGAACTGTTCAGTCCGCCAAGCCGCAAGCCTGCCCGCTCCCTACTGCCCAATCAAACGTCTGTGGGCCAAAATCACCCGACAGAGCCTTCCATCTGCAACTGGATCAGGCGGTTGAGTTCGACCGCATACTCCATCGGTAGTTCCTTAGCGATAGGCTCAATGAAGCCGTTGACGATCATCGCAGAAGCGTCCACTTCGCTGAGACCACGTGACATCAGGTAGAACAACTGCTCCTCGCCAACCTTACTCACCGTCGCTTCGTGGCCGATGTTCACTTCGTCCTCGGCTACGTCGATCACCGGGTAGGTGTCGCTCTGGCTCTGCGCGTCCAGCAGCAGTGCGTCACAGCGCACGGTACTCTTTACGTCGTAGGCACCAGGCTGTACCTGGAGCAGACCGCGATAGCTGGTGCGCCCTCCCCCCTTACTCACCGACTTGCTGACCACCACCGAGGAGGTGTGTGGCGCGCAGTGGACGACCTTTGCGCCTGCATCCTGGTGCTGTCCAGGGCCAGCGAAGGCGACGCTGAGGATTTCACCGCGTGCGCCCGGCTCCATCATGTAGACGCTGGGGTACTTCATCGTCAGCTTGCTGCCGAGGTTGCCATCCACCCACTCCATCGTTGCATCGCCCATTGCCATCGCCCGCTTGGTTACCAGGTTGTAGACGTTGTTCGACCAGTTCTGGATCGTGGTGTAGCGTACCCGTGCGCCCTTCTCAACCATAATCTCAACTACTGCGCTGTGCAGGCTGTCGGAGCTATAGGTAGGGGCGGTGCAGCCTTCCACGTAGTGGACATAGCTACCAGGGGCAGCGATGATCATGGTGCGCTCAAACTGGCCCATGTTCATCGTGTTGATGCGGAAGTAGGCTTGCAGCGGGATTTCGACGCGCACACCTTCTGGGATGTAGATGAAGCTACCGCCGCTCCAGACTGCGCTGTTGAGGGCCGCGAACTTGTTGTCTGCCGGGGGGATGATCGTCGCCCAATACTTGCGGAACAACTCTGGGTAGTCGCGCAATGCGCTGTCAGTGTCGGTGAAGATCACCCCCTGCTTCTCCAAATCCTCGCGCAGGTTGTGGTAGATCACCTCGGACTCGTACTGCGCGCCCACCCCGGCCAGGAACTTGCGCTCTGCTTCAGGGATGCCCAGCCGATCGAAGGTGTTCTTGATGTTCTCTGGCACATCATCCCAGGAGCGGGCGTTCTTCTCGGTTGGGCGCACATAGTAGTGGATATTATTGAAGTCGAGGTCGCGCAATTCGCCACCCCAGTTAGGCATAGCCTTCTTCTCAAAGATTTCGAGCGAGCGCAGGCGGAACTTAAGCATCCACTCTGGCTCATTCTTCATATAGGAGATCTCCTCCACCAGCTTACGGGTCAGTCCCTTTTCGCTCTTAAAGGTATAATTCTCCTCAGAGTCGTGGAAACCATAGGCATATTCGGTGGCGGTCTGCTGGATCAGGGCGGGATTGGTCATCGTGGCTCTCCTCTGGTGCCGCTGGTGCGGCTGGCAACGCAATTGCTGCTTTGGCCTACTAATCTGTGCTTGCCCTGCTATTATACCACATTTTGACAGGATTAGCAGTTTTTATTCGGCGGAATTGGTGATGAATTGCGCAAAGCCGACTACAGCCGACAACTGCGCTTGCTACCGGGTTGGCAGGTCAGGTTGGCTGTGACTAAAGTCCCCCCTGCTTCGGTACTTTTGCCTTATTATCATCAGAGCCAGAAGCAGCTATAATGCAATAGATAAAGAACCGTCCAGGGAGTAAGCAGCCATGTTGAGCCAGATACAGGTAGAAGAAGTTGTGTTCAAGCCGCATAGTGAATGGGCGCAGGGCAGTCCTGCTACCAGCACCGAAAGCCAGCCCAGTTGGCAGAGCGAACAAAGTCTTGCTCTCGCTCAAGCGCGGGCAGAGTTGCTGGCCGCCGCCCACGAACTGACTGGCGAACAGGCACCTGCCGAGCGGGAGCTAACCGCTATGTTGCACCAACTCTCTCTCAGCCGCTTGCTGCGCAGCACAGAGTACGCAGCTCTGTTTACCCGCTTCGCTCGCCTCTATCCCGAAGGCTGGCTCAACTACCTTGTGGCAGAGGCAGTCGCGGGCTGGCTGGTGCAGCGTGGTGAGTTCACCGTCTTCTCCAGCGGCACACTGGTCGGTAGTATGCAGCAGCACTGGCCGCAGGCGGCTGACCTCTGGACGGGAGTGCTGGTTGAGGCTGTAGAGTGCGTCCTACAGTTGATTACCCTGCAAGGGCGGGTGCGAACAGTAGCAGTGGGCGCAGGCTTCCCCGGCCTCTACACCGCCGTCTAAAAACATTCCAGTATCACATCCTTAACTAGCCACTCACTTCGCCCAGCCGTTGCGGGCCATCCACAGACCGCTTGCGTCCTCAGCCAGCCGCAGGTAGCTGTTGCCGTCGCTGCTGCCGATGTACACACCCGTGCTACTCAGGTAGAGTTGGCTCAGGCCGTCGGCGGTGTAGACCACTGGCGGGGTGGAGACGACCCCAGCAGCATAGCCAGCTACATAGCGATCCACCTGCTTGCCACTCACGTCAACTACATAACTGTCGAGGGTAATGTTGGAACCGCTAAGGTTGTGGTAGAGCGTGTAGTAGAAGTGGCCGTTGTCGAGGAAGCCACCTTCTACCATGTGGTCTAGCCGGCGGACGAGGGTCGCCACCCCCTGGCGGTTGCGTACTTCGAGGTGGGTTGGTTGGCCGAGAGTAAGCAGGATGCTGCTGGCATCGGGGCTGAACTCTGCCTGCTTGATCGCACTACTTGCCCAGGCAGTGGCGGTTTGCTTGTCAAGGTCGAGCAGATAAGGTAGGTAGTCGCTGCGGTCGGGGACGTAGAGGATCGCCCATTTGTCGTCGCGGCTGACGGCCACCGTTGACCGAAGGATCGGGGCATTGCCAGCCAGCAGTGGCGGTTTGCCGCCGAAGTCAACAACCCGGCTAGGATCGAGCGGCTGCTGCACACGGTAGCTGGCAAGCACACTCGTCTTGTGGCTGTCGTCAAGATTCGTGAGGCGCACACTGTAATCAGCACCCTGCTGTACGGAGTAGAGTAGTGCCTGGGGTGGGCCGAGCAACCCCGGTGGGCTGCCGACTACCCGCAACCAGAGTAGCTGGCCGCTAACCTGAAAGAGGGAGGTTCGGCTATCATCCTCGCTGTTGTAGGCACTGACTTGCTGCGTCGGGCTGTTGCTGCCGCTGGCGGGGCTTGCCAGCGTGACATAGTACACCTTCCTGTCGCCATAGTTGGGGCGGGCGACAAGAGCGACGTTATCCTGGTGGGCCAACTCCTTGAAGCGGCTAGCCTTGTAGTAGACAAAGGTGATGCTGGCAGCATCAGTTGTGGCTACCCCGATCTTACCACGGCTGACTGCCAGCGTGCTGTCACCGCCATCCAGGAAGGCCGCGTCAAACTCTGACTGCTGCTCGTCGTTGTAGAAGTCAGCCACCTGGAGGTTGAGTCCTCTATAGAGGTCGCTGAGGTAAACGTTGGACATCCCTTTGCTGCTGTATAGTACCCGCCGCCCGTCGGTGGAGATCGCGTGGAGGCTGCTGTCGCCGAAGGAGTAGCCTAGCGAACGGCTGTTACCGCCGTCAATATCGCTGACGTAGAGGCCGCCAGCATAGCGACCACCACTGCGGGTTTCGGGCCGGTTGTAAATTACCTTGCCGTAGCTGACAAGCAGGCTGTTGCTGCGCTCGCGGGCATCCTTGTAGCCGCGCTCGATCTGGCTGGCAGCCCTGTAGTGGCTGATCGCCTTCCAGCCGCGCCCGTTTTGCTCATCGGTCGTGGCCTGGTTGTACTCCTGGTCGACGGCTGCTACTTTCTGGCGAGCGATCTCGTACTGCCTGTCCGCCTCCTGGTAACGCTTGCCGACAAGAGGGCGTAGCTCGTCAGCGGCAGCGTGCCAGTGCTGCTGGCTGATTGCGTCGAGGCCCAGATGGTAGCGTTCTGCGTCGCTCTTGCTGGTCGTTTGTAGAACCAGGTCGAAGACAAGAACGGCAATCAAAATCAGCACCCCGACTTTGACTTCTACACTCCAGCGCAGTGGGTTGAGCCTTTCGCGCAGGCTGATCTCGGTCGTCGCTGGGCGGTAAGGGAAGGCGGCGTTGGCAGACAGCACGAGGCTACGCCCCCCCGCCTCCGGCTCAACCAGATATGGCGAGTTGCCCAGTTCCAGCGGTTCGCCACACTCAATACAGAAGGGTGCTTTGGCTCGGTTCTCGGCTCTACAGTTGGTGCAACGCATCGGCCCAGCCTCCTACACTACTGCCCATTTTACCACATGGCGGCAATTTCGCCAAAGCCAGGTTGGGTTAGGTACCTGTTCATCAGCAACGCGCCCTACGCATAGACCGCTACGGTTATTGTCTCATTAGAGGTATTAGAGGTGAGTTAGCGACGAGAGCAACTCATTGACAACGGTCTATGGATGTGCTATAATTCGGTCATGACAGCGAGATTGAACAGGAACAAACCCGCACAGTGTGCGCCAATCACCACAGAGGCTAGCCTGGACATAGCAGCAGTCAGCAGCTATGCCAGCCTGCTGGCGACCATTGCCGATCCCACTCGGCTAGCGATCCTCAATCTACTTGCTAGCAACAGCGGGCCGGTTTGCGTCTGCGACATCGCCGCCCGCTTCAACCGCAGCCAGCCGACTATCTCTCATCATCTCAACATCCTGCGCGAAGCGGGGCTGGTCAGCGGTGAACGCGAAGGCATCTGGGCCTACTACAGCCTCAACCATGAGAAGCTGGCCGACCTGCAAGCAATCATGGCCGACATCTATAACGTCAGCGCAAGCCTGCCGGTACGCAGCCGCAGCCATAGCCAAGTACAAAGGAGCAGCAACTAAATGACAGCCTTGCAAGAAACCCGCTTCGACCCTGCTGCCCCCACCCACGAGGGTGAGGAGCAAGCCTTGCGGATCGTAATTGTCGGCAGTGGCCCAGCGGGGCTGACAGCCGCGATCTACGCTGCCCGCGCTAACTTCGACACCACAGTGATCGCTGGTGTCAGCTATGGCGGCCAGTTGATGCTGACCAGTGATGTGGAGAACTTCCCTGGCTTTGCCGAAGGCATTGGCGGCCCAGAGTTGATGAACCAGATGCGGACGCAGGCCGAACGCTTCGGTGCGAAGTTGGTTGACGAGGACGCAACCGGCGTAGAGTTTGGTAGCCTGCCGCTTACCGTCCGCACCACCGCCGCTAGCTACCCTGCTGATGCGGTGATCGTGGCGACTGGCGCGGCGGCCAAGTGGCTCGACCTGCCCAGCGAAACCCGCCTACGCGGGCGCGGGGTCTCCACCTGCGCTACCTGCGACGGCTTCTTCTTTCGCGGCGTAGAAATTGCGGTCGTTGGTGGCGGCGACTCGGCTCTGGAGGAGGCTTTGTTCCTCACCCGCTTCACCTCCAAAATCACCCTGATCCACCGCCGCGACAAGTTTCGTGGCTCAAAGATCATGCAGGATCGTGTGCTGAACCACCCCAAGATCACCGTTCTCTTTAACACTGGGGTAGACGAAATCCTTGGTGAGGAGCAGGTGACAGGCATCCGCCTGCGCGACATCGCTAGCGGTGAGCAGCGCGACCTGGCGGTTGGCGGCGTGTTCGTCGCTATCGGCCACGAGCCGAATACTGGCCTGTTCAAGGGCGTGCTAAACCTGGATGAGAAGGGCTACATCCGCCTGGTAGATGAGACGCACACCAACATCCCTGGCGTGTTCGTCGCTGGCGATGTGTTCGACACCCGCTATCGGCAGGCGATTACCGCCGCTGGCTCTGGCTGCAAGGCCGCGATGGACGCGGAAAAGTACCTGGAAGCGGAGATGGCAGCTAGCGGCCAGCAGCTAGAGCAGGTTACGCCCCAGAACTGGTAAGCCGACGACGGGGTTCTCGATCCGCCCGATCTTCTCAATCTCTATCGTCACCACGTCGCCCGCCTTGAGAAAGGTGGGCGGCTTGCGGTGTTCGCCCACCCCGCCCGGTGTGCCAGTGGCAATCAGGTCGCCTGGCTCAAGGGTGATCCCCTGGCTGATATAGCTGATCAGGTAGGCAATGCCAAACACCAGGTTGCTGGTGTTCGAGTCCTGGCGCAGTTCGCCATTCACCCAGCACTGTATCTTGAGTTGCCCCGCGTCTCCAAGCTCATCGGTAGTGACAAGGCAAGGGCCGAGCGGGGCGAAGCCGTCCTGCGTCTTGCCCCGCGTGAACTGACCATCGGCCCGCTGGAAGTCGCGGGCGGTCACGTCGTTCATGATCGTGTAGGCGGCCACGTAGCCGAGTGCGTCCGTCTCGCTCACCCCCTTTGCCCGCCTGCCAATCACCACCGCTAGTTCCGCTTCGTAGTCCACCGCCTGCGTCATTGGTGGGATGAAAATCGGGTCATGGGGCGCGTTGATCGCGTTCGCGTACTTGGCAAAGAGGATCGGACTCTGTGGCAGCGGCTTGTTCTGCTCGGCGCAGTGGTCGCGGTAGTTGAGGCCGACGCAGATGATCTTGCCTGGTCGCTCGACTGGGGCATGGAGCTTGACTCTACTTAGCTCATGCTGGCCGATAGTTGCTCCCTCCCAGCTCTCGCGCAAGCTAGCCAGTTTGCCGCTGTCCAAATCCAGCAGGCCAGCCAGGTCGTCGCTAGCCAGTTCGGCCACTGTGTCCTCAGTCAGAACGCCTACCCTGCGTCGTTGCTCAGTGGGCAGGCTGAAGTTCACCAGTTTCATCGTTTGTACTCCTTTGCGTCGTTGCCAGTTCGATTGTAGCATAGGCTGGCCTGGGGCGCAACGGGGGAGCCATAACGTTCTCAAGTGTAGCCCTACTGGTCGGCTACGCCGCTGTTGCCAGCCCGCCTACGCTGTGCTATAATGTGGCGAACCCACCACTTGCCCGCTCGCAGGAGAACGACATGAACCTCTGGCATGACCTGGAACCCACCCCGGTTGAAGATGACCCCAGCCTGATCCACGTAGTGGTCGAGATACCGTTTGGCGGCCACCTGAAGTACGAACTACACAAGCCAACTGGCGCAATCAAGCTGGATCGCGTGCTGCACTCCGCCGTCTACTACCCAGGTGACTACGGCTTTGTCCCCCAGACCTACTACGACGACTACGACCCGCTGGACGTGCTGGTGATCACCAACAATCCTACCTTCCCCGGCTGCATCGTCGAGGCGCGGCCCATTGGGGTCTTCCACTTGATGGATAAGGGGTTGCCCGATGACAAGATCATCGCTGTCCTCAACCGCGACCCTTACTACACCAACATCCACGATCTAGAGAATCTGCCGCCGCACCAAATCCGCGAGATCACCCACTTCTTTGAGGTGTACAAGGAGTTGGAGGGCGGTGGCACTCGCGCACGGGGCTGGGGTGGCCGCGAAGACGCGATGGAGCGGATCAGGTACGGCATAGAGATGTACAAGAAGGGCGGCTGGAAGGTGGGCAACGCCAGTGCGTAGTAACCGCCTGACCAGTATGATCACGACCATGATTATCGTTGGCCTGGTAGTGGCAGCGGTGATCGTGATTGGCACCACCCTGATCTTCCGCGACCCCCCCTCCCCCGGCCTGCCAGTCTACCCCCAGAGCTTCGTGCCGCAGGGCTTGCGCGAGGGTGAGGAGGAGAACGGTACGACCTTCGACCAGTGGATCATCCCCGCTAGCGGCAGCAAGGCGGTTGCCTTCTACGAAGTGGAGATGCCAAAGCTGGGCTGGGTAGTGATCAACAACCAGCGGCGCGATGCTGTCAGTCCTGTGTTGCTCTACCAGAGCGCAGAGGGTGGATGGAGCGCGACAGTACAGTTTGCCCCTTCGACTACTGAAGGGGCTGGCACCGAGGTGAAGATTTATCGGCGCAAGCTGGGCGGTTGAGCGGGCTGGTCTGACCAGGCTCACGAACTGGCAGCCGACATAGATCATGTGCTATAATTGCCCCGCGCACCAACGCCGTATTAACACATTCACACACCTCGTACCTTGCGCCCCAATTGGAGGCGGGCAACGGCGGGGGAAGCTAGAGGAGTAAAACTTTGCCGCAAGCATGGGAAGACTATATCATCCACTTCTTTGAGCAGATATATACCAGCGTCGGCTGGTTCGGCGTGGTGATCGGCATGGCGATTGAGCGTGCCTGCATCCCACTCCCCTCCGAAGTAATCATGCCGCTGTCGGGTTGGTTCCTGATCCAGAAGCCCGGCCTCGACCCCTTGCTCGGTGTCAACATCGCAGGGCTGGCGGGAGGGGTTGGCTGCACCATCGGCTCGATTGCCGCCTACGCTGTTGGCTACTATGGTGGCCGCCCCGCGATTGTGAAGTATGGCAAGTACATCCGCCTCAACCACCACCACCTGGACCAGGCTGACCGTTTCTTCAGCAAGTACGGTTCAGCGACCGCCTTCTTCTCCCGCCTGCTCCCTGTGGTGCGTACCTTCATCAGCCTGCCCGCTGGCATCACGCGCATGAACTTCCCCAAGTTCGTCGCTTACACCTTCGTTGGCTCCTACATCTGGTCTGCTCTGCTGGCCTGGATTGGTTATATCTTGGGGGCTAACTGGACGGAGTTCCGGGCCGCTGCCAAGCCCTTTGATATCCCGATCATCATCATTGTGCTGCTCGTTCTCATCTACTTCTTCGTCAAGTTCTTCCGCAGCGGCAACAAGGCTGAGACGATCAGCCACAGCGGAACCGCCGCCGATAGCGCAGTTGAGCAGACGACCCTGAGCCAGAGTAGTGAGGGCAAGATCGTGGGGATAGCCAGCACGCCCATAGCTGAAGACAAGGTGGCGAAGGTCGCTAACGAGCGTTAGGTGCGTCAGTTGGTGGGGGCGCGTTTGCGCTCCCTTCTTCTGTTATTTAGTAGTGAGCGGAGGGCGGCAGCGTGGTAGAACCTGGCAGCGCGATCCAGCAGATCGGCGAACGACTGGCGGCAGAGTTGGAGGCCAAGAACCAGGCCCGTGACCGCGCCCTGGCCGAGTCGCGCCTGCTGATCCGCCACTGTTCGCTAGCGATCCGCGCTGTTCACCGAGGCGAGTTTGGCGAGGCGCAGCGGGTGCTGGCCCTGGCCCAGGCGATGGTTGCCAGCAGCAAGCAGCTTGCGGCTAGTTTCCCTGACATCTACTGGGCAGGCTACGTGCAGGACGCGCAGAAGGAGTACGCCGAGGCTAATCTCACCTACGCCGCGATTCATGGCGATCCACTGCCCGACCACACCGCTTTGGGGGTAGAGCCTGCCCCCTACCTCAACGGCCTGGGCGAGATGACCGGCGAGTTGCGCCGCTACATCCTGGATATTGTGCGACACGGCGGCCAACTGGCGAAGTGCGAGTTGCTGCTCGATGTGATGGAGGAGGTCTACAGCTTGCTTGTCACCCTCGACTTCCCCGACGCATTGACCAATGGCTTGCGTCGCACCACTGACCTTGTGCGCGGCGTGCTGGAACGCACCCGTGGCGACCTCACCCTGATTGTGCGCCAACAGGAGCTTGAGTCGGCTCTGCGTGGCAATGGTGGTCAGTAGTGGAGCGCGAACGGCACGAGCGGCTGGTTAGCGCAAGCGAACTGGGGAGCTACCTCTACTGTTCGCGCAAATGGTGGCTGCGTCAACAGTACGGCGAACGCGATGATGATTTCAGCCTCGCGCTGAAGGAGGGTGGCACAGAGGCCCACCTCGCGCACGGCTTGCAAGTCGCCAGCCTGTCCACCAGCCGCCGTTGGGCCAGCTACCTCTTGCTGGCGGCCCTCGGCACGGCAGCCCTCTGGCTGATCAGCCTGTTGATCAGCCGCTAACAACTTTTGGGAGAAGACGAAAATGGCAAAGATTGGCGTTGTTACCGATAGTACCTCCTCGCTGTCGCCCGAAATGGCGCAGAAGTACGACATCCGCATGGTTCCCCTCCGCATCAACATCGGCAACGAGAGCTTCCGTGACGGGGTGGACATCAGCAGCAGCCAGTATCTGGAGCGGCTGACCCACGCGAAGGAGCTACCCAAGACCTCACAGCCAGCTGTCGGCGACTTCGCCCAGACCTTTGAGGAGATGGGGGCGCAGTACGACAGCATTATCGTGCCGCTGATCTCCACCAAACTGAGCGGCACCGTCTCCAGTGCGCTGACGGCGGCAGGGATGTACCCTCAGTATAAAATCACGGTGATCGACTCGCTTTCTACCTTCATGGGCCTCGGTTTCATGGCGATCCGGGCAGCGGAGGCAGCCGCAGCAGGCCAAGATCATGAGCAGATAGTGGCGATGGTTGAAGGGATGGTGGGCAAGATGCAGGTTTTGCTGGTGGTGGACACCCTAGAGTACCTACACAAGGGTGGGCGTATCGGTGGAGCGCAAGCCTTCCTCGGTGGGATGCTCAACGTCAAGCCAATGCTGCAACTGAAGGATGGTGGGCTGGAACGCTTGCAGCAGATTCGCACCAAGAAGAAGGCGAACGAGAAGCTGGTAGAGTTGATCGTCGAACGTTGCGGCGGTCGCCCCGCCCACATTTCGCTCGGCTACGCAGGCAACCAACCAGAGATCGAGGCTATCGCTAGCGACCTCAAGCCGAAGGTGCAGCTAGCCGAATTGGTTGAGTTCGAGGTTGGCCCGGTGATTAGCACCCACACCGGCCCTGGCGTAGTCGGCACCGCCTTCTACGTAGAGTAAGCTAGAGGAGAGTGCAGTGGATAAGGAGGGGTGGGCCTGGAAGCCTACCCCTCTACTTATCTACCTGGCAGTCGATCAGCTTGGGTCAACCACAGTCAGCTTGCTGACCTTCGCTGAGGGTTGCTCCTCTCCTGCGCTCTGCCACACCTTGCGCGCCGTCCAACCGATCAGGAAGAACAGGAAGACCCAGCGCAGCAGGATGTTGTAGAACATGGCGTGGGTAGAGTGCCAGCGGAAAAGCTCTTGCTGACCACTGCTGGCGAGAGTTTGCCACTCGAAGCTGATAACCCAACTGAAGAAGGCGAATACGCTGAAGCTGGCATAGAGCCAGAAAGGGGCCGCCAGCAGAGCAAGCAAGGCAAGCACCCAGATGTCGAAGTTGGGGTCGTAAATCTTGTTGAAGGCGAACCACCAGAGCAGCAGGCAGGCTGCGGTGGGCATGGCAACCTCTCGGCGGCGGCTGAAGAAGGCAAGGGCAGCGATGACCAGGCCACCCGCGACGACGAGCAGCGCGCTATAGCGGTTGACTAGCGCAGTTACACCACTGGCTTCTGCCTGCTCTTTGACCATGCCGCCCAGCAGCCAGTACCACAGGCTCGGCTCGGTCGCCCGGTGCGAGTTGATCCAGAGGAAATAGTCCCAACTTTTATAGTTAGCGAGGGCCAGTGGGAGGTTGATCGCTACCAGGATCAGGCCCACCGTGCCAACCGCCAGCCCGATAGATAGCCACTGCCTGCGTCGCAGGCGGTCAATGAGGGCGGCACCAAGGAAGACGATGGGGAATAGCTTGAAGCAGATACCGATGGCAAGCAGCGCGAATCCGCCGATCTCTAGCCCCAGGTTGAAGGCGCGACCCACGTCTGGGCGACGCAGGCTCTCGCGCAGCAGCAACAGACTGCCGACGCTGAGGGCAATGGGGATCACATCCCAGTTGAAGAAGGTGTAGAGAAACAGCAGCGGTGAGGCCGCGAACAGCCAGGGCCTCCCCCCCGGCCAGCGGGCGATCAGCCAGGTGCAAAGCAGCGTGGCGGGCAAGACGACTAGCAGGTTCAGCCAGTAGTAGGCTAGCGGGTTGCCGACGCTGGCGAGGGCGCGGATCATCATCGAGAGCAGCGCGGGATACTCAATGCCGGTGCCAGTAAAGATGAAGCTAGGGCCGTCATATCGCTCAAGTCGGTGGTTGACGTACATGGTCATGATGTTGGTGAAGCGGAAGTTGGGGAAGGCAAACTCGTGGTAGACCACGTTGTTCTCGGCGTGGTAGGCCCCCGCCAGATACCAGAAGAAGCTCGCGCCAGCCAGCAGCCCAGCCACCAGCAACATGATCGCTAGCTGCCACCGCCGCTCTATCTTTGCTATCTGCTCCATCAGCCTCCTTGTGTCCGCTATCCCCTGGACAAGCCGCCCGCTAGCTGGCCTCTTGTTGGCGCAGGTACTCTGAGAGAGAGAAGCCCCCCTGATGTATAGGCAACTCGTACACATCTGCTTCGCTGACTACCTGCAAGCCGCGTTGCTCATATGCCAGCAGCCCGCTGGAGTCGTCCCCAGCGGTGATGGTGACGAACTGGCTGAGGTCGGCATCGCTAAGGGTGATGGTGTGGCGGGCCAACTGGTAGCCGCCTGCCTTGAACTCGGCCAGCACTGCTGGGCTGGTCGCGTCGGCGGTGTGACGCAGCCGCTTGACCTCGGCCACCACCGCCTTCGGCACGGCGCGCAGTAGACGAGTGAGGACGGCACGGCGGTTGAAGCCCACCTCGCGCAGGCGCGGCTCGTTGACCTCGATCACCTCTGGTTCGTCGTTCCTTGCCCAGAGGTGACCGTCTGGCCCATAGGTGAGCGCAGCGATGATCTCGCCCCGGTAATGGGCGTAGAGGCTGGCGCGGGGTGTATCGGTCGCCACCGCCACCAGGCAGCCAGCCCGGTCTGGCAGGCTGTAGTCGCCTTCTAGTGGCACGGCTTCTGCCCCCAACGGCAAGTCAAAGTGGCGGCCCAGCAGTTCACGCAGGGTAGGTAGGTCGTCAACAATAGCCCGGCGCACCTCGAAGCGGCGGCGTAGCGGTGGGTCGCCAACGACGGTAGGGCGAGCGGCCCTGCGCTGCTGCACCCGCCCAGCTAGCGCAGCCAGCGTCCGCATAGCGGCGGCCTCCACCTCGTCAGCGGTCAGGTTATCGGTGAGGATCACTGCGTCGGCGTGAGTACGGGCGTGGGCAAGGCGACCTTGCTGGGCCAGCCACTCCGCCTCATGCCAGCGCGGATTGTGGCGACGGGCGCGGACGGTGCCTAGTTCAGCGTGCAGGTAGAGCAGGAAGTCTGGTTCGCTCATCTGCCAGAGGCCCGGTACGTAGCTATGCTCCTGCGCTGCCGGTCGCACTGTGTAACCCCGCCCGCGCAGCCGCTCGGCCAGGGTGGACTTGCCGCTGGCGCAGGGGCCAACCACAACCACTAGCCCGCGGTCGCTTTCGTTGCCAGCGGGAGCGAGCGGCTGGCTGCTGAATATATGCCTGTTCGGTTTGCGCGTTGGTTCGTCGGGCATGGGCTATTATAACAGATTGCTCTGGTGGACGGAGGCTAGCATGAGCGAAAGCTAGTGGCTACTCTCCTGGATCGCCTGCGCGATCTCGCTTATCTCTGCGCTGGTTAGCTGCCAGTCGGCAGCCCCGTTGTTCTCCTGGGCCTGCTCTGCATTGCGCGCGCCGACGATTGCGCCCGTGACCGCCGGGTTAGCTAGCGTCCAGGCAATGGCTAGCTGACCGACCGTCTTACCGTGCCGCTCGGCAATGGGGCGGATGCGCTCCACCAGGGTGATGCCCTGGCTCAACTTCGGCTCCTCGAAGCGCGGGCTGCTCTTGCGCCAGTCGTTGTCCGCCACCTTGTTGATGTCGAACCTGCCAGTTAGCAGGCCCGAACCCATCGGGCTGTAGACGATCACGCCAATGCCGTTCTCGCGACAGAAGTCCAGCGTGCCGTCCGTCTCGTACTCGCGGCGCACGAGGCTATAGGCCGGTTGCAGCGAGTCTACCGGCCCAACCGCGAGACACTGCTTGAGCAGTTCGCTGTCGAAGTTGCAAACTCCGACGTAGCGTACTTTGCCCTCCTTGACTAGCTCCTGCATCGTCGCCCAGCTATCTTCCAGCGGCGCGCCAGTGTCGCGGTCGGGCCAGTGAAACTGGTAGAGGTCTACGTAGTCTGTCCCTAGCTTGCGCAGGCTGCGCTCGATCTCCTGGCGGATGAAGGCGGGAGTGAGGTTGGTGAAGGAGGTGCCGGGCTTGTCCTTGTTCTCCTCCAGCCCGCACTTGGTGAAGATCATCACCTGGTCGCGCCGCCCCTTGACCGCGCGGCCTACTACTTCCTCCGAGTGGCCGAAGCCGTAGACGGCAGCAGTGTCCACCCAGTTTACGCCGCTGTCAATCGCCGCCTGGATCGCCCGCACCGACTCGTCGTCGTCCTGCGGCCCCCAGCCGTGCGACCAATCGGCCCCACCAATCGCCCACGCGCCCAGGCCGACAGTGGTGATCTGCGGCCCGCGCTTGCCTAGCTGACGTGTCTCCATCGTTCTCTCCTTTAGCCTTGTGCCACGACCGTGTTCACCGCGTCGGCCACCCGCTCTACTTCTTCCTGGGTGAGGGAGGGGTGGACGGGGATGCTGAGGCAGCGGCGGGTTATATCCTCGGTGATAGGTAGCTCCTGGCCGTAGCCCATCTCCAGGTAGAATTGCTGGCGGTAGAGCGGCACGGGATAGTAGACCTCGGTGCCAATACCCAGTTCGACCAACCGCGTCCGCACCGCATCCCGATCCATCCCTTGCGGCAACTTGATCGTGTACTGGTGGTAGACATGGTGGTAGCCCTCTGGCACGAACGGGGTCTCCACGCCCTTCAGGTGCGCGTCGTAGTAAGCGGCATTAGCGCGGCGGCGGTCGTTGAGGTCGGTCAGGCGATCCATCTGCGCTGAGCCAATCGCCCCCTAGATGTCGGTCATGCGGTAGTTGTAGCCGAGCATCTCATGGTAGTACCGCTTCCGCATCCCCTGCGCCCGCAGCACGCGGATCAGGTCGTCCGCCCTATCGTCGTTGGTAGCTAGAATGCCACCCTCGGCGGTGGTGATGTTCTTGGTAGCGTAGAGGCTGAACACAGCTACGCCCCAGGAGCCACAATACTGGCCGTTGATGTGTGCGCCCACTGCCTGGCAAGCGTCCTCGATGATCGCCAGCCCGTGCTTGTCGGCGATGCGCTTGATCTCAGGCATATTGGCGGGCAGCCCGTAGAGACTGATTGGCAGGATCGCCTTCGTCTTCGGGGTGATTGCCGCTTCGATCTGGCTCACGTCCAGGTTGAAGGTCTGTGGGTCGATGTCCACGAACACTGGGCGGGCGTTGGCGTAGAGGACGGAGTTGGCCGAGGCGATGAAGGTGAA
>Ga0123339_10000917_pt1 | contig 21069 bp, 14 predicted proteins | sample lystaG_FD_89956 | JGI IMG/M metagenome (GOLD analysis project Ga0123339, IMG submission 89956) | Glacier valley bacterial and archeal communities from Borup Fiord, Nunavut, Canada, to study Microbial Dark Matter (Phase II) -... | ecosystem: Environmental > Aquatic > Freshwater > Ice > Glacier ...
ACCCTGACTTACCTGGTGCTGGTCGAAGCAGTCAAGCGTCGATTGTTTGGTCGGGCGATGGGCTGAGTAGGGTGCGGACTCGCTCGAGCGCAGAGGTGAAACTATAAGGATTTCACAAGCTTTTACACCAGCTCGAGCAAGAAATCATTCGAATAAACGCCACGGTTAATCAGAGTGTCAAACTCGTGAAAGTTGCATATTTTGGGGGTGAAATCACTTGACACAATCCGACCCTTCATATCGTCCTGACCCGTTCAGATGGAAGGAGGTCGCGGGTGCGATGATCACCAAGCGGTGATGCCGTTTGTCAAGGGTTCATGAAAGTCGATGAAACCTTCTTGCACGATTTGCACGCTGGGTCCGAAGTAGGCACTGACATGTGTTCCTTGAACACGCACAAAAGTACGTCCATTGACCACGGGGCTGACCTCGAGCTGCTCGAGTCGGGTCAGCGGTGCTGGGTCCGAATCGCTTCCCCGCAGCAGGCGGTCGGTCAGCAGCAACTCGGCCATCGGCACGAAGAGTTCGGCGTCCCGCTGCTGCGCCGCGAGTTCCCCGTACAGGGCGCGCAACTGGGGACCTACGGGACGCAGGGTCCACATAAAGTGGTATGCGTTTCCGGCTCGCTGCGCGGGCAACGCTCGAGCAAAGAGCAGCGAACCCAGGGCGGCTTCAAGCTGCTCCTCGCTGCTTTCGCCGTTGGATACCGGAATGACTGACAGGGGATGAACCCGTGCAGTCCTGGCGGTGATCTCGAGAGTTTGAGTCAGGTCGTATTGCCCCGCGCGCGATTCGCTCATCTGGACCTGGTCCGCCTCGAAAATCTCTCGAGCTAGGGTGAGCGGCTGATTGCGTTCCGGGGCGCTGAGAGCGGCCCGCACCCCAGCGTCGCGCAGGCTCGCTCGCAGCGTCATCTTTTGCAGGGAGGGCGCGTTATATCCGTCCTGCGTCCTGGGAGGCAGCTCGAGGTGGGCAACCGGAAAAACCGTGCTCTCCAGCTTGACCCAGGTGGTGGACTGCGCCTCAGCCAGGCGGGTGAGACCTTCACGCACCGCCGCGCGCAAATCCTCGAGTCCCTGGAAGCGCGTGACCGTGTGGCGGGCCTCCAGGGTGGTGACCAGTGCGGCCATCCCCGCATCACGCGCCACGCCGAGTTTGTTATAAGCCAGCACCGGTTTGAAAGCCACGTAAGCTGTGTCGTACTCGAGGTGGGTGGCGCTGCGCTGGACTCCATCACTAGGAAGGGGGGAGCCGTAGCGTTCACCCGCGAGAAACAGATAAACCGTCGCGCGTGCCACCTCGGGACGGTAAACTTGCCCGGGGTCTCCGGGAGCCGAGAAACGCTCGAAGTAGCGCGGGGTCGCTCCAAAATCGCTGATGGCAGCAGCGACCACTTCGCGCTCGAGTCCCAGGTCGCGCATGGTAGACGAGATCATCACCGTCTGGCCCCGCGCCCACAGTCGAAGCTGTGAGGGTTCCAGCGGAGGCAGCGGTGAGGTCAGGTCCAAGATGAGTTGGTCAGGGGTCGTCACGCCTCACCATACCCGCTCCAGATACTTTTCGAGAACCCCAAAACGGGATTAAACTCGAGGGCAAAACGCCTTGATTTCAAAGCAAATAGAGTAAGATTTCACAAGAATTATGCCCCAGCCATAACAGGGAGTTTTGACTGAGAAAGACGTTAATTAAGCAGAATTTCGCAAACCTTCCCATCCTTCTCATGCATCCGTTAGACCCCTTGCTCATTCCCACCAAACCTTGCGCACCTCGTACAGCACGTCTCGAGCGTAAATTTGCTGCAAAGCCTCGAGCAGTGAATTGGGTTCATCCGCGTGGTAGGAATGCCAGCAGCAGTTCAAGGCCCAAGCCAGTCTAGAAGCGGTTGACCGCTGTGTGGGACGACCCGGATCGGGTCTTTCTCCTGATGTTTGAGCGAGCCGGGTGACCCCCTCAAGGTAACGGGCTACCTCGAACAGGCTTTCCATCTCACCCAGCTCGAGGGCCTCTGGAATATAGCGGACCAGGTCAGCGAGAGCCTCGACGAACTGACGAATTCCTTCGGGATCGTGGGAACTGACCTGAGCAAAGAGCAACCCTCGCACGAATGCGGGAAGCGTAGAAATGTCCCTGAGCCGGGCCAATCCCATCCACTGAAACGCTCCCCAGATAAACTGATTTCGCTGAGCAGGAATTCCTGAGAGCAGTCCCTGCCGAATTTCGTGCTCGAGCGCCTCGAATCCCGACGTAGCGGAGAGCTGCGACAAGAGTTGGTATCGGGGTGACCAACAGCCTTTCAATCTCAGCTCGTCGATCAACGATTGTGCTTCGCGAATGGCCGGATTCGTGAGGGTCAGACGAGGCAAAATCACTTCTGTGAGCACCGCAGGTAGCCAGTTCTGGGTCACGTAGGTCAGGTCATCCATTTCAGGAAACATTGAAAAACTCACGTCCTGATGTTCCCGATGTGCGCCCCACCAGGTCACCAAACGCTCAAGCAAGTCACCCGCCTGGGCCTCGGTCCACTCCAGTTTTACCTCAAGCCCTGACCTTTCGTCTGCAGGAACACGCTGACTGGAGCCGCGCAGCGTTTTGAACCACATTACGGCCGGATGGGGACCCTTCAAAAAGAATTGCCTGCTGCCCTGGGCATTAATGATGTTGGGAACGGGACCCAGTAGATAGCTTCGCAAAATGCTTTCCGCATGACCTGAACTTGGCTCGGGTAAGGCGAGCAGTGCCACCGGGTAAAGCGAATTTTGAAGCGGCAGGCCCACCTCATCGGTATAATTCCACAATAGAGAGGAAAAATGAAGTTTTTGAGCCTCGCTGAAAACCCCTGCCTTGTAGAGAAAGTGGAGTCGCCGTAAAGCCTGAGAGCGGGTCTGAAGCTGCTCAGATTCCATGTGAATCAGCAAGCGATCAATTGCACTGGTCCATGCGGCCGAGTATTGCCCTTGCCACCCAGAAGCTTTGATGGTAAGAGAGCCGAAGAAGTCATCTCCGTCTCCCTGGTTGAGCGGCAGGCTGCGCTCTCCGGTCAGCGGAACCTCGAGCAGGCGAGGCAGCAGTTCTACGGCCTCGCCTGGCGACAGTCGCGCCACCAGACGTGCGAGAATAAGGTCCCACCCGGCCACCCGGTCGGAATTCAGACGATCCTGCTCACTCGGGTAGCCAGCCACCAGGAAATCGAGTGCCTCCTTGACCTGCTCGAGCGGCACAAAATGGATCAGCCGCGAAATCACTTCCGGAGCCTGCTCATCCACCGCTCGGTACAGTCCACCCCAGGCTCCCTGGGTTTGCCGAATCAAAGCGGTGTGAGCAGTTTTATAAGCGGCGAATATGAAATTGAACAGGTCTGAGACGACTTCCGGCACCAGGGAAGCCAGCACTTCCCTGGCGTAAAACTGCTCGAGCAACTCCGGGGTGTGCGCCCGAAAATACAGCCGGGCACCGACCAGCGGCATGGCGTCACCGACGATCTTGGCCACCTTGACCAGGGTCTGCAGGTCGTAGCTCACGGAACCCACGCGGGTGGGCACCCCGCCGCGCTCGAGCAGGCGCAGCCAGCCAAATGCCCAGAACAGCGGAGTGCTGGAGCTGTGCATCCGCGTTCCTCGAATGATTCGCTCCGGGTCAAAAGCGGGACGCTGGACCTCGAGCCAGGAGGGTACAGTTTCACTGAACAGTTCGAGCGCACTGGAACTCGCCTCCAGATAGGCGTGCGGGTCGCACAGGTGCAACCGGAGCTGGTCCAGCCGCGCGCTGTGTTGCATCGCGGGCCAAACCCCCGACGCGTTTTCTACACGCTCGAGGCGGTCGAGTAGCGTAAGTGCCCAGCCCTCCTGGGAAAGCAGGGCGTAATCCGTTTGCCCGGGGGTGAGGCGACCCCGAACCGCGCCCAGTGCAGCGCGTACCGAACGCGACGCCTCCGCATCCTGGCCCAGTTCGGCCAGCAAGGTGGCCCGCAGAATCTCGAAGTAGGGCACGCTCAGGTCTTCTGGCCACCGGGCGAGAGCAGTTCGCAACGGCTCGAGTTCTAGCGCACCCAGGTGAAACAGCGCCCGTTCGTGATACCAGCGTGCGCGCCACTCCGGGTCAAGGCGATAGCCTGGCTCGAGCCGTGCGTGCCAGCGCTCGAAAGCCTCGCGGGTCAGGGTATCGCAAGCGTGCTGTAACACAAAAAAGCCGAGTTCCATCCAGGCGCGACCCACTTCGCTCCAGGACACGGTAGGACTATGCCCTGCTGGAACGGCCTCGTCCTGAAACTTGAGCGTGGGGTGGGAGGAGGGAGTCAGGACCTCCGATTCGGAGGTCCTTGGTTCACCCTCGAGATCTGGGAAGGGAGTGTAACGCTCGAGCAAGGCTTCGAGCGGAGCGCTGGCCCCGATCAGGGGCATCTGCACCCGGTCGATCTGCCAAGCCAGTTCGGCGCAGGCCAGCAGGTCCAGCGGCGCGGGCAGGTCGGCGAAGCTGGAGAAGTGCTCGGAACCCCCCATCCCTCGCAACTCCACCTCGAGCTGGCTCCACACCTGCTTGCGCAGGCTGGGGGGGCAGACCACCCAGCCAGGATAGCTTTCACGCTCGAGCCGCCAGCGGCGATACATGCGAATCCGAGGCTCGAGTTCTGGACCGAGAGTGTCATGAACGGGGGAGGACGGGGCAGTGAGTGGGGGATGGGAAGATTTGTTCGTGAACGTAGAGTAGGTTTTTTGGCACGGCGATGCGGCCAGTCCAGCGGATGGTGCGGCTCGGCGGAGCGCAGACTCTCGAGCAGCCAGAGTGTCGAAAGCGCGTGGCGTGCTCCGGGGTCAGGATAGTGAGACGCAGGGAACAGCGGTGCCAGATCAACCGGGATCACACCCCGATCCGAAAAATACTTTTGCCGGGCGGCGGGAAAGTCGTACCAGCCACACAGGTAGATGTTGGGCGCGTAAGGTCCGAGTTCATCACGAACCCAGCCGGACCAAGCCGCAAAGTTGGGATCGTCGCCGGAAAAACCGAGTGCCACCAGGGTGTGCTCCATGAGCGACTGCTGCACCAGATTGACCAGTGGGGCGAAGCGCCGTGGGTAGGTGCGAAAATCCTCCTCGGTGAAGATGAAAGGCCGCACCGAGGGGAAGCTGCCGTGCAGCTTTACGATGCGCGGCTGGGACTGTCCAGGGAGGTCCTCGATGCGGGACACCATGCTGTAGGCGCGGTCCAGCACCCCGCTGCGGGCATCCTCGAGCAGGGTGTCGTAGTTGGTGGTGAACAGGTCCTGCCAGGGGAGGGAGAGGAGCAGATGATGCGCCTGCCCAGGCGCGTAGCCTTTTTGCGGAATCAGGGTGGCGATAAAGTCGTCGAGTTGCTGACGCCCGAACACCGCCTGATATTCGCTGCCCAGCCGGATGCTCGGGGTGACGTCGGCGTCTGTTTCAGGGCGACCGAGCTGAGTGCAGAAAGCGCGCGCCACATCCTTCCAGACGGGGAAGGGAAGCGCACTGCGGCTCAGGCGGTCGGCATTGCGGCTGAAACCTGCTCCGATCAACGCCGCAGCGCCGCTCGAGCCGGTAGAACTGCTCCATAGGGTTTCCCGGATGCGCTCGAGATACACCTGGCCAGGAAATGAAGTCATAGGGAGTAGTTTAACCTATTCCAGAATTCTGATGAGGGTCGCGGAACTTGGATATTGGACTCGAGAAAGAACAAACTGTTCTGCATTGTGAGTTTCGGAAACTCGGGGCGGTACTCGAGCGAAATCGTCCGCTCCGCATGAGCCTCTCGATAGAAACCAAAAAGCTGCAAACATACGAGCGCTGCCGTTATGGCAGCGCTCGTATGTTTAAGTACTGTTGCCTTAACGGGCTTACCAGCAATAGATTTTAAAACCAAATATTGGATTTCACAAGTTCAAGCAGGCGCAAGCCAGGCCAACCTTTATACTAACCTCATGCTCAGCCTGTTCAGGGGTTTCCACAGGATTCGGAAAACGGCGTACACCCCTCGAGCAATCTTTCGCAATTCTTTCTGGTGCATTCACTTGAGCTTGTACCCTGGCCTAGTTGGTCAAGGTGTATTTCCCGCGCTCCGTACCAACTGAGCGCTCTGAGGCCGGACCCGCTCGAGCCACCAGCGCTTTGAATAGCCCAGCGGGTGAAGCTCACCATCGAGGTCGGCTTCATGGGCGTTGCGCTCACCCCGCGTGGCCTGGGCTAGCGCTCTGAAGTCGGCTTTGGGTTCGCGGTTTTCACCCAGCAACCCATTTTTTTCCAGGAAAGTGTCGGTGAGCTGGGTGTAGCAAAAGCCCGCAATCCCCCCGAGCGCGTGGACTCCCTCGAGCAGTTCCGTGTAGCGCTCGAGAAAAAGGTCTGAATGCTGGACCCGGCTGTAGCCCCAGCCGCGCTCCTGTTCACCCTGCGCGTAAGCGATGCCGCCAAACTCGGACAGAAAGCAGGGCTTGCCTTGCAGCTCAAACCCACTCCCAGCCGTCGTTTCCGATGGCGAGGCGGCTGGGGTCCAGCGTCTTGGTCAGGTGATACAGCGCCTGCACATAGTGGGTCTGCGCCGGGCTGCGGCCCAGTTCGGGCACGCCCCAGGACTCGTTGAGCGGGACCCAGGCGACGATGCAGGGGTGTGAACGGTCCCGCTCGAGCACCTCGGTCCACTCACTCAGCAGCCGCAATACCGCATCACTGGTGAAGCGGTATTGACTGGGCATCTCCTCCCACACCAGCAGGCCCAGCACGTCACACCAGTACAGGAAGCGGCGGCTCTCGACTTTCTGGTGTTTGCGAACCCCGTTGAAACCCAGGCGCTTGGTCCACTCCACATCACCCCTGAGCTGCGCGTCGGACGCGGCCATCAAGGAATCTGGCCAGTAGCCCTGGTCGAGCACCAGCTTGAGGTAGTAGGCGTGGCCGTTGAGCAAAAAGCGGTGACCATCGGTTCCCACGTCGCGCATCGCGGTGTAGCTCGAAACCCTATCCAGTACCCGGTCTAGCACCCGGTCCAGCCCACCGTCCCCACGCTCGAGCGTCTCTATCAGCCGCAGCTCAGCTCCAATCAAGTGGGGATGTTCGGGAGACCAAAGCAGCGCGTTGCGCTCGTCGTCAATACCGGGGTCCTCGAGCGTGAAGGTGCAGCTCACCCGCTTGCCCCGCACGGTCACGCGCTGCTGGGCCAGGAGGGTTCCGGCGTGGCTCAGCGCGACCTCGAGCGCCATAGTGCCGTGCACAGGACCCTCGAGCGTGGCGCTCAATGAAATCTGCCAGCTTTGCAGGTTGCAGGACCACTCGAGACTCTGAAGCGAGGTGGCGGGAACCTTCTCGAGCCACACCGTCTGCCAGATGCCGCTGGTGCGCCCGTACCAGATGACGTGCGCCGCCTCACACCAGTCCTGCTTGCCACGCGGCTGCGCCAAATCAAATGGGTCGTCCTGGGCGCGAACCACCAGTTCGAGGACACCCTTTTGTAGCGCCTCGGCCCCACGCACGAAGCGGGTCAGGTCGGTGCTGAACGGGGTGTGTCCCCCCCGGTGCTCGGTCACGAATTCGCCGTTAACCCACACCTGGGCCTGGTAGTCCACCGCCTCGAAGTGCAACAGCAAGCGTTCACCGGGCAGGGGCAGCAACTCAGGGGTCAGCTCGAGGGTGCGGGCGTACCAGAGAGTGGGGTGAAAGCCGGTTTCGTGAATTCCGCTCGAGACGCTCTCGGGCGGGTACGGCACCGCTATTTGGCGGTCAAAGTGAACTTCATCCGGGGTTTGCCAGCGGGCTTCGTCGTCAAAAGCGAAGCGCCAGGGACCCGAGAGGTCGGTCCAGTGGGGGCGGGTGAGCAGCGGGCGGGGGTGGGTGGACGCGTCAGGCATGGGGATAGGGGTCCTCGGGCGGGAAAAGCATAGAAGAGAAAGAGGTGGGTCAACGAGCGGATGTGCGGCACAGAGCAACCCCGGCTTGCTCGAGCAGGGTTTTTTGACGCGCTCGAGCGGCTTAGCGGTGCGGGCGCACTATTCGGAAATGGATGAGTAGAACTTTACCTTTTAGGGCTGGCCCAGAGAAGACCAGTCCGCCCAGGCAGTCCCGTTCCAGGAGCGCCACCACACCGCTCCGTCGGTTCCTCGGGCAAACACATCCAGGCGACTTTCGCCCCACGACGCAGCGGCGGGAGTGGAGGTGAAGTTTCCTCCCAGCGACTCCCAGCCAGAGTTACCCCCATCCTGCCAGCGTTGCCACAGCGCTCCGTCGCTGCCGCGTGCGAAAACGTGCAGCTTGCCCGGTGCTCGAGCCACTGCCGAGGGTGAGGAGCTGAGGTTTCCGGTCAGCGATTGCCAGGTTCCTCCCGGCGTGCGTTGCCACAGTGCGTTGTCCGAACCTCGCACGAAAGCGTCGGGCGTGCTCTGGTTTGAGGCCACCACCGACGGCGTACCCCAGAACTGTCCCCCCAGCGAGGTCCAGGTTCCCGCGCTGCTGCGCTGCCACAGGGCGTCATCGGTGCCTCGAGCAAAGGTCTGCACCTCACCCGCCGCGCTCGAGAGCGCCACTGGAGAAGAGGCCAGCACCCCACTGTGGGGGGTCCAGGCTCCCCAGGAACCGCCAAAGGAGCGTTGCCACAAGCCCTCGTCGGTGCCGCACACCAGCACCTCGAGCCTACTTGCGCCGGAACTGGTCACGAACGGAGCGCTGTCCAGCGTGGCTCCCAGTGAGGTCCAGGCTCCCCAGCTCGAGCTGGAAAAGCTTTTTTGCCACAGCGCCCCGTCATTTCCGCGCACGAAGAGGTCAATGCGCCCGGAACCCCAGGACACCGCGCTCGGGGCGCTGTCCGCGTCGGTGTCCGCGCCAGGGTCTCCGGCGGGCAGGGTCAGGCGGGTCAGGCGGGAAACTGGAGTACCCAAGTTAGGGGTGTCCCCGCTCCAGGAAAAGCGCTGGACCCGGCTCGAGCGCAGCGTTCCCGAGCTGGCGCTGGTGTTTGAGGTGGGCCAGGCGTGGTAGATGATCCAGTCCTCGGTCCCGTCCGGGGATTTGAAAAAGCCGTTGTGACCGGGGCCATACGCGCTGTTGGCGTTCGAGGTCTGGAACACCGGGTTGGCGGTTTGGACCCAACTCGAGGGCGAAAGCAGGTTGCTCGAGCTGCCCGCCACACTCAGCCCCAGCTTGTAGTCCGCACTTTCCCAGGCGCAGGCGGAGTAGAAAAGGTACACTTTGCCACCCCGCACCACACTTTCGGGGCCTTCGCGGGTGCTGTCGCCGCAGCCAAAGTTGGACAGGTTGAGTTTTACCCTCGAGCCGCTTATCGTCGAGGGGTTGCTCATGGGAGCGATGTATACGTCGGTAGCCCCGCAAATGGTGGGGCAGGTTTTACCAGCCCACAGGAAGTACAGCGCGCCGTTCACCTGGAGCAGGTGAGGGTCAATCGCCCAGTTGTCTGAATCCGGGGGGCGCACCTGACCCTTGAAGCTGTAGCTGCCCGAAGGGTCGTCTCCGCCGGACTCGAGCGCGTAGGTTCGCAGGGTGTCCAGATTGCTGCTTCCCCCACTGAAGTACAGATACCAGCGACTGCCCACCTTGTGAAACTCAGGTGCCCACAGGTTACAGCACGGTGAACCGCTCTGTCCTCCGGTCCACACCGTTTTGGCCGGGGTGTGGGCCAGGTCGGCCAGACTCGCCGCCTTCACCACCCGTATTTCATTGCCGTAGGTGTAAGTGTAATGGTAGAACCCGCCGTAGTAGGTCAGCCAGGGGTCCGCGCCCCCGATGCGAACGGGATTGCGAAACGTGCTCGAGGCCGAGAGCGGCTGCAAACTCGCAGGGATATTCGAGAGGTTACTCGAGGAGTTGGGGCGGCGGTCCGGTGCGCTGGCATGAGTGCATCCGACCAGCACGGTACTGAGAGCAAGGGTCCATAAGGTTGCTCGAGCCTGATTCATACGTCCTCCCAAAGCATTTTTCACACCATTGCACCCCTTTCGCTGTCTTGAGCAGAATGGCACTGTCTTGGACAAAGCGGCACCTACCGGGCCTGTCCGCCTACCGGGCCTGCTCGCTACGCTCCAGTCGTTCCATTCTCGTGAAATACGTTTTCCCATCGCTACTCCTGTTAGTCGGGAAGTATCTCGCCCCTGCGAGGTACTTCCGCAAAATTCTCTAAAAATTCAGGGTGTACCGAAGACCCGCAGGCTCGAGAGTGAAAAATACTCTTTTGCCGTTTTGACGATTCTCAGGTAGCGGTACTTTTTTGGGGAATTCAGCTCGAGCGCCCAGGTCGCGCCGCTGTGCAGCGGAGTCCTACCCTGTTCACCCAGCACCACATAACCCTTCATGCCGGGGTCGTTCGAGGCCCACACCGCAAAGTTTCGGCGGGCTTCAGACAGCAACTCAACACTGGATAAGGTCAGCTCGAGCCGACGAATCCCGGTAGGCCGCCCCATGTCGAGTCCAATCCAGGGCCGGGTGTCCTGAGCGTTCGGGTTCCAGGCGCTGGCGCGGTCTGTGTCGAGCGCGGCCTGGGGTGGATAGCGCTCGTCGGCGCTCGAAGAAGCGCTGGCTCGAGCGCCCGTGCTAAGCAGCACCGGGACCGGGACCGCCCCAGGTCCGGGGTCGCCGGAGGGTAGGGCCAGTTCGCTCACGAGTGCGGCAGGTCGCCCCAGGTCCGGGGTGCCGTCCCGGTTCCAGCCGAACCGTTGCGCCCGCGCGCTGCGCTCTCCGGTGCAGCGCATTCCGGCCCTGGGGTTAGCGTGATACACCATCCAGTCCTCAGTGCCGTCAGGCGATTTGAAAAAGCCGTTGTGACCGGGGCCGTAGGCTCCACCTGCATCAAATCGGGTCAGAGCGGGAGTTTTGACCGCACCCTTCCAGGTGGCCGGGTCGAGCAGGTTGGCCCCGGACGGCACGCTCAGGCGGCCCAGCAGGTAGTCGTCCGAGGCGCAGTCGTTGGCCGAGTAAATCAGGTAAATCTGCCCGGAGCGCTCGAGCACTTCGGGTCCCTCGTTGACCTTCGCGGCGCGGGTTTCCCACGAAAGGGTCGCCTCCGCCACCTTGACGGGAGGTCCCACCGTTTCCCAGGGAGACCTGAGCGGCGCGACATACACGGTGTTGCCCCCCACGCCCCGGCCCGACCAGAACAGGAACGCTTTGCCGTCGGCCTTGCGGGTGAACACATGCCCATCAATGGCCCAGCCCCCGGTCTCGAGCACCCCTTTGTAGCGGTACGGCCCCAGCGGGCTGTCCGTGCTGGACTCGAGCACATGCAGGCGGTGGTTGTCGTCCTGTCCGTCGTCGGCGGTGTAGTACAGGTACCACTTCAGGCCGCCTGGACCGCGAAGCTTGTGAATCTCGGGTGCCCACATCTGGCAGCAGCGCCCCTGTGTAGCGTCAGTCCACACGGTATATCCCGGCGCTCGAGCCAAGTCTCTCATGCTCGAGGCCACCGCGATTTCGATGTGGCTGTCCGAGGTGTAGGTCAGGTAATAGCGGCCCCGGTGGGTCACCATCCACGGGTCCGGGGCCGAGGAGCGCAGCGGGTTGGCAAAAGTTCCGGCAGTCTGGGCGCTCGAGGTCTGGGCGCTCGAGGGGGTCCCGGAACCCAGCACCAGGGCTAGCAGCATAAGGCAGACGTGCCGGAGCTTCATAGAGGGTTCATCCTTTGACCGCGCCTGCTGCAACGCCCTCGATAATCTGGCGCTGAAGCGCGAAAAAGAACACCAGCAGCGGAGCTGAGGCCAGCAGCGCAGCGGCCAGCAGCAGGGTGTAGTCGGTGGTCCACTGCCCCAGAAAACCGTACAGCGCCGGGGTCAGGGTGCCACTTTCCGGGCGGGTAAAAAACAGCAGCGAGAGAATCAGGTCGTTCCACACCGTCAGGGCCACGAACATGGCCAGAGTTCCGTTGGCGGGGCGCAGCAGCGGCAAGATGACGTAGCGAAAGGTTCCCAGCGGGGTACAGCCGTCGATGGCCGAAGCCTCCTCGAGTTCGATGGGCAGGGAGCGCACAAATCCGGTCAGGAAAAATACCGCAAAGGGCATCATGATGCCCGAGTACACCAGGGCTGCGCCCCACAGGGTGTTGAGCAAGCCCAGGTCCCTCGAGAGAATGTAGAGCGGAATCAAGAGCACGAAAAAAGGCAGGGTGAGGCCCAGGATGAACAGGTTGTAAACCCACTCGGTCCAGCGGGCTTGAACCCTGGCGAGTGGAAAAGCGGCCAGCGAGGCCACCAGCAGGGTCAGCACGCTCGAGAGCAGCGTGACCGAGGCGGTGTTGAGCACCAATCGCCAGTAATTCAACTGACCGATGACCAGCGCGAAGTTGTCCAGCCGCAGCGCCCCCGGCAGGCCGATGGGGTTGGCCGCTTGTTCCTCGGGGGTCTTGAAGGCCACCATCACCGCGAACAGCAAGGGAGTGAGAAAGAGGAACACGAAAGCCAGTAAGGCCACAGTCCTGAACCAACCCTGCCAGCGGGCCGCGTTGCGAGGCGGACTTTTGGGAACAGCACGGCGGTCTGCCACGGTCATAGCGCAGCCTCCCTCGAGCGCAGAATCCGGGTCAGACCCACCGACACGAACACCACGAACACGGTGAGCACCGCCGCCAGCGCCGCGCCGTAGCCAAAGCGTTGCTCGCTGAAGGCGGCGCGGAAAATGCTGATGCCCAGCACCTCGCTGGCGTTGCCCGGACCTCCCCGCGTGAGCAAAAAAGGCAAATCGAACACCCGCAAAGCGCCAATCAGGGTGAGCGTGACCGACACGGTGGTGGCGGGAGCGAGCAGCGGCCACTCCACGTAGGCGAAGCGCTGCCAGAACCCGGCTCCGTCCAGGGTGGCACTTTCGCGCACCTCCTGCGAGATATTGAGGTAGTTGGCCAGGTAGATGGCGGCGGTTTGTCCGGTAAAGGTCCACACCTGAACGGCGGCCACCGAGAGCAGGGCGGTGGCTGGGTCGCCCAGCCACACCGCTTTGAGGTTTCCCAGGCCCAGCGCCTCGAGCGCGGTGTTGAGCAGCCCTCCCAGCGGGGAGTACACGTAGGTCCAGATGAAGCTGATAACCACCCCGCTGAGCATGGAAGGCGCAAACAATGCTACCCTCGAGAAGTTGCGGACCGAGGCGGCGTTGCCCATCCACAGCGCCAGCAGCAACCCCAGCACGGTTTGCAGCACCGTGACCACCCCCGCGTAAAGCAGGGTGTTGCGAATCGAGACGAGCGCGTTCGGGTCGGCCAGAATCCGGCTGTAGTTGGCTAGACCCACAAACCGGGCCGCCCCCGCCCCGCTGAAGTCGGTCAGGCTGTAATACAGTCCGCGCGCAGCGGGCAGCAGCACGAACAAGCCGTACAGCGCCAGGGCGGGCAGCATGAACGACAGGGCGATGGGCCAACGCATTTTCATAAACGAACTCCGGGGTGGAAAGATGACACTCGAGCGACGGGTTTCGAGCGACGGGGTGCAAGCAACGTGTGCTGAGCACCTGGGTTCGGCCTTCGTGGACCAGTCCAGGGAGACTCGAGGGTTTTGAGGTTCTCGAGTTCTCCCAAACATCTCACGCGTTTGGCTCGAGGGCTATTTTTTGTTGAACTCGGTGTCCATCGCCTTGACCGCGTTGTCCACATTTTGGTCAATCAGCATTTGTTGCAAAATCTTGTACCACGCTTCCTGAAAGCCAGGTTTGTTCCAGTTGTTGATAAAGTACAGGTTGGCCCGGTTTTCGGCCACGGCTCGAGCAAACTCGGCGGACTGGGCTTCGCTATATTTGGAGGTGGTCACGCTGGCGTAGCGCCCACCGGAAGCGGCCAGGTAGGTGTCGATGTTGTCAGCCCAGAAGTTGATGTACTTCTTGGCTGCGTCCAGATTCTTGCTCTTGGCATTGGCCACGAAGTTGAGGCCCGCGAAGATGAAGGTGCGCGGCTTGCTGCCCGCTGCTCCGCCGGGAAAGCTCTGAAAGCCCCACGCGAAGGGCAGGGCCGGGACCGTGCGCCCGTTGGCGTCCTGAGAGCCGCCCTTGAAGCCGTCGATGAGCCAGGAGCCGTGAATGATGAAGGCTGCCCGACCCGCTCGAAACTCACCTGCTACCCCGTCGAAGTCCTCGATGCCCAGCGCCAACTTGGGGTCGAAGTATCCCGCTTTGGCCCAGTCTACCAGTCGCTGATTGACCTGCTTCCAGGCGCTCGAGTCGAACTTGGCTTTGCCCGCCACCAGTTGCTTGTCGTAGGTCTGGGTGTTGGATTTGTAGATGGTGTTGACCGCGTTCATCATGGTCGCCATCAGGGGTCCCCAGCCCAGCTTAGCCCCGATGACCAGCGGAGTTTTGCCGCTGGCCTTGACTTTGGCCATCGCGTCCAGAAACTCCGGGTAGGTTTGGGGGACTTTAACCCCCGCCGCGTCCAGCAGGGCTTTGTTGTAGTACACGCCCACGCCGATGTTTTCAATCACGAACTGATAAGCTTTGGTGCCTCCCAAAAATACTTCTGGGCGGTTCCCTTTAATCACGTTCTTGACCCAGGGTTCCCTGCTCAGGTCGGCCAGATAGCCCGCTTTGGCCCACTGGCTGGGGCTGGTCACCCCGTTGGTGACCAGCACATCGGGCGCGTCCCCGGCTGAAAAGCGGGCGTTGTACACCGTGACGGACTGCTCGTTGGGCGTGACCGAGTTTTCGATTTTGATGCCGGGATTGGCCGCCATGAACAGGTCGTTCATCTTTTTGAACGAGTCCTGGGGACCCCAGCCGGTCACGCGCAGGGTGATGGGTTGGCTCTGGGCCAGAGCAGGAGCGGAGAGGAGCAGAGCGAGCGTGGCGGTGACGGAGAGCAGGTTGAGTTTCATGGTGAGACCTCGAGAGAAGGAACGGGTCGGCGAGTGAAGGGGAGGTGTAGGCCAGCCAGGATAAGGGGGCGCGCGTTCACCCGCCGAGGTCAGTGGAAAGTACATACTTGGCTCCTTTGTAGCGTGCTCAAGCTGTGCTCGAGAAAGTAGGTTTGAGCCGTGGGAGACACGGCTGGATAGCTCCCGGCACTGGCGAGGTGTCGTGGCTCGAGCTTGCGGCGAACGGCTCGAAAAAGTGAGGTTAGTTCAGAAACAGTTCAATCACCACCACGGCGACCTCGGGTTTACGGGGGGGCAGCTCGAGCACAACGGAACCGGGCGGTAGGTCGGTCTGCTGGTGGTTGTCGGCCTCGGGAGCGCGCGAGTCTCTGAACACCACTTCTGACGCGTCGTGGAGAAACTGGGCATACTTGACCCGGCCCGCCAGACCGGGAATGAAGGTTTGTTTAAGCGGATAAGAAAACAGGTGCAGGTACAGCCGATGTCCGTTCTGGGTCAGGCGAGCGTCCGGCGGGGCGCTGAACTCGCTCTGGGTACATCCGTAAATCGCTCGAGCGTGCAGCCGGGTCCACTCGCCTACCTCGCGTAAGCGCACCTCGGTTTCAGGCGGAAACGCTCCCCTAGCGTTGGGTCCCACGTTGAGCAGCAGATTGCCGCCTTTGGATACCGTATCCACGAGCAGTCGCAAAATTAAGTCGGTGCTTTTCCACTCTGCGTTGTTGCGGTCATAGCCCCAGGTGCCGTTCAGGGTCTGACACGCTTCCCAGGTGACCCGCTCTCCGTCCTCGAGCGGCCAGGACAGCGGCTGCACCTGTTCCGGGGTGATGAAGTTGCCGTGGGTATCCAGGCGGTTGTTGACCAGAATGCCGGGTTGCAGCGTGCGAATCTGCTCGAGCAACCTTTCGGAGTGCCAATCACTGCGTCCCTTACCCTGACTCCAGCCCCAGTCCCGCTTAGGGTAGGAAAAGTCGAACCACAGCAAGCTGATTTCACCGTACTGAGTGAGCAATTCGCGCACCTGCCCGAACAGGTACTCGCGGTAGCGCTCCATACTGCCCCCCGAATGTCCGCTGCGGAACTCGAGGTCGCCCGCCTGGGGGTGCAGCCCGTCGAGCGGAAAGTCCGGGTGGTGCCAGTCGAAAAGAGAATAGTAAAAACCCACCTTGAGGCCCTCGGCCCGGAAAGCGTCCACGTACTCCCGAATCAGGTCGCGCCCGAACGGGGTGTTCGGAGCCTTGTAGTCGGTCAGGCTCGAGTCCCACAAACAAAAGCCGTCGTGGTGTTTGGCGGTCATCACCGCGTAACGCATCCCGGCAGCTCTGGCGGTTCTGGCCCATTCCCTCGGGTTGAACAAATCGGGATTGAAGTGCTCGAAGTAGCGCTTATAGTGCTCCCCGGTGAGGCCTTCGTTGTGGCGAATCCACTCGGCCAGACCGTTATCGCTCGAGCGGGCGGGCAGCGAATATAAGCCAAAGTGAATGAACATCCCCAGGCGCTCGAGGGTGAACCAGTCTTTGATGGAACTCGAGGCTGCGCTCGAGGGCATGGTTTGGGTCGGGGTCATGGGGTTTCCTTGAAATCGCTCGAGTGGGGGCTGGGGGTGATTGGGGCAACAGAAACCTGTCACGTTGTGCCAGAAGGCAAAACGAGGGTTTCAGGCAACGGTGGTTGGGGAGCTAATAGGTTGGCGGTGCAGCAGTGGTCGCTCGTACAACCAGTTCGGTGGGCAATATCGTGCGTGGCGGAACCGCCCCACCACGGGTCATTTGAAGCAGAAGCTCTACCGCCTGATACCCCATCTCGTAGATAGGCTGGCGGACCGTGGTAAGCGGGGGATACACCTGCGAAGCCGTGGGAATGTCGTTGTAGCCCACCACCGAGAGGTCCTGGGGAACCCGCAGGTTCCGGGCCTGCGCCGCGTCGAGAACCCCGAAGGCCGAGAGGTCATTGGCGGCAAAAATAGCGCTGGGAGGGCCTGGTAAGTCCAGAAGCATGTGCGCGGCCCGAAATCCTCCCTGCTGGTAAAACCCTCCACACGCCACCAGGTTAGGGTCAAACTCAATTCCAGCCGACTCGAGTCCCTGGTGGTAGCCTTCCAGCACCGAATCGGCAGTGAGGCCGGGGTCGCCGCTCACAAAGCCGATGCGTCGGTGTCCCAAACCAACCAGGTGTTCCATCGCCAGACCGGCTCCGCGTGCCCCCGCCTCGCTGATAGAAGGAAGGCTGAGCAAGCCTTGCGGCTGCACCACCAACATGGGCAGGTCCAGCGCTTGCCAGTCTTCGCGGGTCACTTGATGCAGCCAGGGATGCACCAGAATCAAGCCATCGAACAGGGTTCTCAGGGCGCGAGCACTGGCGAGCAGGTCCTCGAGTTCGGGGGTGGGGGTGGTGGCGATGAGGAGTTGATACCCGCTCGAGTTGGCTGCGGTGGCCGCGCCGCGCAGCACCTCACCCACAAACTGAGTGGTCAGGTTGTGGGCGAGCACACCCAGGGTTCTGGTCTTGGCTCCCGAGAGGCTGCGCGCGGCCACGTCGGCCACGTAACCCACACTGGCCACCGCCTCGAGCACCCGCGCTTTGGTAGCGCTCGAGACCCGGCCCCGGCCATTCATCACGTTGGAAACGGTCATGGCGGACACTCCGGCCAGCAGGGCCACATCGAAAATGTTGGACCCCGAACTGCCTTTGCGTGACGGCCTACCGCTGTTGGACACAGCTTCCTCCCCTCCTTCACGAGACGCGAAGGAACGATGCGCTCTTTATGGTGTGGGTTCAGTTTATCGCTAAACCATGCGGCCTGTCAAGTCGGTTGCTGCTCAAGTCGGTTGCTGCTTTGGCTCCAGCGGTAGATAGCTTGCGCTCGAGGGGGAAATGTATATGAGAAGCTGCTCGAGCACGTTTTGCCACTGGGCTGAAAGCAAATTGGCCTTACCGAAGATTATGCGAAGGACCTCAGAAATGCCCGATCGAGGCGAGTTTCGGGCGCTCGAGGACAGGGGTTGGGGCTGAGGCTCGAGCTAGGTGTGAGACAAGTTGTGAAATTCTCCTCGAGCGGCGTACACCGTTTTCCGAATCTTGTAGAAACCCCCTATATGGCCGGACATATCAACCGACTGGGAAGGTATGTGCTGAATCTCAAGCGCACTATTCCAGAGGCGGACTACAGTTATAAGCCGGGAGAAGTGCTCAAGGAAGGTTCACAGAAATCGAGCGAAATGCTTGCGAATGCTCGAGCAGCAGGGCCTAGGGGGCTGGCTATAAAACTTGCCTCGAGCGCAAAGTGAAAAATTAAGAATGGTGCGTATAAGTAGTATGGTGTTTTTGTGAAATCCTTCTTTAGTTATGTTGAATTTTTTATCTATTACCCCTCGAGCACCTCTGAAGCGAGGAACTCCGAAATCACTCGGTTCAGAACCCAGCGCCCGGTTTCGGTGGTTCTGAGCTGGGTGCCCTCGAGCAGCAACAAACCTCCCTTCACCTGAGACTCGATGACCGCTGCAAAACGCTTTTGCACGTCCAGTCCGGCTCGAGCGCTCAAATCCAATAAGTTCACGCCCCCCGTTAAGCGAAGGCCCATGAACAGCGCGTCGGTCACGTATTCCTCGCTCGAGACGCGCTCGAGTTCGGGTGAATCATGCTCGAGCCAGGAATACAGGTGTGGCTGGGTGTAGCGCTCGGCCAGAACATCGGCGCTTGGAAAGTCAGCAGATTCGCTCGAGCGAACCGGATAGTGTCCCGCCGCGCCCGGACCCAAGCCCAGGTAAAATGCGTTGTTCCAGTAAGCCAGATTGTGCTTCGAGCGGGCCTCGAGACTTTTGGCATAGTTGCTGACCTCGTAGCGCTCGAAACCCAGTTCCGAGAGCAACCGGGCCGTCACCTCGAAGCCGCGCAGCTCGTCTTGTTCGGTGACTTCCACGCCCGCTCGAGCAAACGGCGTGCCTTCCTCGATGGTGAGGGTGTAGGCCGAGATGTGCTCCACGCCCAAGTTCACCAGCTCACGGATGTCGCGCTCGAGCGGCTGCCCTGAGACCGCCGTAATGAGGTCGCCGGACACCCTGAACCCAGCTTTGACCAGGGTGGTCACGGCCTCCCGAGCGGTCTTTGCGTCGTGCTGACGGCCCAGAAACTTCAAGGTGGCGTCGTCCAGACTCTGCACCCCCACGCTGGCCCGGTCCAGGCCCAGATTTTTCCAGTGCTGTGCTCGAGCGGCGCTCACCGTACCGGGATTGACCTCGAGCGTGTTTTCGAGCTTGCCCCATCCCAAATGGGTGCGAACCGAACCCACGAGTTGCTCGAGTTCGGCGTCGCGCAGAAACGAGGGCGTGCCGCCGCCCAGATACACCGTCTCGAGCTGAACCTGGTAGTTCTGGGCCAGTTCCCTGGCCTGACGGTCCAGCCGCTCAAGGTACTTTTCCACCGCGCCCGCACTCCGGGTCAGCACATGAAAGTCGCAATACGGGCAGATGCTGGGGCAAAACGGAACGTGGATGTAGAGGTGACGCACCGTGGAATCCAGGGTCATTCCAAAACCTTGTGAGCCAGCCAGCCCTGCCGCTCAAGTTCGCGTGAAACGGTACTAATCAGGGTTTCTGGGCGGCACTCGAGCGCGTCAAAGCCCAGATTTTGCCAGCCACGCCCATCCTCGAGAAAAGTCAGGCCACCCTCGACCTGCACGGTCTGCACTTGTGGAGCCTCGCTCGAAACCAGAAAAGTCGCGCTGGGGTTGTGCTCAAGAACCGCCTGCTCGAGCGGAACCCTCCAGGGTTCACTCCAGACGCATAAAAACAGAGTTCCCTTGAACGCCGGAAGCTGCGCCATCTGCTCGAGAACCGCGCTCGAGTGCTTCAAAGTGCAGGCCAGCAGCAGGGTGCCCCCGCCGTAATCACCGCGTAGCAAGGCGCAGGCTCCGCCGTAGAGGTCGGTCCAGGTTCGCTCGAGTGGCTCAATGTTCGCAAAAATCATGCCCAGTCAGTCTAGCCGAGGCCCACGGGCTGCATCGGAGGACGGGTTGCAATAAATCGTGAGCAAGTGTGGTCGTCCGAATCCGGGTTTATCCTCGAGCAATTTGCAAACCAACAATTTGCAAATTTTCGTCAAATGGGTTTTACCCTCGAGTATATGTATTTTTTGAGTATCGGTTAAAGGCAGTTGCTACAAAATGGGTTATATTGAGCGCGTGACCCTCAGCGGAGCCAAACCTCCTCCACGCTCCGGCTCGGCCTCGCAAACCCGGCTCGAGGTCGCGCTGCTGACCGACGTGGGGCAGGTGCGCCCCATGAACGAGGACAGCGGCACGGCCATCGCGCTGCCCGAGGGCGGCTTGTTCGTGGTGGCCGACGGCATGGGTGGACACAACGCCGGAGATGTGGCTTCACAGATGGCGGTCCGGCTGCTGCAAGAAAATTACCTGTCTCACCTGCCCCAAAAAGGCGATGCCCCCAGACGCCCTACCCCCGAGAGGTTGGTCAGGACGCTCGAGGAGGTCAACCGCCAGGTGTACGCCGAGGCCAGCCGCCCGGACCGGCGCGGCATGGGCACCACCCTCACCGCACTGGCGGTGGACGGCCCCAACGCGCTTATAGCCAACGTGGGAGACTCGAGGGTGTATTTGCTGCGCGGCGGCGTGCTCACCCGGCTCACCCGCGACCACTCCTGGGTGGCCGAGCAGCAGCGGCGCGGTTTGCTGAGCGAAGAAGAAGCCCGCAACCACCGCTGGCGCAGCGTCATCTCCAACGCGCTGGGCAGCACCGGAGATTTGAAACTCGACCTCAGCGGCCTCAAGCTCGAGGCGGGCGACCTGTTTTTGCTATGTTCCGACGGCCTTACCGGGGTGCTCGAGGACGACCAGCTCGCACCTTTTCTGAGCGCCGAACTTCCGCTCGAGCGCGTGGTTCGCAACCTGATAGACGCCGCCAACGCGGGCGGTGGCCCGGACAACATCACCGCGCTGCTGGTCAGGGTCGAGTCGGTTGCGCCCGAGCCGAAGGTGCCCGCGTACGAGCTGCCGACCCTGCAAGGCGACGGCCCGGTGCTGGCTCGCAGCTTGCTGGGCACAGACTCACTGGGCACAGGGACGCTCGAGACCACCCCGCTGCGCCCCACCGTGAGCAACCTACCTTTTGTGATTGCGCTGTATCTGGTGCTCATCGGGGTGATTGTCGCGCCCGACCCTTACCGCACCTACCTTGTTCCGGTTCTGTTCGTCGTGGGTGGACTGGTGGTTTACGGCTGGTGGCGGCAAAGGCAGGGCACGGTGGTCGCTCGAGCAGAGTTTGAAGAGGGCGTACAAC
>Ga0123339_10000920_pt1 | contig 21039 bp, 11 predicted proteins | sample lystaG_FD_89956 | JGI IMG/M metagenome (GOLD analysis project Ga0123339, IMG submission 89956) | Glacier valley bacterial and archeal communities from Borup Fiord, Nunavut, Canada, to study Microbial Dark Matter (Phase II) -... | ecosystem: Environmental > Aquatic > Freshwater > Ice > Glacier ...
GACAAGGCGGCGTGTTCATACCGTATTGAACCACGGTCATTACCAAAATGCCACTACCACCGAGTGCATAAGCTTGACACGCTCTGTATACGGTGATATTGTTAAACTAATCAAGCGCTCGGAAGGGCGCTTTTTTTGTTATACCCAGTGCGTTGTGTAAGGCTCACGAATCCGGCTATGGTATGGGCCTATGTCCATGTCCCGGCTCACCCCTCGAGACCTGCTGCTCCGCCTGCACGCGCTTCAGATTCCCGGAACAGCCCTGCTCGAGAGTGCCGGAGAGTACACCGAATTTGGGCGCTACAGCTTTCTCAGTGCGGCCCCAACTCGAGTACAAAACACTTTGCCGGGGCGTCCAGACTCGAGTGAGCCAGACTCGAGCGCCCTTTTTCCGGCCTGGATTGGGGGCCTCACCTATGAAGGCCAGCACCACTGGGCCTACTATCCCAGCGGACTGGTGTGGGACAGGCTCGAGGACACTTTTGTGACAGTGGGTGAGAGTCACCTCGATTGGAACGCGGTTTTTGGTGCTGCTCCCGCTACGCTCGAAGCCCCCGTGGTCGGCCCGCTCGAGAGCGATTTTCCCCAAGCCGCGTTCGAGGCGGGTGTGCTCGAGGTGCAAAACCTGATTCTGGCCGGAGAGTGCTATCAGGTCAACTTGTCGCACCGAATGCGCTCGAGTTACCGGGGCCATCCTCTGTACGCTTACCTCGAGCTGGCCCGCACCAATCCCAGCCCGTTCATGGTTTATCTCGAGGGGGAGGGTTTTACGATTGCCTCGAGCTCGCCGGAAAGACTGGTGCTGTGGGCGGAGGGCGACCTCTCGAGCCGTCCTATCGCCGGAACCCGTAGGCGCGGAAATTACGCGCTCGAGGACGCCGAGTTCGAGGCCGAACTTTTAGGCGACGAGAAGGAGCGCTCGGAACACGTCATGCTGCTCGACTTGGGACGCAACGATTTGGGCCGAATCAGTACGGCGGGCAGCGTGTGGGTGAGTGAATTCATGAGTGTAGAGTTTTACAGCCATGTGATGCACCTGGTGAGCGAGGTGCGGGCCACCGCCACGCCCGACCTCACGCTCGAGCAACTTCTGAGCGCCACCTTTCCTGGCGGAACCATCACCGGAGCGCCCAAAATGCGGGTGATGGAGGCTATTGGCGCGCTCGAGCCAACTTCTCGAGGCTGGTACACCGGCTCGGTGGGGATGCTGAGCGGTCCCAGGGTGGATTTTAACATCCTGATTCGGACCCTGGCCTTCTACCCGCAAGATTCGGGCGATGAATGGGAAGTTCACCTCTCGAGCGGGGCGGGCATCGTGATGGACTCGGTTCCAGCGCGGGAATACCTGGAAACCCGCAACAAGGCGGCGGCAATGATTGCGGCGCTCGGCGGTGGGGGCGAGCTGAGACCAGCTCGAGTGACGCGGCCTCTGGTTTTTGGCGCGCCCTGGCGTCCAGCACAAGTGACAGGGTTAGGCTCGAGCGGGCAAAAAGTGCTGCTGCTCGACAACTTCGATTCATTCACCTTCAACATCGTCCAGGATTTGCGCTCCCTGGGCGCGGAGGTCACGGTGCGGCCTCACAGCGACTCGCTCGAGGATTTGCTCGAGTGGCTGGGTCCAGGAGCGGCCCTCCTGCTGGGACCCGGACCCGGAACGCCCATGACCAGTGGGGTCACGATGGAGCTGGCAGGTCACGCACTGAACACCCAGATTCCCACGCTGGGCGTGTGTCTGGGCCATCAGGCGCTGGGCGAACTGGTGGGCGCGAGGTTGCTGCGCGCGCCCTACCCGGTTCACGGCAAGCTCGAGCACTTGACCCACAACGCCGAAGGTCTGTTCGAGGGCATCCCGCAGGGCGCGGGGTTCACCCGCTACCACTCGCTCATCGTGCGCGACCTGCCGGGTGAAACGGCCAAAGCCACGGCCCGCTCGAACGGCGGCGAATTAATGGCGCTCGAGGTGCTGGGCAAACCCGCCTGGGGGGTGCAGTTTCACCCCGAGTCCGTGCTGAGCGAGTTTGGACGGACCCTGCTGGGTAACTGGCTGAGAATGGTGCGAGAAACTGACTAAACTATGGGGATGAATTCACCCTGGATTTCGCTCGAGGACGGTCTCAGCACCTCCACGCTGGCCCGCTCGAGCGCCTTACTCCACGGCTTCAGCGCCTTTACTACGGTGCGGGTGCAAGACGGCGTACCGCTGCTGTGGGACCGCCACCTCGAGCGCCTCTCAAACACCTGCGCGCTGCTCGAACTGCCCGAACCCGACTTTGCCCAGCACCTCGAGCACATCTCACACATCGCGCTCAGCGACGCCCTGTTCCGCCTCACCGTGACCCCCGAGGGCAGCTACGGGCTGTACCGCGCGCTCGAGCCTGCCTCACTCAGTCCGGTGATGGTGTGGCTGAGCGATGTGCAGGTGCATGGGCAACTGGCAGCACATAAAACCGGAAATTACTTACCCTACACCCTGGCCGCCCGCGAGGCCGAGCGCCAGAACTGCTTCGAGGCGCTGCTGCGTTCAAAAAACGGGACCCATGTGGTGGACGGCAGCCGCAGCGCCCTGCTGCTCGAGCGGGACGGAAAATTCATCGTGCCGCAGGGTGGTTTACCGTCGGTGACGCGGGACGCTTTCGTGGAGTTGCACAGCCCTGGGAGTGTGCTCGAGCAATGGGTCACACTCGAGGATTTACGCAGGGTCGAGCACCTCTGGCTGCTGGGTTCGGGCATGGGAATGCGGGCGGTGGAAAGGGTGCGCTGGCACACCGCTGAGCTGGAGTTCACGGTGAAGGCGTTCGAGAACCTCGAGCCGCCGTTTTTGCCTCCGGGGGTTTGAGAGGGTTGGAGGGTGAGAGGGTGAGCGTGGACGTGGGGAGATAGAGTACGGGGGAGATGGGGAGATGGCTCAGGCTTTTACCTTTAGCTCGAATATCTTTTCCCCTGCCCCCTGCCCCCACCCTCGAGCGGCTAATCTAGTGCCTATGTCTGCTCCGCAACCCATTTTTGGCACCATCGTCATCGCGGGGGTCGGCCTCATAGGCGGCTCTATCGGGCTAGGACTGCGCGCCCGTTTTCTGGCCCAGAAGGTGATTGGCTTTGACCGCGACCCCGCGACCCTGCAAGCCGCGCTGGGGCTGGGCGTGATTGACGAAGCACAGCTCGAGCCGGGAGAATGGCTGCGAGACGCTGAAATGGTGATTTTAGCCACTCCGGTGGGCCGCATCGTTTCACTGGCCGAGAAGCTGTTTGCGTTTACCGGTCCGCAGACCATCTTTACCGACGTGGGCAGCGTCAAAAAACCGCTGGCCGACGCGCTGGCTCACCTGCCGCACTACGTCCCTGGACACCCGATGGCGGGCAGTGAGCGCGCCGGGGTCGAGCACGCCGACGCCGAGTTGCTCAAAAACGCGGTGTGGGTGCTCACCCCCACTGACCTGACCCCATTGGCAACGCTCTCGAAGGTGCGGCGCTTGGTAGATGCCCTGGGCGCGACCCCGGTGGTGATGCCGCCCGAGGCGCACGACCAACTGGTGGCCACCATCAGCCACCTGCCGTACTTCACCGCGCTGGCCCTGACCCACATGGTCGCTCGAGACGAGAGGTTGGGCCTGCTGGCCGCCGGAGGATTCCGCGACCTCACCAGGGTAGCCAGCGGCAACCCGCGCATGAGCCGGGATATGGTGGTTCACAACAAAGTGGCGCTCAAGGAAGCGCTGGGCCGTTTCAGACGCCAGCTCGAGCACCTGGAAAACCTGCTCGAGACCGAGGGCGAGCTGCTCGAGGCCGCCGAGGAAGGCAAGCGCACCCGCGACAGCATTCCGGTGGTGCGCCGCGCCCTGCTGCCCGCGCTGCAAGACCTGTACGTGGCAGTGCCGGACAGGCCGGGAATGCTGGGCAAGGTGACGCAGCTCGCCGGGGACGCCGGAGCCAACATCAAGGACATCGAGGTTTTAGCGGTGCGTGACCAGGGCGCGTCGGTGAGGTTGGGCCTCGAGTCGCGCGATGACCTCGAGAAAGCGCGGCTGGCGCTCGAGGGGGCGGGTTTCATCACTCGAGGGCGAATTTGAGCCTGTCCACCTTCATGACCGAACGGCTGCACCTGAGACCGCTCGAGCAAGCCGATGAAACAACACTTCAGGCGCTCACTTCGGACCCAGAAGTGATGCGCTTCGTCGGAGACAACCATCCGATGAGTCTGGCCCAAACCCACGCTTTTTTGAACCAGGCACTCGCAGACCACGCCACAAAAGGCTACGGCGCGATGGCGATTTTGCGCCGTGGTTCGCTCGAGTGGATAGGCTACTGCGGCTTGTGGTGGGGCGAGGATACCGACGCTATCGAATTGAATTACGCGCTTCACAAAAAATACTGGGGTCGGGGTTATGCGCTAGAGGCCGCCAGAGCGGTACTCGAGCGGGGGTTTTTTCACCACCACCTCGAGCGCGTTCAGGCCACTGCCGACCCGCACAACAGGGCCTCTTTCAAGGTGCTCGAGGTGCTGGGGTTTATCCGGACGCGGATGGGCACGGACGTGCATGGTTTACCCACCGCATATTTCACACTCGAGCGCAATCAATCCTGATTGGGCTGGAAGAAACCAGATGATTCATGTTGGATGGATTTGACTCGAGCACTCACTTTTTGCAAGTCAAATCCACCCGGAAGCTGGGGTCTTTGACGGTGAAGCCCACACCCAGGTCCTTCTTGAGCTTGTCAGGATTGACCTCGAACAGGAACTTTTGCGGGAGGTTGGCCTTCGCCTGCTCGAGCGTAAGCTTTGCTTCGGGGTAGATTTTGAAGGTGAACACCGTGCCGCTCCCTTGCACAATCTTGGCGAACGCCTTGTCCACCCAGTCGGTGCCGTAGCTATAGGCGAGGCTGTTGCCATCGGCAAAATTGAGCGTGAAGGCGTTGTTGGCGTCAATTCCCCCCTCCACTGGTGTAAGCGTCTTGGGGGTGCCGTTTCGCAGCTCCACCGTCACCGCGTAACCGGGGAAATCTCCTCGGTTTGGGTCGGTGATAACCTCGAGCGCCTTTACGCGCAAACGCCACACGCCGTTAAACAGAAATTCATTCAGGCAGCCCTCGACACTGTTTTTCTGGTTTGCGCCACCCGAGCCGCTCGAGCCAGAATTTCCCGCCGGGGTGGAAGTGGTAGGGCCAGAGGTCAGGCTGACCGCGCCCGAGCCACTCGAGACCTTGATGCCCAGGCTCGAGAGTGCCGAGAGTGGAACGTAGGTCTTACCGTTCACGCTGATGGCTTTGTCGCTCGAGATTTTGCCGTTGAGAATCAGAGTGAGGCTCGAGGTGGCGGCCAGGGCAACGCTGGCCAGCGCGAGGGCAATGACGAGGGTCTTTTTCATAGTGTGCTCCTTAAGGTTAATCGGGTGACTCGAGGGGATGATACACATTTCGAGGGCTGTCTCTGTCATCCTCGAGCGCAGGTTGGGTCGTATCGGCTTTGGCTCAGCCAATGCAGGGCAAAAACTCGAGTTCGTAGCGAACACTTCCAGTTCCAGTTAGCCCTTCCGGGTCGGTGATGCTCAGCGAGACGGTGAGAGTTTTACCTACACCTCCCCTGGTGCAGTCGGGAATGGTGAACACATCACCGGGTACAATCAGTTTTTCGGTGGCACGGCCCAGAAAGTTTTTGGGATTGATGGTCTTTTTAACCCCGTCGTACTCGAGTTCCCAGGTGTAGGTATATTTGCTGTAATCCGCTTCGCCGGGGCCACCAGGGTCGCTAAAAGTCCAGCCCACCACGGTATTGGGTTGTAAATTTTCGGTGCGGTTCTTAACGGCCAGCGCAACGGCTGGAGGGCCACTGGGAGCAGGCTTCACCACTTTGACGCTCAGGGTATCGCTGACAGGGGCGCGTCCAGAGGAAGTGTAGGTCGCGGTGAGGGTTCGGTCGCCTGCGCTCGAGAAGGTATAACTGGGGGCGCAGCCGGTGCGGGTTCCGTCCGCAGTCACACTGGTTTTCCAGACCACGCTCGAGCAGTCGTAGCCCTCCGAGGTGCCAAATTTTTTCACCTCCACCCCAAAGCTGTAGTTCTTGGCGGTCTCGAGCGTTTGACCCTCGAGCGGGCTGGGGGGCGAGAGAATGTTCACCACCGGGTAAGCGTCGGCAATCCAAAGGGTAGCGCTCGAGCTGTTGCCATCCGAGTCTTTGCCCGTCACGGTGATGTGGTCCTCACTAAGGCCGCTCAGGTTGGCCGTGATGCTTTTACCCGTTCCCAGAGCGCCTTTTTTCTGCGAAGTCCAGCTAAAGGTGCTCGAGCAGCAGTTTGCGCCATCTTGCAGGTCGGTGGCGCTGGCGCTGAGGTTGATGGGTTTGGCGAAATCCAGATAACCCTCGGGATTGATTTGAATGCTGCCCGCCACAGGACTCTTGAAGGGCTGGTCAATGCTCACAGTGGGTTCCTGTTTGACACTATTGCCGTTGGCGGCGTTCCAGGCGGTGCTGCGGAGCTTGGGCAAGTCCAGGGCCTCAAGGGTAAAATACTTTTTGACGTAATCGCTGGGAACGTAGTAGTAACCGCCGTCCGCCGCACAGCCCCAGGAGTTTTTGAGGATGTAATAGCCACCGCCCGCACCCTGCGGAGCGCTGGGCAATTTCCCAAAAAGCTTTTTGTTGGACACGTAGCCCACAATCAAGACCTCGTGCCCGCCCTCGTCGCCCGCACTGTACGTTAGGGTGCCCTTGTCGTCGTAGACCTGGTGGGTGTCGTCGAAGTTGGTCACAAAGCCGTTCGCGTCGGGTTCCTGAAAGCCCCGGCGAACCCCAAAACTGGCCAGCAGCGCGTGCCCATTGGCCAGCAAACTGCGAACGCTCGCGCCCGACCACGGGTAATCGCTCGAGCTTGGCGCATACACCGTGAAGGTGGTGTTACCCAGAAAGACTCCCTGACCGCTGGCCACGGGGAAGTAGCCACAAAAGTTACCCAAAAAAGGTAAATTAACGCAACCTCCAGGGGCTTCGTGCGAAGTCTCCGAGCAGGTTCCGCCGTAGTTTTTGCAGGCATCGGTGTAGGCGGGGTAAGGGCGGCTGTCGGCGGGGTTGTAGACCCAGGCCGGCTCGAGCGGCAAAGCAAAACTGTGGGTCAACATGTTGCCCAGCGCCGTTGCCGAGTCGTCGCCATCCGAAGCGTCGTCACGGTTCCACTCGAGTTTTTCTTTGTTGACCAGGAACTGCTCGCTCATATTGGGACTCAGGCCGCTTACCACCCGTTCACGGCTCTCGAGCGCCCCCACGGCGGCAAAAGCCCAACAGGTTCCCCGCCGGGCTTGTTGTTTGACACTACTCACGAAGTTTTTTAGGGGCCAATAAAAATTGCTGTAGATGCCCGACGCGGTGTGGGTGCAGGCAGTGTCGCCATCGCCTCCCGTTCCGGTACCCGGATTTGGGCTGAAACTTTGGCTCGAGAAAGTTCCATCGTCCACACCACTCGAGAGCGCTTTAGCCCCATCTATATCGGACAATTCGCCCAAATATCGCTCGAGCCGAGCCTGGGCCAAACGAATATCCGCCAGCGATTTACCCGTCAAACTGTCAGGAGTGGGCAGGGTGCTGCTCGAGGAATTGGCTGTGGCTTCATAGCTCGAGCGGTACAGCATCAGTGCGTTTTCAGGACTCTGACCCTGCGAAAAGGTTCGCGCCGCTTGATTCATCTGGGAAGCCAGGCTGAGCAGCAAGACCTTTTTGCTGCCCACGTTCTGAGTCGGCTCGAGCAACGGATTCGCGCTGCTGGAGACTCGGCTGAGCAAATCGAGCACGGGTGCGCCACGCAAGTTTGCCGAGATGCCCTCGAGCACAGCTTTATCCTGTGCAAGTTTGGCTAGGGTGGCGGCCCGCTGGTCTCGAACGGTCTTGTCACCCACTAAAATTAGTTCGCCACCCTTGATTTTTTGCTCAAAGGTGTCTTTGTCCAGGGTCTGCGCTCCGGTTGGAATCGGCCCGGAGAAAGTGTTTTCTGGGGTGAACACGCTCGAGGGAGTCGGGTTAGGCGGTGGTACCTGCGCGCCACCCCCTCCGCAGGCGCTGAGCGTCAACATCAGGAACGCGGCGGACGCAAAAAAACATTTGTGCATCGAAGCCTCCACAAGCTGGCAACCCAACTCGCATGAATGCTCAAGCTGAACTGGCTCGAGCGAAAAGTCAACGGGTAAACGACGCGCTTAGGATGTGAAGCCCTGCTCGAGGGTGAAGTTTTGAAACTTTATTTCTGGCAGGTCAGGTTTATCCGGAAGCTGGGGTCTTTGACGGTAAAGCCCAGTTTCAAATCCTTGTCCAGTTTGGCGGCATCAACTTCAAACAAAAATTTGGCAGGTTTTTCGGTCACGCCCTCCGGCAGGTAGTAGCGGAAACTAACCTTGTTGAGACTTCCCTGCGGAATACTTTTGAAGGCGGCGTCTATCCAGGCACTTGCAGAGGAATTAGCAAACTCGAGGGTCTGACCATCTGCAAGAATCAAATTTTTTCCCGTTGCATTGGGACTAATGCCTGTGTCGGTTCCTGAAATGGTTTTGAAAACTCCGTTGCGAATCTCTACCGTCACGTCGTATCCGCTCTGGCTACCGTCCACGAAGGGTTCAATCCTGGCGACACGCAGCCGCCAGATGCCGTTGAACAGGTTTTCGCCCAGGCAACCTTCCACACTGCTTTTCTGGTTCGCGCCGCCCGCACCGCTCGAGCCGCTCGAGCCGCTCGAGCCACTCGAGCCAGAGTTTCCCGCCGTGGCTCCAGAACCCGAGGTCAGGCTGACCGTGCCCGACGCGCTCGAGACTTTTATCCCCAGCGCCGTTAAGCTCGAGAGCGGCACGTATGTTTCACCGTTCACCGAAATGGCCTTCTTGCTCGAGATTTTGCCGTTCAGGACTAGAGTGAGGCTCTGGGTAGCGGCGAGGGCGACACCCGCCAGGGCAAGGGCGATTAAAACAGTCTTTTTCACGAATTCTCCTTCACAATCGGCTCGAGCGAAACTTCAGAACCCACCAGATGCTCGAGAAGTAAGGTTGCCTAAAAGTGCTGCGCTGGTGTGAAGCCGCTTTAGAGGTTTGAAGCATCGGTTCCCTGCTGTGGGGTGGGATAGTGAGTTTCCAGAAAGTTCTCGAGCAGCTTCACGCTTTCAAAGTGCGTGATTGTGTTACCCGCGCCGCTCGAGAGGTTTTCCAGACGCACCCGCCACACAACTTCCCCCTCGAGCGTGGTCCCGTCCGACCAGAGCCTGAGCAAGTAGAGCTGTTCTCGCCTCATGGATTCAGGATACGCAGGGGGCGTCAATTGGGCGTCAATCGGGCAAATAGATGCGCCTCCGGCGGGTCATTAAAGCATTTTGCGGAAGTATTTCGCCCCTGGCTCAATACTTCCCGACTAACAGGAGTAGCAACAGGAAGGCGTTTTTCACGAAAATGGAGCCAGCCGGAGCGTAGCGTAGGTCGCGCAATGATAGTGAAAAACGCTTTGGTCATTAGTTGGTCTGCACTCGAGCGGTCTGGCCCTTAAGGTGCCGCTTAGACCAAGACAGTGCCCTAAATCAAACCGACCAGGTACCAAAAACCAAAAACCTGCGGCCCAGCCTGGTAGGCGGACAGGCCCGAGAGGTGCCGGTTTGTCCAAGACGTGCTGTAGTTGGGCCAAGATAGCCGGAGGCGCAACACTTACTGCTCATCGCTCACCGCTTCCATCACCCACTCGAGCGAAGTCCCATCCCACGCCAGAAAGCTCGAGCGCAAAATTTTTGGCAAACCCTCCGACTGGGTTCGGCGCAACTCGAGCGCCTGTGTTCGCAAATTTTGCGCGGCCTCGAGTTCGCCCTGGCCCTCGAGCAGGTGAGCTTTCAGGCTCAGTGCGTAGGGCATTTCCAGCGGGGCTTCGGTATGAACCCGCTCGAGGGCTTTGAGACTGGGTGGCTCCAAAATCCAGCCTTTCAGATAGGCTCGAGCCTGGGCCAAGATGTAGAGCGGTTCATCGGAAGGGGCCTCGAGTGCGCCCCAGGCTGCCTCACTCCGGGTCAGGAGGGCGAGTTCTCCCTGAAACGAGTGGGCCAACTCGTTCAGTCCAGCGGCGTTCAGGCGCTCGAGCAGATGGGGTACCTCTGTTTCCGGCTCAGCCTCGAGACGGCCTTGCAACACCAGATTCACCTCGGCATTGAGTCCGTGGCGAACGTTTTGCCGTTTATGGGCGTCCTCGAACGCGGCCTCAAATGACTCTCGAGCCTGCGCCCCCTGTCCACAGCGGCGCAAAATGGTGCCCAGAGTGACCTGAATCAGCGCCGAAACCGAACCTCCCTCATCCAACTCGAGCGCCTCCGAAGCGGTGTTCCAGGCCTGACCCATCCGGCCCAGTTCTAGGTGTAGGGTGGCCAGATTGGACAGGGCCAGCACCTCGAGCGCGCCCTGACCCAGTGAGCGGTACAGCAGCGCAGCTTCCCGGTAGCCGTCTTCGGCACGGGAGCGGTTCCCGCTGTGAGTCGCAGTGGTGGCTAGATTGAGCAAGATAGCGGCCACGGTGCTTCCGGGTGCGTGCGCCCTGGCCAGGGTCAGCGCCTCCTCCAAGTGCTCGAGCGCCGCGTTCAGGTCGCGCTGCATTCCCAGCACAGCGGCCAGATTGGACAGCGCCCGCAGCCGCACCTTGGGCGGCGTTTCACGGCTCAGCGCCTCGAGCAAAACACGCTTGGCCGCGTCCATCTCGCCGCGTGAATAGTGAATTCCGCCCTGAGTGGTGAGGACCCGCGCGCTTTTCTCGAAATCTCCCAGCCGCCGCGCCACACTCAGCGCTTCCGCGACGTGCTCGAGGGCGCGCTCACCCTGCCCAGAGAGCCAAACCTCCACAGCTTGCTGATGGTGCAGCAAGAAGTAAGTCGGGTCGTGCTGGAGCGTGAAAGCCAGCGGCTCGAGTTCGGCGTTTACCGCCCTGAACACCGCCTGGTCTCGGGTGGTGATGGCTTCGTCGAAGATGCGAGTCAAAGCCTGCACCCGCTCGAGGCCCGCCACGCCCGCCCACAGCGAGCGGTAAGCCAGCCGCGCCGCCTCGCCCAGCAGGCCCAGCTCGAATGGCCCACCCGAGGCGGTCAGGAAAGCCTGTGCCGCCTGCGGCAGCAAATCGGCCCGCAGCAGAAATTCGGCAGCTCGCTCGAGATCGTCCTTGAAACCCCGCTGCTCCAGGGCCGCCGCCAGTTTTTCGCTCAACAGCTTCTCGAGCGTGCGGTTAGGTTGAAGGGAAGTCTGGGAATTCAATCCCCCACTCTGCTCCAACACTCCAAGCTGCTGGGCCACCGTCAAGGGGTCGCGCTCGAGCGCTGCGCCCAGAAGCTGTGGGTCAGGTTCGCCCAGCAAATTCAGGGCGTGCAGCAAGGGAAGGTCTTGGGACATCGCCTCGAGCGGGACTTCGCCTTGTGGCCCCTGAAACCCGTGCAGCCGTCCCGCCAGCTCGAGCGTCTTCGGCAGTGGAGCCGCGCCCATCTCGCGCCACAAGTGGTCGCGCAGGGTCTCGAAGTGGGCCAGCGCCACCGCCCGGTGTCCCCGCCCCGCCTCGAGCCGCATCAGTTCCCGCACCGCACTTTCGTGCAGCGGGTCGAGGCTCAGCAGGGTCTCGAGCCTGCGGACCGCCTCGCTCACCTTGCCCTCGGTCTCCAGCTCGAGCGCCGATTCAAAAATTAAGGTGCGGCGCAGCAGGTTTAGTTTGTGCCGCTCGATTTCCAGCCACTCCAAAAAGGGGTCGGGCATGGCCTCGAAGCCCTCGAGAAAAGGAAGCGTCAGTTGCGCCAGAGCGGTTTCACGCTCGCCCCGCTCGAGTGCGCCGCGCATCTGGGTCAGGTCGGTGGACGCCTGCACCCCCATCCTCTCGCCGTCGGTCAACCAGCTTTCGGCCCCAGGCAGCTTTCGCAGGGTATAGAGCGCCTGACGCAGGTTCTGACTGTTTTCACCGGGCCAAAGCAACTCGAGCGCCTCCGACCTCGAGCCACGCTCGGCACGCACCGACAGCCAGCACAGCAGCGCCAGCGGCTTGCCCTTTAAGTATATGGTGTGGCCCCCGTATTGGACCACGGGTCTACCGAGAGTAACGAGGGTCAGCAAGGCGTGAGGTCTCCCTGGGGGTTGAATCTGACCCCAGTATAAGCGGCGGGACAAAAATTCAGACCTGTCGTCAACTCGTCTCGTCAACTCGTCAACCGCGAAAAAAAGCCCGCATCCGGCGCTCGAGCGCATTCATCTCCACCAGAAAGGCGTCGTGTCCATACGGGGAGTCCATCTCCCAATATTCGGAATGTGGAAGCTTAGCGGCCAGCTCGAGACAATTTGCCGCCGGATAGCGCACGTCGCTCGAGATGCCCACCACCAGGGTTGGAACGGTGTTATGCTCGAGGGCCGCGTCTGGCACGTCAAAAGCGTCCATCGCGTTTACGAGAAGCAGGTAGCACTGCGCGTCAAAGCGCTCGAGCAGTTTTTTGGCCTGATACTCGAGATAGCTCTCGATGGCGCTCTGATTTTGCTTCACCTTGCTGGGGCCGGACTGCTCCGCCTCGAGCGATTCGGGGCTGCGGTAGGTCAGCATTCCCAGCATCCGCGCTAAGGCCAGACCGCGTGGCTGCTCGAGGTAGTGACCCCCGTTCCAGGCCGGGTCCTCGGTGATAAGCGCCCTGGCGACCACGTTGAAGCCCCGCGACCACACGGTTTGCTTTTGCGGCGCGGCGATGATGGCAGCTTTCTCGAGCATTTCGGGAAAAGCCCTCACCCACTCGAGCACCTGCATCCCACCCATGCTGCCGCCCAGCACCGAGACTCGGGTCACGCCCAAATGCTCGAGCAGCTCACGCTGCACCCGCACCATATCGCCAATGGTGATGGGCAGATTGCCGAACTCGAGCGCGCCACTCGTGCCCACACAACTGCCCAGCACGCTCGAGCAGACGGTGTAAGCCTCCACCGGGTCGAGCAAGCTGCCCACCTCGAAGAGTTCCCACCACCACAGGTGCGCCGCGCTCGAGCCGGTCAGCGCGTGACACACTAAAAAAGCGCGCTCGGCGGGTTTGCCGTAGTCGTGATAGGCCACCTGCACACTCGAGAGCAGGGTGCCACACTCGAGTTCGAGCGGAACGTCCTCAAACAGGGTGACGATTTTGGCACCGAAATCGGCCCGCGTGCACTGCATCAGGGTGCTCAGGTCCGGGGTTGAGGTGAGTTCTGGCTTGGGCAAGTTGGGCAGGGTGGGTTGAGTCATGGCGTTCCTCGAGAGTGCGAAAGTTCTCCGGGGAAAAACCAAATCCCCCTCTCTGGTTCGAGAAGGGGATGAATTTCAGTTCCCTTCCCTTATCGGCCTCGAGCGCCAACACACCGTGTCTGCTCGAGCTGGAGAGCACCGCGCCGAAATGAGGACGGGGTTGCTGCGGCTCTTTACTCTCGGGAATGAACGAGAAGGGGTGCGCCAGTTCGCTCGAGCCGCTCTGGATAAGGTAGACCCTGATGGGGCTGAGTTTCAGGGTATGGGCCGGGGGCCGCGTTGTCAACGGGCATTCATAGACAGGGCATGAGCGCGCTCGGTCAGTAGGTATAAAACCCCTTGAGACCCGTAGATTCGTTCCACTCGAGCGCCACCTCGCCCACTTGAGCGTGCGGCGGTCCCTGCCGAATCCAGTGCAGCAGCCGCTCGAGGTCGTCTTTCAGGCCCTCGGCCACGATTTCTACCTTGCCATCCGAATGATTTTCCGCGTAACCATTCAGACCCATGTCCAGCGCGCGGCGCTGAATAAACCGCCGGTAGCCCACTCCCTGAACCTGCCCCGACACCAGTGCGCTCATGCGAATCATGGAAAAAGTGTAGCGTTTCAAAGGACAGCCGATGACCCGTGTGCTCAAGCGCAGCTCACAACAGGTTTTCACGGCTTCTTAATCTCGAGCCAGAACCGCCAGTTCCTGACCTGGGAATGAGCTTTTCAGCTTCTCATCTCACCGCCAGGGCCGTACAATAGCCTTTGTTTGACCCTATTCAAGCGTTATTTCAGCAACACGCTCAAGCTACCCTTCTGAGCAAATCCCTCCCAACCCGGTGAGTCGCAACCTATGAGCCATGCCCTGTGAGCAGCGTTTTAACCCAAAAAAAATCGACTCGAGGCGGGCGCGTCCGAATCCGGCGCTGGCTGTGGGCCACCTTATTAGTTCTTCTGGTCGCGTTCATCGTGCTGCTGAGTTCGCCCCTGGCGGTGCGCTTTGCCCTGCGGTTCGTGCAGATTCCCGGCTACACCCTCAAAGCCGATGAAGTGGGGGGGTCGCTCTGGCGGCCCGAGCTACGTGGGGTAAATATTCAGGGGCCAGGGCTGGTGGGGCGGGCCAAAAGTATCGCGCTGAGCTACGATGTGGCTGCGCTCACCCGTCAGGAACTGAAATTCTCGCTTCGATTGTCGGACGCTCAACTCGACCTCGACCCCAGCAAACTGGCCACCCCCCCCTCGAGCACGCCCACCACCGGGGGTGGGACCGCCTGGAAAATCTCGCCGCAGAGCCTGGAACTCCAGCGCGTGACCGTCAAGGTTCGCGGCGCACCCTTCACCCTGCCCGACGGTACAGTTTCACTAAACTCGCTCGAGGGAAAGGGAAACACCGGAGTCGCCGACCTCACCTTGAGCACCAAGGACGGTCAGGCGCAGGCCAAGCTGCGTTACGCGCTCGAGCCGCTGAATTTTACCGCCGATTTTCAAGGCGACGCCGCGCTGGGCAACCACTGGTGGCCCGGAATTCGGGCTGGAACCGTGACCGGCCAGTACCGCTTCAAGAACGACGCGCTCGAGGGTGAGGTGCGGGTTTCGGGCGGCGTGGTCCAGGTTCCCGGACTCGAGAAGCTCACCGTTTCCAAGCTTTCGGGACAGGTGACGCACCGGGGCAGCGTGGTTGATTTCAGCGCGCAGGGACAAGGCTTCAACGGACCCCTGATTGCGACGGGTTCGGTGGATTACCAGAAGCAGCGCTGGAAGGTGCGTGGAACCGCGAAACCCCAGCTCGAGCCGCTGTTTGCTTCGCTCGTTGGCCTAAAGGGCGTCACCGGACAGCCCACCGCGCAGGTCACGGCCTCGGGCTGGACCACGGCTCGAGTGAAGGTACTCGCACTTGGAAACAGCGCTTTTGCGGGCGTGCCGATTCCTCGAGCCAGCGCGGATTACACCTTCAAGGGCGGCAAAAGCACGCTTGCAGTCAAAGGCGACCTGCGCGCGCTGGGCGAGGCTCAGACGGCGCAAATAAGGCTACAGTCCGCCACCGGAAAGGTCTGGAACGGCAGCGGACAGCTCGGGGGCAGTGTGCTGGGCGCTCCGGTGAGGGCCACCACGAGGCTTACGGGCGAAACCCTGAGCGCTCAGGGAGAGGTGCTCTCGAGCGCAGTGGACGCCGCCCTAGACCTGAGGAGCGGAAAGGTGAAAGGCAACTGGAACGGCCTGGTTCCGTATCTCAAAAACTCCATCTTGCGGGGCAGTTTTGCCGGACCGCTCGAGCAGCTCGACGTTCGGGTCTCCAAGCTCGAGGCCGATTTACCCGGTCTGGGGCGGCGTAGCTACCGTGGCACGGGCTACGCCGGGACTCGAGGCTACGGCCTGGATTTGGGCGTAGCCCGGCTCGACCTCAGCCCCGAACTGCGCGGAACCTGGCAGGTGCGACGCTTCGCCTTGCCGCAAAACAGTGTGGCCAGCGGCGCGGGGAAACTCGATTTGCAGGCCAGCACGCTCCAGGGAAACGCCACCCTGACGGGTCTTCCGCTGGGTATCACCGCGCTGAGTGGACCTCTAAGCCTTGACTGGAAGCGCTCAAAAGCCGACTGGAACACCGAGCGCGCCGATTTGCGCTGGACCGGGGAAGCGCTCGAGGCCACGCTCGAGAATTTGAGCGTGCAGGCGGGCCAGACCGTGCGCCTGAGTGGACCCTTGCGGCTGGATTTGAGCACCAAGAAACTGAGCGGAAGGGTGCAGGCCAGCACGAACGGAGGGCAGGCCACGCTCGAGGTAAGGGGGCGGACGCTCGACCTGAAGGGCAATTTTCGCGGGTTCGCGCTCAAGGGCCAGGGCGATTTGGACACCCTGCGGGCCACGCTCGAGGGCCGCAACAAAAATTTAGTGGTGAGGGCCAGTTACGATAAAACGCTCACGTTCGAGGCTTTGAGTGGCGTGAACCTGAACTCGAGCACCAGTGGAACATTTGACATCACAAAGGGTCTCGAGGGCCTCAAAGCACAGGGAAACTTTGATTTGAGTGCGCTCGAGTCTTTTGGTTTGAAGGGTTTACAAGGTGTGGTTAGCTCTCGAGCGAATGGCGAACAAGTCACCGCTCGAGCCAAATATCAGGGATTTGATATTTCAGCAAACGGCAATCTTAAAACCTTGAGCACTCAACTCGAGGCTAAACAGAAAAGTCTTAAAATTACTGCAAATTATGATAAAACGCTCGAGTTCACGGCTTTGAGTGGCGTAAATTTCAGCTCGAGTGTAAGCGGAACCCTGGATATTGCGAAAGGTTTAAATAGTTTGAAGGTACAGGGAAATCTTGATTTGAGTGCGCTCGAGTCGTTCGGTCTCAAGGGTTTGCAAGGTGTGGTCAACGCTCAAGCTCATGGAGAGCAAATCACTGCTCGAGCGAAATACCAGGGCTTTGACATTCAGGCAAAGGGAAACCTCAAAACTTTGACCGCTCAACTCGAAGCCAAGCGAAAAAATCTTGAAATCACTGCAAAATACAATAAAACGCTCGAATTCACTGCTTTGAGTGGAAAGAATCTAAACTCGAAAGCGAATGGAATTTTCGACTTTGCTCAAGGTCTCGAGGGTTTGAAAGCACGAGGCGACGTTGACTTGAGTGCGCTCGAGTCGTTCGGGTTTAAGGATTTGAAAGGCGTGATAAACGCTCGAGCGAATGGAGAGCAAATTACTGCTCGAGCAAAATATCAGGACTTTGACATTTCGGCAAATGGGAATCTTAAAACGCTGACCGCTCAGCTAAAGGCTAAGCGAAAGAACCTTAAAATTACTGCGAGTTTCGATAAAACGCTCGATTTCACCGCTTTGAGCGGAAAGAATTTAGACTCGAGAGCCACCGGGAATCTGGATGTTGCCAAAGGTCTCGAGGGATTGAGAGCACAAGGAAACTTTGATTTAAGCGCGCTCGAGTCATTTGGTTTGAAGGGTTTTCAAGGTGTCGTCAATGCTCGAGCCAATGGTGAGATAATTACCGCTCGAGCCAACTATCAAGGTTTCGATATTCAAGCAAATGGAAACCTTAAAACTCTAACCGCCCAGCTCGAGGTTAGACAGAAAAATTTCAGAATTACCGCGAGTTACGATAAAACGCTCGAGTTCACCGCGCTGAGTGGAAACAAACTGAACTCGAGAATTACTGGAACGCTTGACTTCAACAAAGGGTTTGACAGTCTCAAAGCACAGGGAAGCTTTGATTTGAGTGCGCTCGAGTCGCTCGGTCTCAAAGGTCTCCAGGGTGTGGCGAGTGCCAGAGCAGATGGTGAGCGAGTGAACGCGACGGCTAAATATCAGGGATTCGATATTTTGGTAAGCGGAAATTTGAAGACTTTAACAGCTCGGCTCGAGGGCACTCAAAAGAATCTTAAAATAACTGCAAGTTATGACAAAATGCTCGAATTCACCGCATTGAGTGGCCCGGACTTAAACTCGAGTCTGAAAGGACGTTTAGACCCATTCAAAGGTTTGAGTGACCTCAAAGCGCGAGGCCAATTTGATTTGAGCGCACTCACGTCGTTTGGTTTAAAGGGAATTGAGGGCGTCGTAAGTGCAAACGCTCTAGGGGAACGGATTACCGCTCAAGCTAAGTATCAGGGATTCGACATTTCAGCGAACGGAAATCTAAAGAATCTGACCGCCCAATTTGAGGCCAGACGAAAGAGTCTCAAAATTACCGCGAGTTACGATAAAACGCTCGCGTTCACGGCTTTGAGCGGAGCAAACCTGAACTCGAGCACCAGTGGAACCTTCGACACTACAAAGGGTCTCAAGAGTCTCAAAGCACAAGGAAACTTTGATTTAAGCGCGCTCGAGTCGTTTGGTTTGAAGGGTTTACAAGGTATCGTTAGTGCTCGAGCCAATGGCGAGCAAGTCACCGCTCGAGCCAAATATCAAGGATTTGATGTTTCTGCGAACGGGAATCTAAAAACCTTGAGCGCTCAACTCGAGGCTAATCAAAAAAATCTTAAAATCACTGCAAATTACGATAAAACGCTCGAGTTCACCGCGCTGAGTGGAAACAAACTGAACTCGAGAATTGCTGGAACGCTTGACTTCAACAAAGGGTTTGACAGTCTCAAAGCACAGGGAAGCTTTGATTTGAGTGCGCTCGAGTCGCTCGGTCTCAAAGGTCTCGAAGGCATCGTCACTGCGAACGCCAACGGGGAGAACATCCGCGCTCGAGCCAAGTATCAAGGTTTCGATATTCAAGCAAATGGAAACCTTAAAACTCTAACCGCCCAGCTCGAGGCTAGACAGAAAAACCTCAAAATCACCGCGAATTACGATAAAACGCTCAAGTTCACTGCTTCGAGTGGTTTAAACCTCAGCTCGAGAGCCACTGGAAATATAGACCCTAACAAAGGATTAAACAGCCTCAAAGCGCAGGGAAACTTTGATTTGAGTGCGCTCGAGTCATTTGGTTTCAAGGGTTTACAAGGTGTGGTCAGCGCTCGAGCGAATGGAGAGAGTTTTACCGCCCAGGCCCAGTATCAGGACTTTGATATTGCAGCAAACGGAAATCTACAAGCTTTGACCGCTCAGCTCGAGGCGCGTGGTCGGGGACTCGAGTTCGTGGGCAAGTACGATAAAACGTTGACTGGAACCCTCTCGAGTGGAACAGCCCAGAAACTGGCGCTGAACTGGTCGCCTGAAAACGGTTTCGCCGTGAAAGGAGATTTGGCGCTCGAGGCGCTCAAAAGTTTTGACATCCCGGCCAAAGGAACCCTGGCGCTCGAGGCGTCGGGTTTGGATTTGATAAGTGCTCGAGGAAGCGGGCGCGTGAACGGTGAGGCTTACGGCGCTCGGGTCAGCGGGAACCTGACCCTGGCTTCGGGCGCGGTCACGGCGCAGCTCGAGGGCGATTATGGGGGCGCTCAGGCTCGGCTTGACGGTCAGCTTTACCCAAAAGTCCAAGCCGCCGGAGTGCTCGAGTACGGGTTTCAGGGCGTGCTCGAGCGAGTGAATGCTCAGCTCAGCGGCGAGTACAGTGCGCTTCGCTTCGTGCTCGAAGGGGCCAATGCGCCCCGCACGGTGTCAGGCATCAAAATTGCGTCTCAGACGCTAACGCTCGAGGGCCAGCTCACCCCCAACCGTTACGCCAAAGGAAGTTGGGGAGACTTAGACCTCGAGTACGACGGTAAAAAAGCACTTTTTGCTGGACAGGTTCCGCTCGAGTATTCCGGGAGTGTGCTCACCCTCCGCGCGCAGGGCGACTGGCAGCCCGACTTTTCGGGTTCGCTCAAGGCTGCTCTCAGTGGCCCGCTCGAGGGCGAGACGGCCACACTCGAGCTGAAGGGTCCCTGGAAAGCGCTCGAGTTGCGCGGGAACTGGCCGCGCTATGGCACGCGGCTTTCGGGTCAGGTGGCCCTGCCCGACCTCCGCTACGACGCCACGGTCACGGCAAAGGTTGAGGGTTACGGGCTGAGCCTGAACGCGCAGGGCAAAGGCACCGATTACGCGCTCGAGGGCCTCATTAACGGTGATGAGGGCGGCGTGCTGCGCCTCAGCGGGCGCGACCCCAGCACCTGGAGCGCTCGAGCCGAGGATTTCCAGACTCGGGGGGCGCGCTTGAGCGGACAGCTCGAGAATGGACCCACCGGCCTGAGTGGGTCGCTCGAGGCACGGGTGCAGGGTGTTCCCGCCACGTTCGAGATTCGGCAGAATCGTTTGAGCGCGCAGGCGAACTATAACGGGGTTAAAGGCACGCTCGAGGCCCTTCTGGACATAAACAAGCTCGAGGCTCGAGCGGTAAAAATTGGACTCGACGCGCCTGGGTACGGCACCATTAAGGCCAACGGGCAATACGTGGGCGGTAAAGCGGCGCTCGAGCTGAGTGGAAACGCGCCAGGGTACGGAGTTTTGAAAGGTCAGGCGCAGTACGCTCAGGGAAAAGCCACGCTCGAGAGCACCCTGAGCACGCTGGCCCAGGCGTTTGAGGTGGGCGGCCAGAATCTGAGTGTCGCGCCGCAGTCGGCTCGAGTGAGCGCAGCCTGGGACGGCAAAGCAACCCAGCTCAGCCTGACCGACGCACAGAACAACGTGCTCAGGCTCGAACCGCAGGGGCTGCGCGGCGGATTCGCCCTCCCCTACTCGCTGAGCGGCGTGGCGGGTCGAGCGACCCTGACGGCGGACCAAAATTACCTCGTCAAACTCAGCGGACCGCTCGAGGGTCAGGTCAGCGCGGATTCCAATTTGCAAAAGTTTGGCGCTAAACTCGAGGCACAGTTCTCGAGCCTGCAACTGGGCGCGCACTCGCTTCCCCGCGACCTCAAGCTGGGGCGCTTGGCGCTGGAGGCGTCTGGAACCCGCTCGAGCCTGAGCGCACAGTTTACACTGCTCGACTCGGGTTATAAAGGGTTGCCACTGGCCGTTTCGGGAAGCGGCAGCCTCGAGCTGAACGATAAGTTAGGGCTGCGGAGCTACAGCGCTCAGCTCAGCGGCGACCTCAAACCTTTTACGGCGCTGCTTCCGGCAGAGCTGCGCTCGAGCACCTCACTGGGCGCACTCGAGGCCCGCGTGAGCAGTGAGGGGTCTGGCGTGAGCGCAACTTACAAGTTACTCGGCAGCGAGTATGCGGGGCAGGCGCTGAGCCTAGCGGGTCAGGCGTCGCTCGAGAACGGACAGTGGACCGTGCGCGGCGACCTCAAGCATCCCCAACTAGGCGCTCAGCTCGAGGCCCGCAGCGATGGATTGGTCGTCAGCGGTCTGTGGGCCGACGTGAGCCTGCTCGAGCCGTATCTGAAGCAGAACCTGAGCGGCACCCTGAGTGGCACGCTGGTTTTACCCGCCTACGACCTAGCCAAAGCGC
>Ga0123339_10000922_pt1 | contig 21015 bp, 19 predicted proteins | sample lystaG_FD_89956 | JGI IMG/M metagenome (GOLD analysis project Ga0123339, IMG submission 89956) | Glacier valley bacterial and archeal communities from Borup Fiord, Nunavut, Canada, to study Microbial Dark Matter (Phase II) -... | ecosystem: Environmental > Aquatic > Freshwater > Ice > Glacier ...
AGTTTGAGTTATCAATAAACAAATGCAGACCGTTCATTCCATCACCCCCGCAAAGTATTTACATAATTGTACGAAACCCACATCCTATTGTCAAGACCGATAGAATCCCAAGTCTGGCTTTTGTTGTGTGTTAGAGACTCGTTAGCCACTGGCTTGCGGGCTTGTAAATGCCTTGTCAGCCCTCAAATGATCTGTTATACTGCGAAGGCACGGTGAGGATCGCTCAACCCACCCAGGTGCTGCCCATGCCCGACAGACTTCCCGCTTTCATCAACGGTCGTCCAACCAGCCTACCCGGCTCCGACAGCGGCGCGACCTGTGGCGACCAGCCGCCACCCGGCCTGCTTGCGGGCATCACCCAGTTCAACCAGGGTGAATACTTTGAGTGCCACGAGACGCTGGAGGACATCTGGCGCGAGGAGCGGGCCAACGTCCGCTATCTCTATCAGGGCATCTTGCAGGTAGGGGTCAGTTTCCATCACCTGCGCTTCGGCAACTACGTTGGCGCAACCCGCCTGATGATCAACGCCCTCAACTACTTGCGCCCCTTCGCCCCGCGCTGCATGGGCGTAGAGGTTGCTGTGTTGATTGCCGATGCAGAGGCAGTCCAGGCCCAGATGCTGGCCCTTGGCCCCCAGCGCATTGCCGAGTTCGACTTCAGTACCCTGCCACAGGTTCACCTGACCGCCGCGCAGTAAATGGCTTATTGGCCCACCCAAAGTGTATAGAGGAGGATGTAATGGATAGGTATTACATCAGCAGACAACGCCTCTTTGAGGATTACAGCGACCCCTTCGGCTGGTGGGGCGGGCATTGGTCACCACCAGTACCGCTTTCGGTCGTGCAGATCATGGAGTCGGGTAGCATGAACGCCCGCTTGATCGCCCTGGCCTGGCAGATGATGGCTGCCCATCAAAGTATCCTCTTTAGCAGCGAACCCCCGATGGCAGGCAAGAGTACCACCCTCACCGCCTTCCTCGACTTCATCCCCCAGGCCGAGCGACGCGTCTACCTGCGTGGGATGTACGAGAACTTCCAGTTTGAGCGTGACGGCAAGGGTACACCCACCAAGTCCTGGTTGCTGGTCAACGAGATGAGCAACCACCTGCCGACCTACTGTTGGGGCAACAAGGCGCAGCGGATGCTCAACCTGCAACTCTCAGGCTACGCTGTCGGCGCGACCATGCACGCCAATACCGCCGAGGAAGCGGTCGCCCAGCTTGGCACAGAGCTTGGTATTGCTGCTGCTGAGATCGCCCAGTTTGGCTTGCTCTTTATCATCCGTGTCTACAACGCTCGCACTGGCCGCATGATCCTCGACGAGTACGATATGCCCTATGGCAACGGGGCAGTCGTGCGCCGAGTCGCCACCGGCCACACCGTTAGCCTCGACGACAAGGGGCGGCTACTGCTCACCCCGCTCGCCGAGTGGCAGCAGGCCACCGACCACCACGAGATCGACCTGACCGCCGCCCTACCGATCCTCGCCCAGAAGACAGGGCAGACCGCAGAGCAGTTCACCGCTGATCTGGACAAGCGCGAAGCCTACATCACCGAACTGTGTAGCCTCGGTGTGCGGAGCATCGGCGCGGTCAAGGATGCGATCAACAAGTTCAAGCTATAGTAGTGGAGACGGCTGTGTACGTTCCAACCAGATCAGCCGTCTCCAGCCGATCACATCATCACTTACTAACACATAACTTTAGCACATAGTAGAGGAGCAGACCACTAGTGGATCAGAAAGCCACCACACTTGGTGAATTGAAAGCCCAGGGTTACAAGCCGCTGACCGTCAAAGAGGAGATGCGGAAGAACCTGATCAAGAAGATTCGGGAGGGGAGCGAAATCTTCCCTGGTATCGTCGGCTATGAGGATTCGGTGATCCCCCAGGTCGAAAACGCGATCATGTCGGGTCAGGACATCGTGTTGCTCGGCGAACGCGGCCAGGCCAAGACGCGCATCGCCCGCAGCCTGATCAACCTGCTGGATGAGGAAGTGCCGGTCATCCGCGGCAGCGAACTGAATGACGACCCCATGCGCCCTGTCTCCCCCAACGCTCATCGCATCCTCGCAGAGTGCGGCGACGACACCCCGATTGACTGGCTGCCCCGCGCCGCCCGTTATGGCGAGAAGCTAGCAACCCCCGACATCACCATCGCTGACCTGATCGGCGAAGTTGACCCGATCAAGGTGGCCGAGGGCCGCTACCTGAGCGACGAACTGACGATCAGCTATGGCCTGGTGCCGCGCACCAATCGTGGGGTGTTCTGCCTCAACGAACTGCCCGACCTCGCCGAGCGCATCCAGGTTGGTCTGCTCAACATTATGGAAGAACGCGACGTGCAGATTCGCGGCTACAAGGTGCGCCTCGACCTGGACATCTTTGTGGTTGCCAGCGCAAATCCAGAGGACTACACTAACCGTGGTCGGATCGTCACCCCGCTGAAGGATCGCTTCGGCAGCGAGATTCGCACTCACTATCCGCGCACTCTCGCCCACGAGATCGACATCATGGAGCGCGAGAGCTACAACTTCGCAGTAGAAGGCTACAGCCTGGCGGTGCCTGCCTTCATGAAGGAGATCATCGCCGAGTTTACCCACCTGGCCCGTAAATCGCCCGATGTGAACCAGCGTTCGGGCGTGAGCGTGCGTATGTCTATCGCCAACTACGAGAACCTGATCAGCCACGCCATGCTGCGGGCTGTGCGCCTCAACGAGAAGCAGGTTGCCCCGCGCGTCAGCGACCTCCCCTCGGTGATTGCCTCTACCAGCGGCAAGGTAGAGCTTGAGAGCAGCGGTGACGGGCGCGAGGAGAAGGTATTGGAGAAGCTGCTGCAAGGCGCGATCCTCAACGTCTTCAACCGCACCTTCAACGCGGGCCAATTTGAGGATATCGTACGCGGCTTCGAGGGTGGCACCCGCATGGAGACCGGCGATCTGATGCCAGTGATGGAGTATGTCAAGCAAGCTAGCAACGTTGAAGGATTGAAGACCGCCGTCGCCAAGCTGCACGCCCAGGGCAACCCCGCCGCCATTGCTGCCGCCGTCGAGTTTGTGCTTGAGGGCTTGCACCTCAACCGCCGCCTCAACAAGGACAAGGCCGAAGGCCGCGCTCGCTACCGTCGCTGATCGCAACTGCTGTTCCCTCTACTGGTGAGCGGCAGCCAGTAAGTGGGGCGGGTGAGCTACCCGCCCTGCTTGACAGCCACCAATTTGGCAAGAGTACCCACCCTATCCACATCTCTCTACCCGCTTTTACACACTGCTGGCAGTAAGTCTACATAGAAAGCGCAACGATCATGGAAAGATACGATTACAACAGAGACTATCGCTATTCAGAGTGGGATGGTAGCCAGCAGGTCAACCCCTTCACCGCCGACGACCTGATGGAACTCATGTCCGATGAGTTGATGAACGACGGCAATCTCCGTTCTGCCCTCAATAAGATGCAGCGCGACGGCCAGATGGGGCCAAACGGTGAGCGGATGGAGGGGCTGAAGCAACTGATGGAGCGTATCCGCCAGCAGCGCAAGGCCCAGCAACGCCAGTACAACATGGACTCGGTGATGAACGATATCCGCCAGAAGCTGGATGAGATCAAGAAGGCGGAGCGCGAGGGCATCCAACGCCGGGTTGACGAGTCGAAGGGCGAACAGAAACCCCAGGGCCAACAGGGCGAACAGAAACCCCAGGGCGAACAGAGTCAGCAGGGTCAGCAGGGTCAGGATGGTGAGCAAGGTGAGCAAGGCCAGCAAGGCCAGCAGGGCCAGCAGGGTGAGCGAGGTCAGCAAGGTGGACAACCGGACTTCAGCAAGCTCCTAGAGCGCATGGCACAGCGCAAGCAGCAGTTCCTCAACGACCTGCCAGAGGATGTGCCAGGGCAGATCAAGCAACTGAGCGACTACGAGTTTATGGACGCTGACGCACGCCAGAAGTTTGAGGAACTGAAGGAGATGCTCAAGAACCAGGTCATGCAGGCCCAGTTCGCGGGCATCAAGCAGCAAATCCAGAACATGACCCCCGAAGAAATGGCCGCCATGCGCGAGATGGTCAAAGACCTCAACCAGATGCTTCAGCAGAAATCGCAAGGTGTTGAGCCAGACTTCCAGGCGTTCAAGGCCAAGCACGGCCACTTCTTCCCCGACGAGATCAATAGCCTGGACGAACTGATTGCATATATGCAGCAGCAGCGGGCGCGTATGGCCGCGATGATGGCTAGTATGTCGCCAGAGCAGCGCGCCGAGCTTCAGCAGATGATGAACGACCTCTTGCAAGATGACCGCCTCGCCTGGGATTTGGCCCAAACAGGTGCCTACCTCGATATGCTATCCCCCATTGACCCCAGTAGCTACCAGTTCAGCGGTAGCGAGTCGTTGTCACTCGACCAGGCGATGGACTTGATGGGCCAGTTGCAGGGGCTGGACGAGGCCGAGGAGCAACTGCGTGAGGCGCAGTACAGCGGTGACCTTAGCCAGGTTGACAGCGAACGCTTCGGCGACCTGTTGGGGCCAGAGGCGCAGAACCGTCTTGATCAGCTTAAGCAGCTAACCAAGATGCTTGAGGAAGCTGGCTACATCCAAAAGAACGGTGAACGCTACGAACTGACCGCGAGAGGCATCCGCCGCATTGGGCAGAAGGCTCTCAAGGACATCTTCGCCCAACTGCGGAAGGATCGCTTTGGCAACCATGCAGCCCAGAAGCGCGGGGTGGGCGGCGAACGCACCGACGACACCAAGCGTTATACCTATGGTGACCCCTTCCTGCTCGACCTGAAGAAGACGGTGATGAACGCGGTGGAGCGGCAGGGGCGTGGCAGCCCGGTGGCTCTGCACCCAGACGACTTTGAGGTATACCGCACCGAATTGATGACCACCTCCTCTACTGTGCTGCTGGTGGACATGAGCCGCTCGATGCTGCTGCGCCAGTGCTTCGCCGCCGCCAAGAAGGTGGCGATTGCCCTACACAGCCTGATCAAGGGTCAGTTCCCCCGCGACGACCTCTACATCATCGGCTTCTCTGCCTATGCCCACGAGATCAAGCCAGACGAGTTGCCCACCCTCTCGATCAACGACTACCAGCAGGGTACTAACCTGCAACACGCCCTGATCCTGGCCCGTCAACTCCTCAGCCGTCGTAAAACGGCCAACAAGCAAATCATTGTGATCACCGACGGCGAACCAACCGCCCACTTTGAGCCGGGCGATTTCACCTATCCCTACTTCAACTACCCGCCCGACCGTCGCACCGAGGAACTGACCCTGCTCGAAGTCAATCGCTGCACGAAGGACGGCATCGTGATCAACACCTTCATGCTAGAGCAATCGCCCTACCTTACCAGCTTCATCAACAAAATGAGCAGGCTAAACAAGGGGCGCGCCTTCTATGCCAGCCCCGAACATCTCGGCGAGTACATCCTACACGACTATGTGAGCGGCAAGAAGAAGAAACTGAAGGGCTGAGTCAGACGAAGCTACCCAGAGGCCGCGACTACTCGCGCCCTTCCGCTTGCCTGCTATAATTAAGGAGGGGCGATGACCAACCATACAGCGAGCGCAACGCTGACCAAACTGTACCTGATCCGCCACGGCCAGGCTTTCGCTAACGTGGAGCCAATCGTCGGTGGCATGAAGGGGGATCGCGGCCTCACCCCCCTCGGCGTACAGCAGGCGGAGGCTCTGCGTGACCGCTTGCGCTTCAGTGCAGAGCTACGACCGGACGTGCTGATCGCCAGTACCCTGCCACGGGCAAAACAGACTGCGGAGATCATCGCCCCCGCTCTCGGCAGCGAGATCATCTTCGACGACGAACTGCACGAACTGCGCCCTGGTGTGGCTGACGGCATGAGTATTGAGGAGGCCCACCGCCTCTACTCGCGGGTGGACTTTGCCACCCACCCCTTCCAGGAGGTTGACCCCGGCGGCGAAAGCTGGGCCAGCTTTGTCTACCGCTGCACTCGCGCGCTCGACCGCATCTTGCGCGAACACCAGGGCAAGACGATAGTTCTAGTCACGCATGGGGGCTTGATCGGTGCATCGTTCATCTACTTCTTCAAGCTGAGCGGAGCCAGCCTGCCACCAGTCGGCTTCTACACCCACAACACGGCGATTACCTGGTGGGAGCAGCACACCCGCTTTGAGCAGGCTCAATGGCGGCTGCGTAAGTACAACGACGACACACATCTCGCCACCCTGGGTTACGGCGAGAACCTGGACTGGGAGCGGCCAAAGGTAATGGCCGAGGCCAGCGAACCAGCCAGCGAAGTACCGACCGAGCCAGAGAAGGAGGAAGCGCAATAGGCAGTCCGCACTGACCGTCAATCTGCTGTCCCTTAGCATCAACGGGTGTGGGGCGTGTTCGCCTTAGAGAACCTCCTGCTCTGCCTCATCCGTCACCGCCTTGCCGCCCCGCGCCTTCTTCGCCTTTGCTGCCGCCCTCTTTTGCGACTCGGCCACCCCGGTCTGCATCGCCAGGGCTTGCACCGCTGCCAGCTCGTTAGCCTCGCAGCCAACCAGGGCGCGCAGCACAGCCAGGTTTGCCACATCCTCGCTCATCGTCTCGTCCTTCTCGGTTTCAAGGATCATTGGCACCTGCTTGAAGCGGGGGTCATTGACCAGGGCGTGGAAGAAGCTCAGGCCCAGTTCGCCCTGCCCAATATGCGCGTGGCGATCCACCAGGCTGCCCACCCCCTTGAGCGAGTCGTTGACGTGGAAGGCGCGCAGCTTGTCTAGCCCGATCAGGCGGTCGAACTCGGCCATGGTCGCGGTGTAGCCTGCTGGCGTTCGCATATCGTAGCCGCTGGCGAAGACGTGGCAGGTGTCGAAGCAGATAGCGACCTGCTCTGGCTCGCTCAGCCGCCCAAACACCTCGGCCATCTCTGCGAAGCTGCGGCAGAGGCACGACCCCTGCCCCGCGTTGGTCTCAAGCAGGATCATCGTCGCTGGCGTGCCGTCGGGCCGCAAGGGATTGCGCTGGCTGGTGATCTGGTTGAGGGCCGCCGCCAATCGTTGGTGGCCGACCGCCGCGCCCGCTCCTACGTGCGCCCCACTGTGCGTCACCAGGTAGTCCACCCCCAGGGCATCGGCCCGCTCAAGCTCCTCCAGGAAGGCGTTGATCGACTTCTGCCACATCTCCTCGGCAGCAGTCCCCATGTTGATCAGGTAGGAGTCGTGGATAAGCAGGGGGGCGAGTGGGCTGGCCGCGCGCGCCCTGCGGAAGGTTGCCACCTCCTCCTCCTCCAGCGGCTTCGCCACCCAGCGGCTAGCATTCTTGCTGAAAATCTGCATAGTATCGCAACCAGCCTGCTGTCCACGCTCGAACGCGGTGTGCAACCCCCCCGCTACGCTCATGTGCGCGCCGATCGGCATCGTTTGCTCCTCTCAACCTACCTGTTTACCATCAGTTGCTCAATGGCGATCAGTAGTTCGTCGTAGTCCGGCTGCTGGCTAGCGTCCACTGCCTCTTTGAAGCGCACCACGCCTGCTTTGTCGATCAGGAACACAGCGCGGTCGCTGCTGCCGTTTGCGTGCAGCACACCGTAAGCTGCGCTGACTTCGCCTCGGCGGTCGCTGAGGAGCGGGAAGCTGAGGCCCAGCCGTTTCGCGAAGGCAGCGTGCGAGTAGCTGCTATCGCGGCTAATACCCAGAACCTGCGTCTCTGCTGCCACGAAGCTGCCCAAATCCTTCTGGTAGGTGGGCAATTGTAGGCTACAGACCGGTGACCAATCGTAGGGGTAGAAGGCCAGCACCACATTCAGCCTGCCACGAAAGTCGCGCAGGTGGATGGGTTCACCATCCCCGTCTGGCAGGCTGAATCCTGGCGCAAGGTTACCTACTACTATACTCATGCTCCACTCTCCTCATCATCGTACCAAACCACCTCTGGTGGGCGGGTAGCGCGGGGGGCGCGGGGTGGCTCCGGGATGCGCCTGGCAATCAAGTAGCTAACCTGCGCCGCTAGCACCCCACCAACCAGCAGCGCAACCCAGAAGACCAACGCGCCGCCCCAGCCAGTTAGCCCGCTGATCGCCCACCAGCAAGCCCAGACGAACAGCGTAGCAAACAGCAAAGTGAGACCGATTTGTGCAAAGAAACGCATAGCTCAGCTATCCCCTCCCCACGAGTATAGCAAACCGTTGCCGCCCGCGTCAAACAGCATTGCATTTGTTTGTTCGGTGTACCAATTGACAAGGATCAGGGTCGGGTGTATACTTATCAGCACAAAAGAGCGTTCATTTAGCAAGGGATAACTTATGACAAGTAACCTGCAAACAGATAATCCGCTGGCGCAAGAACCACTAGCGGCCAGCCCCCATCCAGCCTTGCAAGCCAGCCAGCCGAGGCCAGCCACAGCCATTGTGGACGAAGGCGGCCCGCTGATCATCGGCGTAGACCTCGGTGGCACCAAGATTTTCGGCGCGTTGAGCGACCTGAAGGGCCACATCCTCAAGGAGATGATCCTGCCGACGGAGGCGCACGAAGGCCGTGACCCGGTGCTAAACCGCATCGAGCGAGTGATCCGCGAGGTGATGGTGGGCGTGGACAAGAGCCGCATCCTCGGTATTGGCATCGGCGCACCGGGGCCGATTGACCCCTTCGGCGGTATTCTCTACTCACCGCCTAACCTGCCCGGCATGGATGCAGTGCCAATCCGCGACATCATCAATGACCGCCTCAAGCTGCCAGTGGTGATTGCCAACGACGCGAACGCCGCTGCGGTTGGCGAGTATGTTTTTGGCACGCCACACACCACCCGCCAGGGCTACGGCCCCCAGCAGCCCGTGCGCCACATGATCTACCTGACGATCAGTACGGGCATCGGCGGCGGTATCATCATTGACGGGCGGCTGTTTGTCGGCTCAAAGGGGATGGGTGCAGAGGTCGGCCACATGACAGTCGAAGCCAATGGTCTCCGCTGTAAGTGCGGCAACTTTGGCTGCGTCGAGGTGATGGCAAGCGGCACCGCGATTGCCCGCCAGGGGGCAGAGTTGGTGCGGGCGGGCCACGCCCCCATCCTTAGCGAACTGGCCGAGATGCAGTCGGAGCGGGTGACCGCGCGCCTGGTGCAGGAAGCGGCCATGCGTGGCGAACCAGAATCGCAGGAGTTGATCGCTCGCGCTGGCTTCTACATCGGCGTGGCAATGACTAATCTGATCCACCTGTTCCAGCCAGAGATGTTCGTGATCGGCGGTGGGGTCAGCCACATTGGTGAGATGCTACTTGGCCCGATCCGCCAGACAATATCCGAGCGGGCGATCCCCCAAATCCGCAGCGGGGTGGAGATCGTCGCGGCTAGCCTGGGCGACCGGGTGGGGGTGATGGGCGCATTGGCGATTGTGCTGCAAGAGTTCCCCACGAAGGTTGGAGGGGGGGCTTGACCAACCTGATCCTGACGAGCCGCAGTCGGTTGTTGGCGCGCTATGGAGAGGTTGGCTTGCACGGCATTGCAGCCCAGGCCGAGACGCTGCGTCAACACTGGCAGCAGCAACAGCCCACCAACCCTGCCCTCTTTCTCTACCTGGACGACGCAGCCAGCCTGCTGCCCTACAAGCTGCGGCCCGCCAACGCCAGCCAGCCGCCCGCTATCCGCAAGCTGCTGGGCGAGATCGAGGTAGCTGTCGGCCAGATCGACCACTTGCTGCTGCTCGGTGGCCCCCAGGTGATCCCCTGGTGGCACCTGGAAAGTCCAGTCCTCGACGTAGACGCAGAGGTGTTGAGCGACAATCCCTATGGTTGCCGCGCCGAAGGTGATTACCTCGTTCCAGAGCGGCGCGTGGGCCGAATGCCAGACGCAGAGGGCGTGAGCGGTGCCGATGCCAGCCCGCTGCTAGCCGCCTTGCAGGTGGCGATCAAAGCCCGCCCCCCTCTACCAGCCACCGCCAAGTCGCTGCCGCAGGCGGTGGCAGTTGGCCCCCGTGGGTGCGGCTTCCTGTCCCTGCGCCGCAATGAGGAGCAGCCTGCTAGCTCCCAGCCCAGCCCTGCTACTTACCCCAGCCGCCCGGTAGCAGCCGCGATCACTGACCCCAGCTTCGCCTACAGCACTACCGTGTGGGAGCCGGTTTCGCGCCTGATCTACCGCACGGTGCAGGGTGGCGGTGATGGTAGTTTCCTGGTCAGTCCGCCTACCAACGCCAGCAGCTTCAGCCCCACCCTGCTGCAAGGAGCGCGGTTTATCTACTTCAACTTGCATGGGGTGATCGACCGCCCCCAGTGGTTCGGCCAGAGCCGCGAACTAGCGTTTGCCAGCCCCGACAACTACCCCGATGCCCTACACCCAGAGCAGCTAGCTGCAATAGGTGATAGTATCCGCGCCACTGCCCCCTTTGTCTTCAGCGAGGCTTGCTATGGTGCTTACATAGACGGCAAGCGCACAGCAGAGGCGATCTGCCTGCAACTGCTCAGCCTAGGGGTCAGTTGCTTCGTTGGCTCGACCGTCACCTCCTATGGCCGCAGCGACCCGCCGCTCAGCGAAGCCGACCTGCTCACCGACCTGTTCTTCCGCCACCTCTACGCGGGCGAGAGCAGCGGCCAGGCACTAGCCAGCGCAAAGAACGAGTACGCAGCGCAGATGCTGGGCCGCTTTCGCGCTCTTGACGACGATGACCGTAAGACCCTACTAGAGTTTGTCCTCTACGGCGACCCCCTGCTCAAAGCCTTCTAACCGCGCCCTTATAGCTGCTAGCAGCGCGAAATCTGCGCTAACCTATTGACAATGGCCCATCTTCTGGGTTATGATGTTGATAAGCGAATCGGGTCTTTGCTAGTATTTGAAAGCAGGCAGTACCATGTTTGATGACCGTAACCTCAACCTCCCCGCCGAGATTTTGGAGCGCGTACAGGGTTATGCCACTGACCACTGGCCGGAGATGGCCGACGCAGAGCGGCGCGTCACAGCCTACCAGCCGCAGGCCCCTAGCCCTGCCCTGCTCACCAAGCTAAACGGCCACGCCGAGGATTACAAGGCGGCAGTGCGCGAGCGGGCTAGCAGCTACAGCACGGCAGCCAGTGCAATCAGCGACCACTACACCGTTACCTGGCGCAAGAGCGTGCGAACGGCCAGTGGTGCAGACCTGCACAAGATAGCCCGCGTCGTGATCGACGAGCAGGGGAACGTGCTGAAGGCCAGTTCCTCCAAGTTAGCTAACAAAGAGGGGCGTGGCGCACCTTTTGCTCATGATAGGATGAACCAGCCGCAAGCAATGTGTTTGCGGCTTCTGCATTGTACTGTGAGGAGGAGGGTACCACCATGATCAGGATTGGGCGGGAGACGACCGCCGACTTTGAGCAGGCGATCAAGCGCGAGTGGCTGGTGACGAACGGCATCGGCGGCTTTGCCAGCGGTACGATCACCGGAGCCAACACCCGCCGCTATCACGCCCTGCTCTGCGCCGCGCTGCGCCCGCCAGTAGATCGCCTAGTTATGCTGGCGAAGGTGGACGAAGAACTGGTTAGTGACGGTAGTACCTACTATCTTGGCACCAACGAGTACCCTGGTAGGACGCTGCCTACTGGCTTTGTTCATCTGGACGAGTTCACCCTGGATCGCGGGGTGGCTAGCTTCAGCTACAAGATGGCAGGCATCCGCCTGGAGAAGCGCATCTGGATGGCCCGGGGGCAGAATACTACTTACCTGCGCTACACCCTCGCCGCTGCCGACGCGCCGATCACTCTCACCCTGCGCCCACTTGCCAACTTCCGCGACTACCACAAGCTGACTACTGGCGCAAACGAGTGGCACTTCCTCTTTACGCCCCTCGCCAGCCTGCCGCCAGAGCTACGGGCTGGGGCAGTTAGCGGTGGTCAGTTGCGAGCTTACCCAGAGGCAGTCCCCTACTACCTCCTGCTCGACCGCCAGGCCGAAGTGCTACCCGTCGGCGTGTGGTACTGGAACTTCGTCTACCGGGCCGAGCAGGAGCGTGGGTTGGACTACAAGGAAGACCTCTATGCCCCCTGCACCATCCGCCTCAGCCTCAAGCCGGGGGAGAGCGTGACGCTGGTGGTTAGCAGCGAAGCCCCAGCCAACATATCGTTCGACGGGGCGGGCCAATTGGCGGCAGCGCAGAGCCGCCCAATGCAGTTGCTAGTCCAGGCCAGGATGCTGCTACCAGACGACGTAGAGGCGCGGCAGCCGAGCGAGGATGTAGCCGCCGCTCTGGACGAGGCGCACAGCGTGCCAGATGAGAAGCTAGGTGAGGTGGAGTTGGATGTGCGCGGGGCAGAACGCTTCGCCACCGCTGCCGCTCCCCGCCAGCACCGCTTCCACATCCCCAATCTGGTCGCAGGTTTTGAGCAGTTGCCGCCAATCCAGCAGCCGTTGGACGAGGACGGCGTGGGCCGCCTGCGGACAGAGTTGATCGAAGCCGCCGATCAGTTTATCGTCGCCCGCCGCTCAGCTTCTATCCATCCTACCGTGAGCGTGGAGGGGGCGGAGCAGCAGGATAGCGGTGTGACGGTGATCGCAGGCTACCCCTGGTTTACCGACTGGGGGCGCGACACGATGATCGCCCTGCCAGGCCTCTGCCTGGAGACGGGCAGGCAGGCTGAGGCGGCTAGCATCCTACGCACCTTCGCCCGCCACGTTGACCAGGGGATGTTGCCTAACTTCTTCCCTGACGCAGACCAGACCCCAGAGTATAACACGGTTGACGCGACCCTCTGGTACTTCCACGCTATCGAGCAGCACCGCCAACGCAGCGGTAGCGACGTGTTGGCCCGCGAACTCTATCCTACCCTGGCCGAGATCGTGCGCTGGCACGTGCAAGGGACGCGCTACAAGATCAAGGTTGATGCGCGAGACGGCCTGCTCTACGCGGGCGAAGAAGGGGTGCAGCTAACCTGGATGGATGCAAAGGCGGGCGACTGGGTGGTTACGCCGCGCATTGGCAAGCCGGTGGAGATTAACGCCCTCTGGCACCACGCCCTCAGCATCATGGCCCGCTATCGGGCGGTGGGCATGGGTGTAGGTGGCGACCTTGACTACCAGGCGATGGCAGATCAGGCGGCAGCGAGCTTCCGCGCCCGCTACTGGTACGCCGAGGGTAGCTACCTCTACGACGTGATCGATGGGCCAGCGGGCGATGACGCAAGCCTGCGCCCCAATATGCTGTTTGCCTGCGGTCTCGAACCCGACCTGCTGACTGACGCGCAGGTAGCCGCCGTGCTGAAGGCGACCGACGCGCAGCTACTAACCCCCTACGGCCTGCGAACCCTCGCCCCCAGCGACCCGGCCTACGTTGGTATCTACACTGGGGGACGAGAGCAGCGCGATGGTGCTTACCACCAGGGTACCGTCTGGCCGTGGCCGCTGATCGGCTACGCCCACGCTGCCTATCGCCTGGGGAAGGTGGCGAGCCTGCACGCTGTTCTCACCCCCTTCGCCCACGCTGTGCGCGACTTCGGCCTCGGCTCCGTCGCAGAGATTTACGACGGGGACGCGCCACACGCACCGAAGGGCTGCTTCGCCCAGGCATGGAGCGTGGCGGCGTTGTTGGAGATCATCGGCCTGCTGCACAGGGGCGGTGGACAGCAGTAGGCGAGTAGAGGGGCGCACCCAGCATCGGATGCGCCCCTCAACCTACCTGCTGTGTGCTGCTAGATGATCCCCAACTCGTGGCCCACCCGCTCGAAGGTGGTCAGGGCCTCGTCCATGTCCTGCTGGGTGTGGGTGGCGGTGATGATTGTGCGGACACGGGCTTTGTCGGCGGCGACGGTGGGGAAGACGATAGCCTGGGCGAACACCCCCTCGGCGAACAGGCGGTCACTCAGTTTCTGGGCCATTGCGCTGGGGCCGACGATCACCGGAGTGATCGGGGTCTCGCTGCGGCCCGTATCGAAGCCCAACGCTTGCAGCTTCCCCTTGAAGTAGTGGGTGTTACTCCACAACTTCTCGTGCAGATCGTTCGACTCCAGCATCAGCTTGATCGCCTCGCGGCAGGCGGCAACAACCGCAGGCGGGTGTGAGGTGCTGAACAGGAAGGGGCGGGCGCGCTGGATCATGATGTCGCGCAACTCTTGCATCCCCGCCACGTAGCCTCCCAGCACGCCGACCGCCTTGCTCAAGGTGCCGATTTGCATGGCAACCCGCCCGTAGAGACCGAAGTGGCTGGTTGTCCCCGCCCCGTGGTCGCCGAGGACACCACTGGCATGAGCATCATCCACGTAGACGAACGCGCCGTAACGCTCGGCCAGTTCGACGATCTCTGGCAGGTGGGCGATATCGCCGTCCATGCTGAACACCCCATCGGTGATGATCATCTTCAGGCGGAAGCTGTCGCACTCCTTGAGAGCCTGTTCCAGCGAGTCCATATCGCTATGCTTGTAGATTTTGCGGCTCGACTTGACCAGGCGCACCCCGTCGATGATGCTGGCGTGGTTCAGTTCGTCGGTGATGATCACGTCGCCCTCGGCCATGACCGCGCCAATCGCCGCCTGGTTCGCGGTGAAGCCAGACTGAAAGGTGAGGGCGGCCTCGGTATGCTTGAAGGCGGCAAGCTCCTGCTCAAACTGCTGGTGCATATCCATCGTGCCAATGATAGTGCGAACTGCGCCGCTGCCCACTCCATACTGCTCAATCGCCTGCAACGCCGCAGCCTTGAGGCGCGGGTGAGTGGCGAGGCCAAGATAGTTGTTAGATGAGAGGTTGATCACCGGCTTGCCGTTGATCACGCTGCGCGGCTGCTGCTGGCTGTCCAGCACAAACAGTTCGCGGTAGAGGTGCTTCTGCTTCAAGCCGTCAAGCTGTTCGCGCAAGTGGCCGCGCAACACGTCAGTACCAATCCGCTGCAAAGTGTCCATCACTGTCTCCTTTGTACCTGTTGCTGGTTGCTAAAGGGGTCATCACGATCTTGGCTGCCTTGCCTTCGTTCATCAACTCGAAGGCCTCGGCGAAGCGGGCTAGTGGCAAGTGGTGGGTGATCACTGGGCGCGGGTCAACCAGGCCGTTCTGCAAGAGGGCGCGGCTCTGGAACCAGGTCCCCCATATCTTGCGCCCGGTAATGCCATGCACGTGCGCCCCCTTGAAGATGATCGCCTCAGCAAAGTCTAGCTCGAACGGTCTGGTCGGTGTGCCAAGCATAGAGAGGTTGCCGCCGTAGCGCAACATGGCAAAGGCCTGGCGGGTGGCAGCCGGGTTGCCGCTCATCTCCAATACCACACCTGCACCCACGCCACCGCTCGCCTCCTGTACAGCAGCAACCGGATCGCGCTCTAGCGAGTTGATCACCAGGTCAGCCCCCATCTGGCGGGCGATATTGAGGCGGAAGGGGTTGACATCGATTGCGGCTACGCCCGCCGCACCTGCTGCCTTAGCAATCCCTATCGCCCACAAGCCGAGCGGCCCGCAACCGACGACCGCTACGTACTCACCACTGACTGGCTGGGCGAAGATGGTGTGTACGGCATTGCCGAACGGCTCCATGATGCTGGCGAGATCGAGCGGCATGGCCGGGTCATTCTTCCAGGCGACGCTAGCCGGGACGGTGATGTACTCGGCGAAGCAGCCATCACGGTCTACACCGACGATCTGCACGTTCTGGCAGATGTGGGCCAGGCCGGTGCGACACTGGTAGCAGTGGCCGCAGGTGATGTGCGTCTCCACCGAAACGAAGTCGCCCACTTGCAGTTCTTGGACATCCGCGCCCACGGCTACAATGTCGCCACAGAACTCGTGGCCCATGATCTGCGGCGTGTGGCTGATGCGCCCCTGCGCCCAGCCATCCCAGTTGTAGATGTGCAGGTCGGTGCCGCAAATTGAGGTGGCCCGCACCTTGATCAACACCTCGTTCGGCTGCGGCACTGGCACCGGTATCTCGCGCAACTCTGCGCCAGCGGCGGTAGCGATCTTGACCACTGCCAGCATGGTGCGGGTGGGCTGGGGGTGCAGGTGGGTTTGGCGGGGGGTCAGCAGGGTAGCAGTGGGACTGCTGGTTGAGGCTTCAGTAGTAGTCATAGCTGGCAAAAATGCCCTCCTCGTTGAGTGCATCAGGTGCAGGCGAACCTCGGTTGTGGCAGGTTCGCCAACCAGTATAGCACCTGGCGTGGGGCAGAGTCAAGTTGGCAGGCGGCTGAACGGAGCAGTTGGCTCAGGCGCGTGGTTTCTCCTCCACATCCCGAAGGAACTCAAGCACGACGCGGTTGAACTCGTCTGGCTGCTCCAGGTTGGGGAAGTGCGCCGTATCGGGGATGAGATGCTTGCGTGCGCCCCGTACGTTGTTTGCCACATAGTCAGCGGTAGAGGCAACTTCAAGCTGATCGTAGTCGCCATAAATATAGAGGGTGGGAACGGTAACTTCGGTCAGCCGTTCAGCGGCGGGTTCAGGGTCGATCTGCAACTTGCTGCGGGCGGCTTCGTTCTTGAGGGCGATCACATCGGCAGCGCGGATCAGGTTGCGGATAGCGGGGTCAACATCCTGCGGGCTGCGGCCAACCCCATCCACCCAAATCTGTACGTTCAATTCGGCGGCAGCTTCAAGGTCACCCGCTTCGGAGGCAGTAACGAGTGCGTCCCACTGAGGGGGTTGCTCCCAGGCGACATCCGCGCCTTCCACGCCACCTGCTTCGGAGATCAGGCTGGCGACCCGCTGTGGGTAGACGAGGGTGAAGTCGAGCGCAATACTGCCACCGCCCGAACAACCCATCACGTGCGCCCGCTCCACACCAAGGTAGTCAAGCAGGGCCGCAAGGTCGTCGGTATGGCGAAAAGTATGCTCTGGGACGAGCAGCGACTGCCCGAAGCCGCGCAGATCGTAGCGGATCGTGCGGTAATGCTGGCTGAGGGCGGCCCACTGCGGCTGCCACATCGTCATGTCGGCGATCACCGAGTGGATCAGCACCAGTGGAAAGCCATCGCCCGCGACCTCGTAGGCGAGTTGTGCGCCGTTCACCTCGGCGAAAGTAGTTGCTACCATCGAGTTATCCATCATGCCTCTCCTTTGTGTAGAGAAGGCGCAGTCCCAGCCGCGCCCTGGTTGTTTAGTCCAGGCCGATTGTAGCACATCCGTTCAGCAAACACAAGGCTCTACCCTGCTTCCTCCTCGTACTGCCCTGCAATCTTCTCGTCGAAATAATTCTCTGGTGGCGTGCAGCAGCCGCTCATAAACTTCCTGCTCGATCTTCTTGTACTGACGCACGCTGCCGTCGGCATAGACGACCTCTAGCAGGTGGTTGGGGATATCGTAGGCGATGGTTTTGAAACGATCCGACTTTAGGGGTACGCGATCCATATGGTTGCTCCTCCTCTTATGCTATAATACAGCCGCAGAGTAGCAGGCAAGATGCCTGCCATGCTTACCACAGTTACAGGGGGGCAAATGAACGTATTCAAGCAAGTGTTTAATGACGAATCGCCCGAAGTGCGGGCGAAGGTGATCAGCATTTACACCCTGCTGGTCGGCTTCAACATCGTGATTTGGCTGATCACTCTATTTGCAGCTAGCCAGTTTTCGACCTTGCTGGCGACCGGCTTCCTTGCCTACACCCTCGGCCTGCGCCATGCCGTGGATGCCGACCACATCGCCGCGATTGACAACGTAACGCGCAAGCTGATGCAGGAGGGGAAGCGACCCGTCGCCACCGGCCTGTTCTTCTCGCTGGGCCACAGTTCGGTGGTCATCCTCGCCAGTCTGCTGCTTGCCTTCGCAGCACGGGCCTTCCAGCAGAACGAGGATACCTTCAAGAGCGTTGGCGGGCTGATTGGGCCAGCAGTCTCTGCCTTCTTCCTCTTTGCCATCGGGATCATCAACCTGCTGGTGCTGCTCGACCTGATCAAGATGTTCCGCCGCGTCACGCGGGAGGGGGTCTACAGCGAGGAGAAGCTGGACGAGTTCCTGGCGAACCGTGGGCTGATGAACCGCTTCTTTCGGCCAATGGTGCGGGCGATTGACAAGAGTTGGAAGATGTACCCGCTCGGCTTCCTGTTCGGTCTCGGCTTCGACACCGCCTCCGAAGTTGCGCTGCTCGGCATTTCGGCAACCGCTGCGGGTGCAGGGATGCCGATTGGCTATGTTCTCCTGCTGCCTCTGCTTTTCACTGCTGGCATGACCCTGGTGGACACCACCGACGGCGTGCTGATGTTGGGTGCCTACGGCTGGGCTTTCGTCAAGCCGATCCGCAAGCTGTTCTACAACATCACGATCACCGCAATCAGCGTAGCGGTCGCCCTCGTGGTTGGCAGTATCGAGGTGCTGGGTATCATGGCCGACCGCCTGAACCTCAGTGGCGGTGCCTGGGACTGGTTGGGCGCACTGGACTTCGAGGTGATCGGCTATGCGATTATTGCCATCCTCTTGGCTGGCTGGCTGGTCAGCTACGTCACCTACAAGGTCAAACGTTACGACGAACTGCCGGTCAAGGTAGAGATGTAGGCCAACAGAAAGCCCCTCCCCCTAACTATGGGGGAGGGGCTGGCTCTGCTTTGTACCGCTTAAACGTCCAGAGTGGCGTTCTTAGCGTGGGTCTGGATGAACCGCTTGCGGGGGGCGACGTTGCTGCCCATCAGCATATCGAACGTCTCGTCGGCCACTACCGCATCATCAAGGGTGACTTGCAGCAGGGTGCGGTTCTCTGGGTTCATCGTCGTCTCCCAGAGTTGCTCGGCGTTCATCTCGCCCAGACCCTTGTAGCGTTGGATGCCCACCTTCTCGTAGCCGCCCATCTCTGGCACGACTTGCTCTAGTTCGCTATCGCTATAAATCCACCGCTTGTCCTTGCCCGCCTGCACCTTGTAGAGCGGGGGCTGGGCAATGTAGATGTTACCTTCGGTGATCAACTGTGGCATATGACGGAAGAAGAAGGTCAGTAGCAGGGTGCGGATGTGGCTACCGTCCACGTCCGCGTCGGTCATGATCACCACACGGTGGTAGCGCAGCTTGCCCATGTCGAGGATATCACCGATGCCTGCGCCGAGGGCAGTGATCAGCGTCCTGATCGAGTCGCTACCCAACATCTTGTCCAGCCGCGCCTTCTCCACGTTCAGAATCTTGCCGCGCAAGGGCAGGATCGCCTGGAAGCGACGGTCGCGGCCTTGCTTGGCGGTGCCACCTGCCGAATCGCCCTCAACGATGTAAAGTTCGCACCTGGCAGGGTCGCGCTCCGAGCAGTCGGATAGCTTGCCGGGTAGGGCTGTAATCTCCATGCCGCTCTTGCGGACGACTTCACGGGCCTTGCGGGCTGCTTCCTGCGCCCTGGCAGCGGTGATGCACTTCTCAATGATCTTCTTTGCTTCCTGTGGGTTCTCCTCCAGGAAGGTGTTGAGGCCAGCGGTAACTACCGCCTCGGTCACGGGCCTCACTTCGGCGTTGTTCAGCTTGTTCTTGGTCTGGCTCTCAAACTGCGGGCGGATGCCAATCAGCTTGACGCTAATCACTGCCGTCAGCCCCTCGCGGATCGAGTCGCCACTGAGGGCGTTCTCGTTCTCCTTGAGGATGTTATTCTTACGCGCGTACTCGTTGATCACACGGGTCAGGGCCGAGCGGAAGCCGGTGACGTGCGAGCCGCCATCCTGGGTGTTGATGTTGTTGGCGAAGGCAAAGATCGACTCACTGTATCCGTCATTGTACTGCAAGGCTACTTCGACTGCGATCCTGCCGCTGCCGCTGGGGGCCGTGCGGCTGATGGAGATCGGGCGGCCAATGGTGATGCGGTGCTTGTTGATGTGGCGCACCATGCTCTCGATCCCGCCCTCAAAGTAGTAGGTGGCATCGCGCTCTTTCTCAGGGCGGCTGTCTACAAAACTAATTTGCAGGTTGCGGTTGAGGAAGCACATCTCGCGGAAGCGTTGGGCGAGCGTCTCAAAGTCATAGTCGTTGGTCTCAAATACGCCTATGCCAGGGCGAAAGGTTGTGGTGGTGCCACTCTCATTGCTCTCACCAATTGGTCTGACCTGGGCGCGGGGTACCCCAAAGTCGTACTCCTGGAGGAAGACCTGCCCATCGTGGCACACCTCTACCCGGCAATACTCGGACATGGCGTTGACCACGCTGGCACCCACGCCATGCAGACCGCCAGAAACCTGGTAGCCACCGCCGCCGAACTTGCCGCCTGCGTGCAGTTCGGTCATTACTACCTCAAGCGCACTCTTGCCTTCCTCTACGTGGATGTCGGTGGGGATACCGCGTCCCTCGTCCCGCACCGTCACGCTGTCATCTGCGTTGATCATCACGAAGATGCGTGAACCGTAGCCCTGCATATACTCGTCTACGCTATTATCTACGATCTCGTAGACCATCTGGTGCAGGCCGCGCACGTCTGTACTACCAATGTACATACCAGGGTTCTGGCGCACAGCCTCCAACCCCTTGAGGACACGAATCTTAGTCGAGTCGTACTTGCCCTGTTGTGGGATGATTGCTTCTTGCTCCAACGCTACTGTTTCGGCTGCCACTATCTCTACACCTCCGTCTGTTTGCTGAACTCTTGCGGGCTGCATGGGGCGAAGCCACGAATGCTGTGTTGCTGCGACGCATCCCCCATATGATACCCTATTATACCATATTTAGAACAATCTTTCCACTTTTCCACCGTTTTCGCCCCCTACGTGCCATCCTGAGCCGCTTTCCTGCCTGGGTGCGTAGACCCCCACGACTCTGGGCGGTGGAAAGCTGGTGGAAAGGCGGTGGAAGGACTGGGTAGGAGATGTGGTATAATCTGCCTATGCTAAAGACGATAGACGAGGCGGCTCTGGCTGCCGTGCGCTACGACGCGGCAGGGCTGGTGGCGGCAGTCTGCCAGGATGTGGCGACGCGGACAGTGCTGATGGTGGCCTGGATGAATGCTGAGGCTCTGCGCCTGACCCTGACCAGTGGTGAGGCCTGGTTCTGGAGCCGTAGCCGCTGCGAGTTGTGGCACAAGGGCGCGAGCAGCGGCAACCGCTTGCAAGTGCGCGAACTGCGCCTGGATTGCGACGGTGATACCATCTTGCTGCTCGTCACCCCTGCTGGCCCAGCCTGCCACACTGGGGCGGTTAGCTGCTTCTACACAAAGGCGGCCCAAGAAAGCAATGAGTGACAAGTTGAACGGCGCAACC
>Ga0123339_10000926_pt1 | contig 20996 bp, 17 predicted proteins | sample lystaG_FD_89956 | JGI IMG/M metagenome (GOLD analysis project Ga0123339, IMG submission 89956) | Glacier valley bacterial and archeal communities from Borup Fiord, Nunavut, Canada, to study Microbial Dark Matter (Phase II) -... | ecosystem: Environmental > Aquatic > Freshwater > Ice > Glacier ...
GAACAACAGACGTGGAAATATGGGGGGTATATTTGATAACCTCATAAAAAGGATGGTAAAATATAAGCCAATCAGGCTGAATACAGTAGATTAGACAGTGCGACCTAAGCGCTTATACCTAAAAATTAATTTAAAAAGTATATATATATATAATTATTTTGGCACTATAACTCTTGGTGTGGGTAACCTTCAAAGCCAAAAGCTTACCAACTCTACTATTATTTGGATAGATTTTTATTACATCCCAACAGTTTGAAAGCAATAAAGAAAACACGAGTTTGGAACATATTTATCTACTTAATAATCAATGAACCATAATAATAAATCACCTCAAAGGGACTTCATTTTTAATAATCCAATATAGCCATTGATTAAAATTGAGGGTTACGAAATGAAAAATTTGGAGATCGTATAATATAAAAATTTCCTTTCATCATTTTTTGACCAGCTAAAAAATACAACCTTGCTCCAACTTATTTAACATTTAAATTTGTTTGAAATTAATAAACGATTTACAATGATTACTCCTTTAAATCATTATAATCACTACATTAAAATGCAAAGATATAGAAAAAGGATTTCATTTAATTTATTTCTGTCAGCTATTGTAAACATATACAGAAATTATTTTAAAACTAGACGAAAACGATTTGGATACATAGCACCAAATGCACGCGTACGATTTCCTATTCTAATAAAAGGGATTGAAAATGTATATATATATGAAAACTCTCACATACTTGGCAACGCTTTAATTATCACGACTAAAGCAAAATTCATAATGAAAAAGAATTCAGGAGCCTCTGAAGGATTGGTTATTGTTACTGGTAATCATCCTCTAGTTAAAGGTGAATTATATTTAGAAAAGGCGGGAGATAATGATATCCAAAATGCTAAAGATGTGATAATTGAAGAAGATGTTGGGCTAGGAGCAAATGTGACTATATTAAATGGTGTTATTGTTGGTAGGGGAGCCATTATTGGTGCTGGATCAGTGCTGCGCCATTCAGTTCCTCCATATGCAATTATAATTGGCAACCCAGCAAAAATTGTTGGATTTCGTTTTTCACCTCAAGCAGTTATAGACCATGAAAAGGTTCTATATCCTGAAAATGAAAGATTAAGCTTAAACGAATTAAAGAAAAACTATCAAAAGTATTTTATTAATAAAATTAATGAAATTAAATCATTTTTAAATTAAAAGTGATTATATGGGGAAACACATCTAAATAAATATTACACTTAAGTGCACGAATAGCAATAATAAAAATTAATATATATACATATATTAGTCTATTTCCATCTGAAAAAGAGAAATTTAATATGTACTCAAATTATTAAATAGTAGGATATGATTAATTTCATAAAAAAATGTTATTATGTATATTTGCGACAATTTAAATGGCAAAAATTTAAGATTGGCAAAAATTTACATGCTGGAAGGAGTGTCTTTTTCTGGGCAAAGCATACAATAGTTATAGGTGACAATTTCTATATTGGAAAATATTCATTTATTGAATGTGATGCAATTATAGGTAATAATGTCATAATAGCAAATTTTGTTTCTCTAGTTGGAAAATATGACCATAAGCATCTTGAAATTGGAGTCCCAACTCGTTTGGCTAGCCAAATCAGAGACAAAGATTACAACTGGAAAGGACTTAATCAAAAAATTATTTTGGAAGATGATGTCTGGATTGGAGTGGGATCAATTGTACTTTCCGGAGTAACGATTGGTATCGGAAGCATAGTTGCCGCAGGTTCTGTAGTTACAAAAGATGTTGAGCCTTATTCAATATATGCTGGAAATCCTGCCAGAAAGTTACGAAATCGTTTTGACTCTGAAGAACAATTAAAAGAGCATAGTCGTCTTTATAAAATCAATTATTCAAAATAGTCACCTAATGATTAGATTATTTAATATCTACAATCAGTCAATTATAGAATTATCAAATCACACACATATTCTGATAAACACCTTAAATGCACATTGTTTTAACATGGCGCTTTTGGATGATCTCTATATGGAAAGTTTAATTAACTGTGATATTTTACTTCCAGATGGTATAAGTATAGTATGGGCAATTAAGTTGTTGACTGGAACAAAAATCAAGAAAATTGCAGGGGCAGATTTATTCCTATATGAGATGGAACGGCTACAAAAATCTGATGGAAAATGTTTTTTTCTAGGTAGTACAGAAAAAACATTAATTAAAATTAAAAACAGGATAGCAAAGGAATATCCCAATATAAAAGTTGAAACTTATTCGCCATCTTATAAACCAAAATTTACTCCAGAAGAAAATGCCTTAATGTTGGAAGCCATAAATAAATTTCAACCCGATGTTTTAATGATAGGAATGACGGCTCCAAAACAAGAAAAATGGGCTTATCAACATTACAACCTATTACAGGTAGGACATATATGTTGTATCGGGGCAGTTTTCGATTTTTATTCCAATACCATAAATCGTGCTCCTAAGTGGATGGTTAGGATAGGATTAGAATGGTTTTACCGTCTTACAAGAGAACCCCGAAGAATGTGGAGCCGCTATTCTGTTGGCAACTTCAAATTTATTTATTCAGTCATTAAAGAGAAGTTATTTGTTTAACTCAATTCACAATATGACGAAAAGATTAATACTTCTGAATTTCAGACTTCCTGATCTCTCGCAATTTTATTTGTCGGAATAATATCTAAAATCATTGTTGACCGACTAAATTATAAAGTCATTATATTCTACAATTAATGTATTGATATTCTGTGTTTATATTTCTCATTTTAAAATCAAGCCCCTTATAAACTGATAGAGAGGTAATAACAATAGGTATTCTCAGAGTTTTCAGCATACTTATTGACTATATGTCGAATATTATTAAAAAATGAATAGCTTTAACCCTCTTTTGTAAACGAACTAACCTACATAAGATGAAGGCTATTTTAACCAAATTAACCTAAAAAAGCTATCTACTTTAGTGGATGTCGATAAAGATAAAGTTAATATCTGCGGTCATAACGGACTATTGGATTTAGGAAAGATCATTCAGTATTATTTGAAAAATGGTAATTTTCTAAATATAAAGAATGGAAATACAGCTTCGAATAAACTACTTATATCCTTATGTAAAAATACCTATAGAATCAATATAAATCAGAATCGGGTAATGAACCCATAACAGAAATTATTGAAGAGATTGATTCAAACAGAATGAACCCTATAATTGGAAACACAAACATTGGTTATGATGCAATACGAGAAAAAGATTAGACTGGTGCAATCGTACATGAAGATGATTCTAAAAATGAGAACCCTATTTTGGATGAATTAATACAAGTTACTGAAAAGGCATCAACTAAATCTGAAAAAGAGTTGGAAAATTCAAATTGCAATTTGCACAATTATGAAAGTAAATCCGTTGATGAATTGGAAGGCTTATTCGAAAAAAAATAGAAACTTTGAAATTAATTCTCTTTCAAATGATTCGATAATCAACAGAATTGATTCATTTTCGGTAGAACAGAAAGCTCTTTATTTGTAACTACTCAGCTCTATTATTAAGCTTTTGCCCTAAGTCGTTAACTATTATATCAACATCCATGGCTGGATATATCTCAGTTATGTAATGATAATTAGAATTGGGTGTTAGAATTTTAATAAGTAGGTTCTACCTCTATCTGTTGACCATGAATTCCTTTTTAGCGGCAGCAAGATTGATTGCAAAACGAATAGAATTAAAAGGGTTTCCTCCCTTTTTAATAACAGTATCAACCACGGACCTTAATATGGCGAATATTTCAGAGCCACGTTCTGAGCGAAAATTTCCAGAAACTTTCTGCTTAACTTTTACATTGCGAATTGCACGTTCAGAACCGTTGTTTTCATAGGGTACATCTGGATAGAACAGAAAATTGAATACCTGGCATTTACGTTTTTTTAATCTCTTTTGAAATGGAAATATTTTAGACACCTCTTCCGGTAGTGTTTTATTTATCATGACATCAAATTCTTTCAGTATTGCCATTCTCTCTTCCAAAGGTTCGTTGTACTGTTCCAGAGTCATTGTATTTTTCAACTTTATCGCTCTTTGCAGTAAAACCTTCATGTCAATTGCCCATTTGTGGCAGAATACCTGTTCAAAGTATTTTAATTCCCTCAGCAGATGTGCCAGGCACAATTGATGTCGCTTGGCATTCGTTTTTAGTTGGGCACTCAATGAATCACTTACGTATGTTGCATTGGGAAATCCATCAGGAAATGTATTCTGGATTGTTACAAAACCGCGGGTCTTTGATATTACGATGTAAGTGGCATTTAATGTTTGCCAGGTCCATGCCCAAAAATTTTCCTTTTTGACTTTCACTCCCGACTCATCCCCACCTACTGTGGTTGCTTTTGATATTTCTTCTTTTATTGCTTCATAGATTGGAAGCACAATATTGGCAGCTTTGTTAAGAAGGTTAAATATTGTACCCTGACTCATGGAGATATTTGTAATGCTATTTATCAGTTCGGACAAACGCGCGTATGGGACATACTGACGTGAACTGAGGTACGCGATCAGGGCAATCAAATTGTTTCCATATTGTACCGGTGCAGAAACATCGGATGGAAAATTACCGGTACTGACATAACCACAAGTACAGGTTGTTAAGAATAAAATAGACGATTCTTTTTTAACCCACATTTTGAAAAAAAAGATGTCCTGAGTAGTTACCTTTATTTAATGGGTTAGTACGATATAGGTTTAGCACATTATTAGTTAGGAGTGCAGATGCAATAAAAACTTACATGGAATCTGATATCCGAATAAAAGGGGTAAAATACATTCTGTCGGATATGCACGGTGAAATAAAAAATATTCGGGATTTTGGTATAAGTACAATTTGTGAGATTAATGATTTTGTGAATTCATTCAATGAAATAATTGATATGATACTTATTTTTTCAGACATAGATAAAATTTTTGTAAAATTATTCAAAAAGGCATTTGACTTTGAGATTTATATAGAGCATTAAAAAAAAGATGAAAATTTAAGCACAAGATCTCTGAAAATATGTGTTGAAAACAAAATAAATGACCTGAAATCAATGGTTATCTATTTTTGTGCAAATGACGATTTTTTGAAACTAAAGAACTGTGGGCAAAAATCAAATTTAGAATTAATTGAGCTTTGTAGAAAATATAAATTAACTTTAATAGAATCGATTGTTTTGCTTTTCGGTGAAAATCCAAATAAATCATTCATTCAAAAGATTACTGATTATTCAGTAAAGCAAAAGTCTTTATTTAATACTATTCTGCAATATAGGTTTAACAAATTATCAGTCTAAAGCTCTAATGCATTAATTGGCTATATGCAATCGGATATCAGCACACAAGGTGTAATATTCATATTGTCTAATTCCGAATCTGAATTAAGGAATATTCGCCATGTTGGTGTGAGTGCAATAGCTGAAATAAATGATTTTGTTAATTCATTATTGGAACTAATTGATACAGTTTCAAATTGCTCAAACGAAGAGGATATTAAAATACATCTGTTTAATTCATTTTTAATTCAAAAGTTCTCATTATCTCAACCAATATTTGATGGAATCCCGAGTCCTCGAGATGGTTTTTCAAATGGACTTCCAATCTTTAGAACGCTCAGCGCACTTATTGAAAACAATATTATATTTGAATATAAAGAAAGCCAGCTATTCACATTGGGTTTTAACTATTATGTTGATTAAAAAGTTTTATCATTTGATAAACTTGCCAAAAAAATTGAATTGAGCAGAAAAAGAATCCGCCAACTTCGTATAATACTATTAAATAATTGCCTGTATTATTTTCTTTTCTTTCAAAAATTGAATTGATCAGTAGCTAAATCACATATGCAAATTAATAATCAATTTATCTCAACATTGATTTAAATGGTATTAGACAAATTTTACACACAAAAACCATAAGTAATCCAACTATAATTGCATTTTTTTTAAAATTCTACCTTATTTCAAAAGCTTATGTGCGGATTTGTAGGAATTATAAACAAAAATGGTCTAAATATCAGACCTGAAATTCTTCAGAAAATGGCTACTTCCATTCACCACCGTGGTCCAGATGAAGAAGGTATTTTCATAGATGGAAATTGTGGATTTTTTCATAAGAGACTTTCTATTATTGATCTTGCTACCGGTCAACAACCCATGACATTTGAGAATTTCACCATTGTTTTTAATGGAGAGATATACAATTATATCGAACTTCGCGAAGAATTGATCAGAAAGGGACACCAATTCAGGACAACTTCTGATACGGAAGTTATACTTCATCTTTACAAAGAATATGGCGATGAATTTGTCAGTCGACTTAATGGGATGTTTGCCTACATTGTTTATGACAAGGTACTCCGTAAGATTTATATTGCAAGGGACCATTTTGGTATCAAACCTTTGTATTGGTATCATGACAAGAATCTTATTTTATTTGGAAGTGAAATCAAGGCCATCCTTTCACATCCTGAAATTAAAGCCATTCCAGCCACGGATAGTCTTTATGAGTATCTCACTTTCCAATTTATTATCGGTGAAGGAACTATGTTTCAGAAAATAAGCAAAGTCCAGCCAGGATATTATATGACGATCGATTTAAATTCTTGGAAACTGAACTCAGTAAATTATTGGAAACCTAATTTTTCAACTGATTTTTTTCATACTGAAAAATATTTTATATCTGAATTACATAAGATACTAGATGAAACCATTATGCAGCAGATGCGAAGTGATGTGCCTGTCGGTACATATTTAAGCGGAGGTATGGATTCCTCTCTCGTAACTATAATGGCTGCTCAGTTAACAGATCATCCCATAAAATCCTTTAGCGGTGCATTTAATGAAGGACCCGAATTCAATGAACTTCAATATGCCAGGATAGCCGCAAAAAGGGCAAATGCAGAGTTATTTGAAATATTCCCAACTGAACAAGAGTTTACAGATTTGCTACCCAAATTGATCTATCATTTGGATGAACCAGTTGCGGGTCCTGGTCTTTTTCCACAATATATGGTTTCCAAATTTGCATCAAATCATGTCAAAGTGATACTCGGAGGACAGGGAGGGGATGAAATTTTTGGAGGATATGCCAGATATTTAGTTGCATACCTTGAACAGGCAATAAAAGGATCTATTTTCGAATCGAATGAAGAAGCAGAGCATATTGTAACACTTCGATCAATATTACCGAACTTACCTTCATTGAAACAATATCTTCCAATGATCAAAAGCTTTTGGAAAGACGACGCATTTGAGCCTATGGATCGTAGATATTATAATCTGATTAATCGAATGGGTTCAACCATTAATTTTCTCCAGACTGAGTTTATAAACAATAGAAATGAAAATGCAATTTTTACCAAATTTTCGCAGCACTTTAATCGCCCTGAGACAAAGAGTTATTATAATAAAATGACCCAATTTGACCTTACAAGTAGCATGCCTGCTTTGTTACAGGTTGAAGACAGAGTCAGCATGGCTGTTTCAATCGAATCACGAGTTCCCTTATTAGATCGAAGAATAATAGATTTGATATCAAGAATGCCTGCTAAAATGAAATTCAAAGGCGGAGAGTTGAAATATTTGATGAAACGAACGACTAAAAACATCATTCCACCTGAAATATTAAATCGAAAAGATAAAATGGGTTTTCCCGTTCCTTTACATATCTGGTCCAAAAATAAATCACGAGATTTTATCATGGACACCTTCCTTTCGAAAAATTCAAAAGAAAGGAAAATTTTAAATACACAGCATATCGAAAAAATGATAAATTCAGAACAGCCTTTTAGCCGTGGCCTTTGGGGTTTATTATCACTCGAAATATGGTTTAATCAATTTATTGATAATCCTATGAAATCAAATGAACTTGACGTACGTGAAAAAATACTGATAAAGGAATTTCCAAAACTTCAGACGAAGCAACTAGATATTCTAAAAACAATATAGGATAAATTGAAGAAATTATATAGGACAATAGATATGTCTAGTCGCATTTCTATTTTTATTATGCATTGAACTGATATAATACATCTTCATACAATATTATTAATAACTTTTTTATATCTATAATAATAACTAAATTAAAATGTATCATGAATAAAATTACTCCAATTGATCTACAATCATGGAAAATTGAAAAAATTGGCATTATAGGACCTGGTATTGTAGGAATGCCTATGGCTGCTTTATTGGCCAATGCAAAAATTAGAATTGGCACAGAAAATCCAGCAAAAGTTATTATTATTCAAAGAAAATCAATAAATTCAGCATGGAAAGTTGATTCCATCAACCAAGGAAAATCTGTTATTGGAGGCATTGAACCTAATTTGGATGAGATTACTAAAAATGCAGTAGAAAATGGGCTTTTATCCGCGAGTACTGACTATTCTTTATTGTCAGACGCAGATGTCATTTTAATTTCTGTTCAAACAGATAAAAAAGGATTAGAACCCGATTATGGTCCATTATTCGGAGCTCTTGAAGATCTTGGTAATGTACTAAAGAATAAACCTGTTGACAAAGTTCCTCTGATTATATTCGAATCAACCCTTGCACCGACAACTATGGATACTTTAATAAGGGCACATTTTAAAAAGTTTGGTCTCGAAGAAGGTAAAGATATACTTCTTGGGAATAGTCCTAATAGGGTTATGCCTGGTCGGTTGGTGGAGCGTATCATTAAATCAGATAAACTTGCTGGTGGGTTAAGCCCCATAACCCCAAAGTTGATTAATTTACTTTACAAAAACATTGTGTTAGAAGGTGAAGTATATACAACCAATAGCTTAACAGCAGAGATTGTTAAAACACTCGAAAATGCATACCGTGATGTCAGAATTGCTTTTTCATCTGAAATAGCAAGATATTGCGATGAAAATAATATTGATTTTTATCAGGTAAGAGAAAAGGTAAACCAATTGTTGGCTCAGGCGGATCTGGCAAATGATCATCCAAATGAAGTTCCAAGTGGAGGAATACTCATCCCTACACTGGGAGTTGGCGGACATTGTTTACCAAAAGATGGAATATTGCTATGGTGGAGAAAACTGGAAACGCGGAAGGAAAAACCTGTCAGTCTGATTCTGGAATCAAGAAAAATAAATAATCAATCCCCTACCCTAACCTTTCACCAGGCAGAAAAAGTGTTTGGCGAGATCAGAAATAAAAGAATCGCTCTTTTGGGAGTTGCCTACCGGTTTAATTCAGAAGATACAAGAAATTCACCCACTCTTGAACTGGCAAATTACCTGCGTGATAATGACATTGATTACATCATGCATGATCCCTATGTCAAATCAGACGATCAGAATATATTAAAATACAATCAGCAGAATTTTCTGACAAGTGATTTAAATGTTGCACTTAAGGATTCTGAAATTATATTGATGTGCACTGCTCATAAAGACTATCTTGACCAAATGGTAAAAATTATTTCTGGTGACTGCATACAAGGAATTATGGATGCATGTAATATTTATAACCGCAAAGAATTTCAGAATAAAGATTTCATCTATTCTGGTTTAGGAAGGGGAATGGAAAATCCAGAAAAGAGCTTCATAGAATTTGTTTATGACAGCTTTATAACAATGGAAAGTGGAGTGGCCAATGAATTGATGTACCTTATTGATTTTTACAATGAAAACTATGCATTTGATGAATTCAACAAAGTAAAATTTGCTGATGTACAACGATTGGCGAGAACTTGTTCTACAGGCTGCGAAATAGCTGACCCTGACATTATTGATGAGCTGCCTATCTACAACGATTTCTCAAGCATGCTTTCGAGAATTGCTATAGAAGTAAGCCAACCTGTGCGATAATGAAGATATTTTCAATTGTTGGGGCACGTCCTCAATTCATCAAACTGGCTCCTCTTTCATCAAAACTGGAAGGTATACATGACGAGATTATTGTCCATACCGGACAGCATTATGACTATGCCATGTCTGAAAAGATATTTATCGACTTGGGCATTAGAAAACCAGATATTCATCTGGAAATAGGCTCAGGAAGTCATGCATTCCAAACTTCAGAAATGATGAAAGGGCTTGAGGCAGCCATGATCAGTAAAAAACCGGATCTCGTAATTGTGTTCGGCGATACCAACTCTACTCTGGCAGGTGCACTCACAGCGGCTAAATTAAAAATACCTATACTTCATATTGAAGCAGGTTTAAGAAGTTTCAACAAAAATATGCCTGAAGAAACTAACCGAATTGTGACCGATCATGTATCTAAGTTTTTATTCGCTCCAACTCTTACTGCAGTAAAAAACCTTGCATATGAAGGTCTGGAGGCTGAAACTTCGCTGACAGGCGATATCATGGTTGATACTATGAAATGGAATTTGAAGATCGCCCTTCAGAAATCAGAAATTTTATCTGAACTGAAACTTAAGGATAATGAATATAATTTACTGACGCTACATCGAGACTATAATGTTGACAGTCAATTAATTTTAGAGGATATATTATCACAGCTTGGTCAGCTAGAGGATAAGATTATTTTCCCAATTCATCCACGAACTAGAAAAATGCTGCCTGCATCGTATAAATTACCAGACAATATTCAATTAACCGACCCAATTGGCTATTTGGATTTCATCACATTAGAAAATTCATCAAAAAGAATCATAACTGATTCTGGAGGTATCCAGAAAGAAGCATATATTCTAAAAAAACCTTGTATCACTTTACGTACCGAAACAGAATGGGTTGAAACTGTTGAAGAAAAATGGAATTTGTTGATTTCTCCAACAAATCAAAATATCTCCTATAAAATTTCATCATTTAAAACTCCGGAAAAGCAAAACATGATATTTGGTGAAAATGTAACTGAGAAAATGATACATATTATTAATTCTATTGATAATGAGGTTAGTAACCACAATACAATCAAATTAGCCAGGCAGAAGATGATTATTCAATGAAAACTGGTTTTTATCAGATGTATTTCGTATTGTATAGTTAATATGCTAATGATTTTGATGGATAATAACTGAATTAATTTCCTTTTGGGCGAATTTATTGACTTAATAATACGCTTTTATGACCCAATAAAATAATTTTATCAAGTCATAACATTACTGCTTTATGAACAATTAAGAACTATGTAGGAGTTGCTGAAAAACTCAAATACCTATTTTAAAATGGTCTCTATCATTTTTATTCTTTTGATCTGAACCCTTTGCGGGTTTACATTGAGAGGGGTCTTGTCCATACTATAAGTAATGTTTAAGAAGGATATAAGTACTATAAGGCCATTTTAAATACTTAAACAGTACTCAAACAGTAGTCATAGTAGGGGCCAGGTACGACCCATAGCTCTTACATTTCACCCTGGAAGGTGAATAATCAGGTGCACGCTTTTTAAATACCCTCCTGCCATTTTTCAGTATTTAAGACAATGAATATTGATATAAATATCTTAATATCAAATGCATGATAGTTTTTCAGCAGACCCTATGTAATATTTTTTTACTGTAATATTTTTTTTACTGTTGAACATCCTCATAAATAGTTACTTACAATAAATTAAAACATGAGAAAACAACTTGATTGGGCAATTATCGGTGGAGGAATGCTGGGTATGACCCTCGCACTTCGATTAATACAGCAAGGATATCAGGTAACCATTTATGAATCTGAAGAAAAAGCTGGTGGATTGACCAGGGCATGGAAAATGGACGATGTAGTTTGGGACCGTTTTTACCATGTTATTCTGATGTCGGACTTAAATACGAGAAAAATTCTACATGAAATAGGACTAGATGGTGAACTTAACTGGGTGGAAACAAAAACTGGATTCTATTCAGAAGGAAAACTTTATTCTATGTCAAACGTGGTCGAGTTTTTCAAATTTCCACCCATAAATCTAATTGACAAATTCCGACTTGGATTGACCATTTTTGTCGCATCCAGGATAAAGAACTGGAAAGCGATGGAGAACATACTTGTAGAGGAATGGTTGACCAAATGGTCTGGGAAACGAATTTTTGCAAAAATATGGCTACCATTATTAAATGCAAAACTTGGCGATAATTATAAAAACACTTCAGCTTCATTTATTTGGTCCACGATACAGCGGATGTATGCAGCAAGGAGAAGCGGACTGAAAAAAGAAATGTTTGGGTATGTGAATGGCGGTTATGAAAATATAAATACCCGGTTTGTCAACCATTTGGTTGATGCTGGCGTCATCTTTAAATATAACTCTAAAGTAAATTCTATTAGCAAGAATTCTTTAGGAAAGATAGAAGTTTCATTAGTGAACAACACTACAAAGACCTATTCCCAGGTAATTTCAACCCTTCCCTCAATAATTTCTGCAAAAATAGCTCCTGAACTGAACTTGAAAGAAAAACAACAACATCAAAGTATTAAATATCTTGGTGTAATTTGCACAACCATTTTACTGAAAAATAAATTATCTCCTTTTTATGTTACAAACATAACGGATAGTGACACTCCTTTTACTGGAGTGATCGAAATGACTGCATTGATTAATCCAAATGAAATTAAAGGACACCATCTGATCTATTTACCCAAATATGTAAATTCTGACGATTCATTACTGAATACACCCAATGATGAATTAAGCCAAACATTTTTGAATGACTTTCTGAAAATGTATCCCTCAGTAAGCAGAAATGAAGTATCGTTTTGCGGGGTTTCAAAAGCAAGAAATGTGTTTAGCCTGCCAACGTTAAACTACTCAGAAAAATTACCAGGAATCAGGACTTCAATTGATAATTATTTCATTATTAATTCGGCTCAGATTATTAACGGGACACTGAATGTAAATGAAACAATTCAGGTTGCTGAAAACAAACTTACAGAAATACTAAACGATAATGATTAAAATTAAACCGATTGCTGGAATTTCATTAGACCTTGACAATCAATGGTCGTATATGAAAATTCATGGTGATGAAGGATGGGATCAATATCCTAGTTATTTTGAAATTTTCATTCCCCACATTCTGAAAGTGCTGGACGATTTGAATTTGAAAATTACTTTTTTCATAGTTGGAAAAGATACAGAAAATGAAGATAACAGAAAATATCTTCGGATGATTACTGAAAGAGGACATGAAGTTGGAAATCATTCCTATCATCATGAATCTTGGTTACAAACCTATAGCTACGAGAAAATTGAAAATGAAATCATAAATGCAGAAAAAGCTATTCTGGAAGCTACAGGTCAAAAGCCTATTGGTTTCAGAGGGCCTGGATTTAGTTGGAGCAAGGACTTATTAAAAGTGCTGGAAAGGCGCGGATACCAATATGATGCTTCAACTTTACCAACCTACTTAGGTCCACTTGCAAGAGCATATTATTTTTGGAAATCAGATTTATCCAAAGCAGAAAAACGATCACGTAAAGAGCTTTTTGGAAAGTTTAGGGAAGGATTCAGAAATCTAAAACCTTACAAATGGGACTTGGGAAATGGGAAAAACATAACTGAGATACCAGTAACAACTATGCCAATTTTCAAGTTGCCGTTTCATTTGAGCTATTTGATTTACTTAGGAAATATTTCGATGGGACTTATGAAAATATATCTTCAAACTTCTATACGACTTTGTAAAATAACTAATACCCCGATAAGTTTTCTGCTACATCCATTAGATATTATAGGAGGTGACCAAATAACGCAATTGGCTTTCTTTCCTGGGATGAATATAAATAGTGAAAAAAAAGTCAAGGTCTTCAAACTAGTAATTCATATACTTTCAAGCCATTATGACATTGTGAATATGTCGGAACATTTAAATATTCTTAGAATAAACAGAAGATTGAATTTCAAGAAAATTAATAATTCGTGAATAGAAACAAAAATATTAGTTAGATAAGTTATCTAATATGATTGAAAGGTTAAAAACAAGCTTGAAATATTATTACAGTAATTATTCAAGCATAGAGTGCTGATTAACCATTTAAAACAACTTATTGAAATTCCATTTACTAATATGTATAGTGTAATTCTAGTTGATAATGATAGCATAAAATACTATTTGTAATCGTTAATTCAAATAAAAATGATCACAAAACCGAAACTTAATTTAACTTTCGTAAAATGTTGTGTTTGCGAAAGAAATGATTCAACAATTATTGGCAAAGGCGTAGATTTTGAATATAATACAAGTCCGGAAATATTTTCAGCATTTAAGTGCAATTCATGCCAGCTGGTTTATTTAAATCCTCGCCCTGCCATTTCAGAATTTGAAATTATTTACCCCCCGACTTATCATGCATATAATTTTTCGAAGGAAAATTTCGGCTTTGTCTATAAAATTCGCTCGAGACTGGAAGCCATGCGATTATTAAACCATTGTAGTAATTTGTCTGATGACGCCCGGATTCTGGATGTTGGCTGCGGTGATGGATTTCACCTCAATTTACTACGTAAATTTGGCAAAAAAACATGGATACTCGAAGGGGTTGATATTGACAAACATGCTATTGATGCGGCAACTCAATCTGGGTTGAAAGTGTACTTAGGTGTAGTTGAAGAAATTGATTTGCCCAAAGAAGAATATGATTTAATTTTTATGATTATGACAATTGAGCATGTTGAAAGACCCATTGAAGTTTTACGTTCCATTCACAGACTCTTGAAAAAAGGAGGTCGACTTGTGATCGTCACCGACAATACTAATTCACCTGACTTCAAACTTTTCAAAAATAGTCATTGGGGAGGATATCATTTTCCGCGGCATTGGAACTTATTTAATCAGCACTCTCTTTCTAAATTAGGTGAAAAAGCAGGCTTTGAAATTGAACGTCTAACAACAATTTTCAGCCCTGTTAATTGGGTATATTCTATCCATAATATCTTAGTTGATTGGAAAAAACCAAACTGGCTAATTAATAGTTTCACACTGAAATCAACGGTTTCACTTACGATTTTTACGGTACTTGACTTTGTTTTTCAAAAATTTGGGAAAGGAGCATTATTGGAGGCGAGATTGAGAAAACCGTTATAGCAAACAATAATTATGCTCTCATAATATTAACTCTATTTAGTAATTTCAATTATCAATTCGACTAAAATATTTTAATCCTATGGAAACAAAAAAACCGATTGCCATTATAGGTGCAGGTCTGGCTGGTTTAACGGCAGCAAACTTTTTAAAGCAACAAAATATTCCGTTTGTTCTATACGAAGCTAGTAATAAAATTGCCGGCCTTGCAGCAAGTTTTAAAGATTCTGACGGGTATAGTTATGATTTTGGTGCACATTTCGTTACAAATCGCTTGGCAAAGGCTATTGGAGTAAACACAGAATGCCGATTGGTAAAACATTATGGTGAAGCAGTCTGGCTCAAAGGGAAAAGTTACAGTTACCCCTTTGGTTTGTTGAAAATTCCGCGAATGTCATTGAGTTTTTTAACAACAAAAATAAAATCATTTTCAAATAGACGTCCGCAAAATTCAGCAGCGGCATGGTTTAGTATGCGTTATGGAGCATCTTTAGCTGAAGAAGTTGCTTTACCGCTTATTGAAGCCTGGTCAGGTGCAATGGCAGAAGATCTCTCTCCTGCAGTTGGCGAAAGTTTACCTGGCAGTATTATGAAAACCTTTTATTTAAAAACGGCAGGATTTCTTACTGGTCGCGCAGTAGCTTGTGGATATAATCGCGAAATGCCTGAAATGCCTTCAGTTTGGCACGTTTATCCAAATGGAGGACTATCAACACTATGTTCAAAACTCGCTGAAGGTATAGAAGACTCAATCAAACTACAATCACCGATTGAAAAGATTTTAATTGAAAATGAAAGAGTAGTTGCGATACAAGTAAAAGGTGAAATTAAAGAAGTTTCAGCCGTTATTAATACAGCACCTGCAAATATTCTTGCAAAGTTGGTGACAGGTACTTCTGCTTTACAAGGTGCGGCGAGATTCCTATATCGACCTATGGTTTTTGTGAATATTCGCTTTGAAGGACGAAAGCTTTTACCTGATACGGTTTTGTGGTTTCCCGAAAAAGAATTTCCATTTTTTCGAATCACTGAAGTCACTCGTTCCATGCCATGGCTGGCACCTGAAGGCAAATCAATCATAACGTTTGATATTGGATGTCAAAAAGATGATAAGTTTTGGACAATGGAAGAAGAAAAATTGGTAGCACTTTGTTTGGAGCACATTAATTCTGTAATTCCAAATGCTAAAAAAAGATTTATTGGAAGCAATATTATGCGAACGCCCATTTCTTATCCGGTTTTTCTTAATGAATATGAAAAAGAAAGACAAGATTTTGAACAATCTACCAATATTGAAAACCTTTTGAGTATTGGACGTAACGGTGAATTCTCTCATGGATTTATGGAAGATGTCTATTGGCGGACTCGTAAAAAGGTACAAAATTTAATTAAAATGAATTCACAATCTATTTGAGAATTTTTCCGTTTCCAATTTATATCCTGGCACCAATTAATTTACAAAAAAGTTTGGACAGGATTCAAAGATTTCGATTTCTTAGATTCAAATTAAGGATTTAATTTCAAGTGAATCGATGTTGGCATTCTCTTCAATAATTAATTCTGCATCTACATTATAACAATTGAAATCTATAAAACTTTCTGATTAAATATTCAAATTTTAAATAAAAACAATTTATCAGTTAACAATCTCAATTATTCTTTTATTATTTACACAATAATAAGCGGAACTAACCGTATAGGAAGTCAATCCGAAAAAGTAGCTTCTGAATACAAGAGAATTTTAAATGGAAAGAGTATTGATGCGAGTATTCTTTCATTAATTAACCTTGATGTTCTTTATAGAACACTTGGTTTTTTAAAAATTGAAAATGAGATTTTAATTCCGACTAGTAAATTTATTTTTATTATACCAGAATATAACGGTACTTTTCCAGGTGTTTTGAAAGCTATGATTGATAACAGCGATATAATAAATGTATGGTACCATAAAAAGGCTCTTCTAACAGTTGTCTCTGCTGGGAAAGCAGGCAATTTAAGATGAATGGATCACATGTCTGCTTCATTGCATTATATGAAAATGAATGTTCACTATAATAAGTTGTGTATTCCTGCAATACATAAAGTTATGGGTCAAAATGGCAGTTTATCAGATGACATTTTGAAAGAAATTGATGAACAATTAAATGAGTTTATAAATTTCTAATTCAGTTGAAAACTTATTTATTGTTGTCTATAAATACTATATATTTATCCTATTCTTCAATAGATTATTTTGGACAATTTTTAGAAAAACTAATACTATAATAATGAAAAAGGAAGTCGATTATATCGATAAAAATCCATTTTTATCGATAATTCTCCCCTGTTACAATGAAGAAGCAATTCTTCAAAATAATATTAGTTTGATCAATAATTATATGGAAAGTAAAAGGCATAAATACCTTTGGGAGATATTGCTAATTAATGATGGAAGTAAAGATAAAACAGGGATAATCGCTAATGAATTAGCCAAAAGTATTGATAATTTAAGAGTTATCCATCACCCTATCAATCTTAATTTGGGTAGAGCTTTGCAAACTGGTTTTCTAAACTCAAAAGGAGATATTCTGGTAGTTTTAGACATTGATCTGAGTTATTCAGTAGATCATATTGAAACCATGGTCGATAAAATGATTGAAACCTCTGCTGATATAGTAGTTGCATCACCTTATATGAAAGGTGGTCAAGTTACTGCCGTTCCGTTTGGGAGAAAGATCATGAGTAGATGGGTGAACAAATTTATGAGTTTTTCCGCCCAGGATAAGTATTATACATTCACTGGAATGGTGAGAGCATATAAGGCAAGTTTTATTCGAACAGTAAATCTAAAAACTAAAGATTATGAAATAAATCCTGAGATCATTTATAAAGCAATGATTCTCAGAGCACATATAGTTGAAATTCCAGCTCATCTTGATTGGACTGAACAGAATAAATATGATAAAAATAGAACGTCAAGCATCAAAGTATTGCGAGGTTTCCTCTCAGGAATTATGTCTGCTTTCATATTTCGTCCATATATTTTTTTTATTGGCATTGGTAGTATTCTATTAGTTCTATCACTTTATCAACTTATATGGCTTCTTTATGATACATTATGGGATCTTAATCAATGTTTATCTGAAGGAATCGCAACTACATGTTCGTTTTCAATCAGTCTGACAAAGCAATTTTCTATTAATCCTCAATCCTTTCTTGTAGGCGGAATCGCATTTATCGCAGCCATACAATTTCTTAGTTTAGGATTTCTTTCACTTCAAAGCAAAAGGTATTTCGAAGAATTATTTCATTTAGGTACATCTTTAAAAAGCGAAAAGATGCAAACGGGTAGCCAAACCATCATAGAGAGGATTGAAAAGACCAAATATGAAAAATCTTTTTTTGACACAATTAAATATTAAAGTAGCTAATATTTCAGAGGATCCTAATGCTTTATAATCAGCATCTTTGTATTATGAATAAAGAAAACTAAATATCTGATATATAATGAATTGAATTTAATAAAAAATTGTATATTTCGACATAAGTCACTATATTTGAAGTGATTAAAGACAAATGTCTTAAAACTCGCTAAATATGCAATACAATAAAATCATCAATTGCCCAAAAATAGTTAACTACTGATTGAAGGTCATTCATTTTGTTATTGGCACATATATTCAGAGATTTTTTTTAATTTTTTTAACTTTTTTTTAAATGCTCTATGTAAATCTCAAAGTCAACTGCCTTTTTGAATAATTCGACAAAAATTTTATCTATATTGGAATAATTATAACACTTTTCAATTATTTCATTTATAGAATTACCAAAATCCTTATTCTGGGATTTTGAATCCGTATATTCTGAGATTTTGTATTTAATTTTTCAACTTTTTTTAAATGCTCTATGTGAATCTCAAATAATTTTGCTTATTTGAATAATTAGACAAAAATTCCATTTATGTCTGAGTAATCAAAATCTTAGCAGCTTAACATTTTGGAGGAGTTAAATGAGATATTGCATAAATTATCCACTCTATAAATGAAGCAATCAAATGGATTTCAATGGTAAAAATCAACAATCAAAAATTCTTTGATTGAAAGCAAAAAAGAAATGCCACTAAAAATGATTTTGAAACGATATGAAAAGGAAGCTAAATCGTGTAAGAGCCTGTAAGCAAAATACATAAAAGCAACATGTAAATACAAAGGCATTAGGGTTAATTTGTTTTTGTAAAGATTGGAAGATCACAAAATTGGCATCTGGTACTTAACACTAATCTGGAATCGAACTTTATAGACTTAATGAAAGTATATCGGATTCATTGGAAAACAGCTGTATTCTAAATGAATGCAAACAATACCTGAACCTTGGCAAATGCAAATTAAGTTGTTTTGATGCGCGGATTGATGAGACCTATGTGAATCATGAAAAATCTTCTCCGAAATGTTAGTTAAAGTAATTAATTTTAATAATATTAACACATATAAAAAAAAATGAAAAAAGTCAATATATATTGGAACCCTTATTTGCTATTTTCCCCATTTCTATTAGCGTTTATTATTTATATAATTATTTTTTCTTCACCTGATCTTACAGCAGGAGATCCAGGAAGGTATTTAATGTATGCACAAAATCTAATCAAAGGATTTTATTCACCACCAGCTCCAGATATCTGGCTAATTAATGGACCAGGGTACCCAATTATTATTATCCCGTTTTTATTGCTGAAGTTACCTCTTATAAGCATTGCTTTAATGAATGCATTCTTTTACTATTTTTCTATAATATTTTTATTCAAGGCATTAAAAGACTTAGTATCAGTTCCTTTAACTTTGACATTTAGTATGGCTTGGGCTTGCTACTGTATTGCTTACCAAAGTTTGCCAGATATACTTACTGAAACTTTTACTTATTTGCTTATCTCATTGCTGATTTATACAATTTTAAAGGCATTTAATCATAAAAAACCAGGTTTCGTAAATAAATATGTAATTCTCACCGGATTCATTTTTGGTTATATTGTTTTAACCAAAATGATATTTGGATATGTTCTAATGTTTATGCTAGCCTGGAATAGTCTGCTTTGGATTATAAATAGAAAGAATATAAACTATCGTAAAGGACTATTCATTTCAGTGATAGCTTTATTGACTACGACACCTTATCTGTTTTATACATATAATCTGACAGGTAGGATATTTTACTGGGGAATGGGTAGCGATAGTATGTATTGGATGACGACTCCCTACGATGGAGAATATGGGGATTGGAATGTTGGTTTAAATCAAAATCCAATAGAATCAGCGAATTATAACATTCAGGGTGCGGATAGTGTGTTAGGTGCACATCATCAAGAAGATTTCAAGGAATTTTATAAATACGCAGGAATTGATCGGGATGATGCTTTCAGGAGATTGGCTTTTAGGAATATTAAAACTCATCCTTTGAAATACGCTCAAAATATTGTCTATAATATGGGGCGGTTAGTTTTTCATTACCCATTTTCACATGCGATACAAAAGCCTAGAACTTTATTGGTTCTACCAATTAATGGAATATTGCTTACACTTATGCTATTTAGTCTGGTACCAACAATTCTAAATTGGCGAAAAATCCCTATGCCTTTAAAATTTCTTTTGATAATTGCATTTCTATATTTGGGAGCAAGCACACTCGCAACAGCTTTAGTTCGGATGTTTACAATCATTGTTCCAGTACTACTTATTTGGATAGCTTATATTTTACAAAATACAATGAAAATTAATATGCAATTTAATGAGAAATCAAAGCCGATAGATGAAAAATGTATTGCGGATTAGTTTAACTGTTTATTTTAAATTACCTGGACAATGATTAATTAAAAACACTCACTAGTGTCTATTAATTTTTGTTAAAATGCATCATATTTGTTTTATGCACAGTATGCTAGCCTCTCATAACCTTGTCGCCCTTTTGAATTTTGTTCCTTTGTATTCAGGTACAAATTGGAA
>Ga0123339_10000927_pt1 | contig 20994 bp, 11 predicted proteins | sample lystaG_FD_89956 | JGI IMG/M metagenome (GOLD analysis project Ga0123339, IMG submission 89956) | Glacier valley bacterial and archeal communities from Borup Fiord, Nunavut, Canada, to study Microbial Dark Matter (Phase II) -... | ecosystem: Environmental > Aquatic > Freshwater > Ice > Glacier ...
CGATTTGATTGTTCGGCTAAGAGATGGTCGTTGGGCAGCGATAGAAGTAAAGTTAGGAAACAAACAGATTGAGGAAGCTTCTCAAAATCTATTGACACTAAAAGCAAAAATTGATGAAGATAAAATGGGACAAGCTTCATTCTTAATGGTCATAACCGGAGGTCAATATGCTTATCGTCGTAATGACGGTGTTTTGGTAGTTCCAATCGGATGCCTGAAGAATTAGTATGTGTAATGTTATATACAAGAACCACCGGAAGGAATACCTTATGCAAAAATCAGGATAGTAGGTGGTTTTTGTTTACTTGCCTTTAACAAGTCCTCAATTGATTTTTTGACGCTTTTCACGATCAATAGGTTAAACCAAACTGCCAGAGTGGTATCGTGTTCAAATATCCCAGTTCAATGTCATCTTTTACGATAAAAGCTTTATCAATACCTTGGATTTTCTTCAATCCTTTATTTTTTCCACCTACTTCAAACGAGTAATCACCAATCAGAAAATCAGCGACTGGGGATACAATTACGTCATACTTTACTCTAAGCTGATTCAAAAAAAATGTTTCTCTTATGTTTCCTGTATTTGAGTTCTCGTTTGCTAAACTGTAAATCAAATTAGTATTGTCAAGATAAACTTTATCCACCTTCCCCAACCCTCTTATTCCTCCGGTAGAATCCCGTAGTTGTGCTATCATTCCGGCTTCTTCAATATACAGGCAATAATCAGTTATGTTATTCCGGCTGGCGGAAAGTGCAGTTGCTATACTTGTCATATTGGGTTTAAACGGCACACTTTTAGCAATAATGGCCAGCAATTGCTTCAATTTTCGGCCAGTGGACACATTCATTCCGGCATACAACGGAATATCTGATTCCAAAGTTTGATTAACAACCTGTTGTAATTTCAGATCAAAGCCTTCCTCTAATGCAAAAGGATAATACCCTCTTTTCAGATAATCTTCAAAAAAAGGCAATGGATGTTTCACTCCGGGAAGTTCGGCTTTATGACCCAGAATTTCTTCCAAAGAATACGGTTGGACATCCATTTGATGAAACAATTGCAAATACTCCCTGAAAGACAAACCTTGCATATTATACATTACAGCCCTGCGACTTAAATCTGAGGCTCCTTTTTTGATATCCAACACCGAAGAACCTGTAAACACAACATACAGTTCCGGATGATAATCATATATTAGTTTTAGTTCCTTTGCCCAGTCTTTATATTTATGTATTTCATCTATAAACAGGTATTTCCCTCCGCGCTTGACAAAATCACCAGCTAAATCAATCAGCCTGTTGTCGGCAAAATAAAAATCTTCCGCAGTTACATAAAGCGTCTCAGCAGGATCCAGGTTCTTTTTAATATGCTGTAAAACAAGCGTAGTTTTCCCAACACCACGTGGACCAGTAAGTCCAATCATACGACTTTTCCAATTCATTTCAGCATAAATGTAGCGCAAAAAACCGGTATCAGTCTCTCTTAAAAGCTTCTTAAACTGTTCAAACAATTTGTCCATAGCGGTTTATTTTATGCAAAAATAATCAATATGCACTAATTGAGTGCATATATCTACAATAATAGCACTACTAAAGTGCAAATTGTATTTTGCTCGATTCAGTTTATATCTATTAGTCGTTCAATGACACAATTTTCTATAAAAAAAGGAAATGGCCAATTGATGATGTGCTGTTGGAATGGGAAATAACTGGCTTTGGAAAGTGTGTGGGCAGTTATTCTCATTTCATGGATATTCCGGTGATGCTTAGTCCGGATTATCCATTTCAATAGCATGATGAAACGACCAATGCAAGCTGATTAAAGAGATACGATTGGGAAGCGTGGGTTTTATGGGGTAAACAATTCGCAGGTAAAAATAAGCGAAAATGATCCTATTGTGGGTGGAGAAAGTGTGGGTGTTGAGGCACGAAACACTTACACTTGGGGTGCTGAAGCTGGTGAGGAGAACGAAATGAAATAGTGAGCGGTGTCGAGGTAGGAGCGTCCCAGCGAACGGTTGAATGATTGAGACGAACCGGCTGCAAGCACAAAGACCATGCGCGAATGCTCCTTTATTTTTACCTGCACCATTAAAGGTTGGCGAGGCTTTTGTGGTTTTTAGTTTTCATGGGTGAACACTTCCCTGGACATACCGTTGATTGGGTTGGGAAAAGCAAGGGTGGTGACTGAATGCAATGTAGCGAATTGAGGCGAGTGAAATGGAGCTTCCCGTTTTGGCTTTGAGTTCCGGATTGTGGGTTGGAAAGCCAAAGGGGAACGAAATGAAATCCGCCAGAGGGCGGATGCGGGTAGGCCTGAGCGCAATGGAATGAAGGAAACACTCTTGCGTGGGTTGCCAAGGCTGGTGCTGACAATGAACGGAATGTAATCCGCCAAAAGGCGGACTGATGTAAGGTGGCGGAACGAAGTGTAGCCCTGGAGTGTAATGGAGAGAAGCGGAATCCACCGGCCGCAGGCTTTATCCTCATGCTTCCGAAGACTCCTTTGTTGATGATATTATACATTTAAAACTGAGCTAATCTCTTTAACGCAGATTGGATTTTTGATTTCTATATTTCATCTCATACAAACCTAAATACTAAAGTATTTATTTATCAACTCAAGTAATGCAGCCTTTTTAATTGGTTTCGAAATATAATCGTTACATCCAGATTTCATGGCTTTTCCCTTTTCCCCGTCTAATGCAAAAGCTGTTTGAGCAATAATGATCACCTCTTTATTAAATTCCCTGATTTGCCGGGTTGCTTCATATCCATCAATTCCGGGCATTTGAATATCCATAAAAATCAGTTCAATATCCGGGTTATTGCGACAGGCATCAACCGCTTCAATTCCAGATTGTACACAAATAACCTCGTTGGCGAATTTTTGAATCGAAAGAGAAATAAGTTGACTGGATGCTTTATCGTCTTCTGCAATCAGAATTTTTAGTTTGATTGTGGGGATTTCATCAATTCCTAGTGAAATTTCATTCTTGAGGCTTGCTTTTTCAATGGGTTCGGTTGCAACAGGAAGGGTAAAATAAAATATACTTCCTTTCCCTTCTTCGCTTTCGACCCAAATATTTCCTCCGTGCTTTTCGACAAACTCTTTGCACAGCAATAATCCAAGGCCGGTGCTGGGTTCGCCTTTGGTGCCTTCCCGTCTGGTTTGTACGTCGATCCGAAACAAATTTTCGAGTATTTCCTGGCTCATTCCAATACCTGTATCATGAAAAGCTATCTCAATATTTTTATTTTCGTTTATTTTAGCCGAAACATGAACTGTTCCTCCGTTGCGCGTAAATTTCAAGGCATTCGATACGAGGTTTCGGATTACAGTCTGGAGCATATTCCTGTCGGCAAAAACAGATATTTCTTCGGGAATGTCGCAACCGATTTCGATCTCTTTACTTTTGGCAGTTTCAAGCGCCGGGGCGATAACTTCATCGACCAACAAATCCAATTGAATTATAGCCGGATTGAAAGGCATTGACCCCTTTTGTATCTGTGACCATTCCAACAGATTGTTGAGCAAACGGTAAAGGTTTGCGGCTGAGTTTTTCATGCTTAATGCAAGATCCTGAATCTGGGGCATTGTAAGGTTAGGCAATTTTTCGGACATGACTTCGGTTAGCCCAAGAAAACCGCCAAAAGGACCACGGAGGTCGTGAGCAATGATGGAGAAGAACTTGTCTTTGTTTGCATTAGCTAGTTCAAGTTCATCTCGATGTATCAGAATTTCCTCTTTTTGTCGGGTAATTTCAAGGGTTCGTTCTTTTATAATAATTTCAAGCTGAATATTTGCCGTTTTTAATCTTTTAGAATACAATCGGGTGATGAACCAAATGAAAGTAATTGAAATTATAAGATAGGCCAAATAAGCCCAAACGGTACGGCTCCATGGCGGAAGAACAGATATTTGACACGAGTCAATTTCACTTTCCACATCATAAACATTGCGGGCTTTTACTCGAAATGTATATTTCCCTTCCCGAATCTTTGAATACTCTTTTTTTGTTTCCTTGCTCCACTTACTCCATTCTTTATCATAGCCAACAAGTTGGTAACTGTAAACTGTCTTTTCCTCCTGGTCAAAAAATGGAGCTGCAAACTCGAAGGTGAGATTGTTAAATTCATACTTTAAATCTGCAAGTTTTTTTAAATCCTGCAAATTTGATTTATTTCCACCATAAAGTAAACTATCTGAACCACTGGTGATTTTACGAATTAAACAACTAAATCTTTGGGTGTAGTTCTTAGTGTCTTTGCTATGATCATACCGGTATAAACCTTCGCTTCCGCCTATCCAGGCAATACCCGAAGGCTCTATGTGAAAAGTCTCTAACGACATTTCAGGAATCCGGCGAAAGGGAGCAAACACCCAATCATAATCGCCTTTGCCGTTTGGTTGTAAATAGCCTATATCTGCTTTTCTATTTTCCGACGAACAAATCCATATTTTACCATCGGGCATTTCACTGAATGAAGCTATATCGCGGCTACCATTGCAAAATTGTTCACCCAAATCGCGAAAAGGTTCAAAGCAGTCGGTTTTGGAATTGTAAGCGTAAAGTCCTTTTTCGGTCCCTAAAATGATCGAATGTTTGAATGGAAAAGGAATGGAAAACCCTGCATTGATGTTGTAATACTTTACTTTTGAAGGATTTGTACTATTTTGGTTATCCGGAGTAACTTTGATTACGCCATTTCGGGAAGTACCAAGCCAAAGGTCACCATTTTCGGCTTCTATGATTCCATCTATTTGGTCATTAATGCCTTTCCAGCTACCTTCTGATGTTAATTTTCCATTCTGGTATTTGAGCGAAATGAGCCTTCCTCTGTCAGTAGCGAATATCCGGTCATGATTTTTAATGGATTGAACCAATTCAGTAATATGTGTTCCGGAATAAATTTTTACCGCTTTATCTCTTTTTATTTCATAGATTCCATCGGAAATACCTACTAATAAGGAATTTGTATTTTTTGTTTCCAGAAAACACCAACTTTGTCCGGTGTTAATATTTTGTACTTCCTGAATTTGGTTTTTGTTATCGATAAAATAAACTTTAGTGCTGGTAGCTATATAGATCGTACTATCGTGGCGAATCACTTGTTCTACAATACCCTGCAAACCAGCATCTTTGTTCCAGTAGCTTAAATCCAGGCTATGTTCGGTTTTACTAATGCCATTATTCAAACCAAACCATAAGTTTTGGCAGGTGTCGGTTGTAATTTTTAAAATCTCATTATTTTGCAGAAGTTTATTTTCCCGATAATGTTGCAATGTTTTCCCTTGTTTGTCGAGCAAAATTGCCCCCTTTTTCAGTGAACCCAAAACAAATTTATCATTCTGAAATACTGAGGCACTGTATATATTATTGTCAGTAATGAAATCGGAATCCGAAATGTTGAACTTTTTCGCTGGCGAATCCGAATTTGGTTCGAAAAGATACAATCCTTTATCGCGGGTGGGAATAAGCAAGGTTTTTGGATTGTAAGGTAATATGACTAAACTGTATATATCTTTAAAGAAATCTGATTTGGGTACTTGTGTTAGTTCGTTATTTTCAATTTTCATCAACCCTCTTTGAAACATTCTTGTGTAATAAACATCTTTATAGATGAAATCCACAGAGAAGGAACGATAGGTATCGGCTTTGAAAATCTGAAGCTTTTCGGGTGAAGCCGAATATTGTAATATGGCATTATAGGTTCGAAAGTAAACATATTTTGAAGTTGGTTTTACCGACCAAACGGCACCTAATTTAAAGGTACTGTCCTTAATCAAATATGTAAGCGATTTGTAAATAGTATTTCCTTTACTATCAGTATCCAAATATCCAAACTCCTCTTTTGCACCAATATATATTCTTCCATTGTTGTCTTTTGCGAGGTCGTATGTATAGGCTTGTTTTTTATTCAAAATTGTGCGCCAGGAGGCACCATCATATTCCATTACGCCATCTGCAACACCAAAGTAAAAAATACCTCTCGTATCTTGTACCGCACCAAAAATTTGTGTTGAATTCCTGTATTCTTTGGGAGTGTAGTTTCGAATAACAGGAAGCCCAATTTCCTGAGCATCAGAAATTGATGCCAGTAATGCGAAAAGCATTGAAAGAATCAAATATTTTATTTTTAGAATCCTCATTTTGGTCTCATTTTGATTCACCATTTTTGTGATCAATGGCTAATATTACATTTTTTTAGTTTCAGTTTAACATGGTATCGTAAAGTAAAACCTGCTTCCTTTCCCTTCTTCGCTTTCGACCCATAATTTTCCACCCAGCTTTTTAACATAGGCTTTTGAAATAGCCAAACCCAATCCTGCTCCCTGATAGGCATCTTTCTTAGATATATCGGACTGTATGAATCGTTCAAAGATGGCTTCCTGCCGATCTTTGGGAATGCCAATACCAGTAACTTTTACATAGAATTGTAGTAGAGACAAGGCAAGCCTTGTCTCTACTACATGACAACCAAATTCGATGGAACCTAAAGGTGTGTATTTAATGGCATTTTTTACCAGGTTGGTTAGAATAGCATAAAGTTTTTCGCGGTCAGTCCGAATGATAGCTTCCGATAAAGACAAGGAATTTTGCATCAGCAACTTCAATCCTTTTTGTTCTGCTTCAGGTTCAAAAAACCTGTAAACAAAATTGAGCTGTTCATTTACATTGGTTTCTGAAAGTGACACCAACATTTGACCGGATTCAATCTTCGAAAGATCAACGATATCGTTGATGATGTTGAGCATCCGTGCGCCACTTTTTTCTATGATACCAAGATATTCCTGTTGCTGTTCACTGGTCAGATCGGGTTCTTTTAAGATTTCTGCAAATCCAAGAATCCCATTCATAGGTGTGCGGATTTCATGACTTACATTGGCAAGAAAAGCCGTTTTCAGCCGGTCACTTTCTTCAGCTTTTTCCTTGGCAGCTATTAATTCCTCCCGTTCTAGTTGCAATTGATTGTGTAGATTTCGTTCTTTTACCAACGAACTGTTTAACTGATCAACTAGAAAGGAAACCGACAAAATGGTGATCGTATTGAAAGCAATTAGATTAAGCACAACTCCAATCCATGACAACAAGGTATATTCATTAAAGAACGCAAAGTGATTGGGATCAAAAGGGAGTATGGCAAGTACCAGTGAAAAAATGGCAGCATTAAAGCCAACAGAAATTAAACCTGATTTTTTACCCTGGTATAAGGTGATTAAGACTGAAAGACAGAGCAATATAATAATACTGGGACCCTTAGTGCCTAAAAACAAAAACAGGATAACAGACAGAATATAAAAAATCGCCGAAAAGGCTATTTTCTTAACTTTCAATTTTTGACTTTTTACCAGAAAGATCAGCAGCAAACCACCAAGCGCCAAAGTATCAAAAAAAGCAATGACAATTTGCTGAGTCATGATCGAAACAATCAAGCTGGGTATGTAAACCAATATTCCGATCGGAAGGGAAAAGTTCAAGATTGAGATAAAAAGTTTGTCCTGTAAATGAGATAGCCCATCTTCATTCCTATTTTCGGTATCGTTGAAATGCTTCAAAATGTATTGCATGTATCTTTTCCTAAAATTCATTCTCTTTCAGTTTTTAATTGCCTGATTTGCCTTACTAACTCATATCCATCCATTTCCGGCATGAAGATATCCATAATTACCAAACCAAGCGGGGCCTATCTTTGATCCGGAGATGATCGCTCCAATCAAAGCGGCTCCGCTCAGTTCTCCGACTTCAACCATTATCATCAATATGCCGAGCACAGCGGCACGCATTTCCGTGCCTGTTTCAATGTGCAGGGCATATTTTAAAATGCCCGGTATGGCCGGTTCCACCACGGAAATGTCGAGGGCGCTTATCAAAACACCTAAAAATACAAGTGTTAAAATTCTATTATTCCCTTTAGAATGTTTCACTATGATAAAGTAAAATATTTTTGAACTAAATTATTTATATCTAACTTTTTAATTGGTTTTGAAATGTAATCATTGCATCCGGCATCAAGCGTCTTTTCTTTATCCCCAGTAAGCGCATAGGCCGTTTGGGCAATAATGATCACCTCTTTATTAAATTCCCTGATTTGCCGTGTTGCTTCATAACCATTCATTCCGGGCATTTGAATATCCATAAAAATCAGATCAAAATCTGGATTAATCTGACAAGTTTCAACGGCTTCAATTCCATTTTTTACGTGGATTATTTTACGGCTAAATTCCTGACTCAATAGATTAAGAAAACTCGCACTTGTAGAATCATCCTCGACAATTAATATTTTTAGACCATCCGGATTAACTTTGGCTCTTGATGTATAATTAGTATAGCTCATTTGATTGCTTTCTAAAGATTTATTTGGTAGATGAATTTCGAAATAAAAAATGGAGCCTTTCCCAGGATCACTTTCAACCCAGATATTTCCTCCTAACATTTCCACATACGCTTTGGAAATTGATAGTCCGAGACCAGCCCCTTCGAATTGCCGATTTAAGGATTCACTTCCCTGCCTGAAACGTTCAAAAATGTATTGTATTTGTTCTGGATATATGCCAATACCTGTATCTTTTACGTAAAATTTCAGATTGCGATGGTTGCTATTGTTTGATATGACTGAATCGTTACCAAATTCAATTTCGCCCTGACGGGTAAACTTCAGGGCATTTTTAATCAGATTGGAAAAAATGCTGTCAAATTTATCCACATCGGTTTGGATCATCGCATCCTGATCGGACAAGAAACTTTTATAGCTAATTTTAAGTCCCTTTTTATCAGCTTCAGTTTTGAAGAACCTATAAAGTTCTTCAAATCGCTTATTTACATTCAATTCTGAAAGCCTCAAATTCATCTGTCCTGCCTCAATTTTAGAGAGGTTGACAATGTCGGTAATGGTATTTAGCATCCGGACTCCGCTTTGTTCAATAATTTCAATATATTCCTTTTGTTCCTCTCCAGTAAATCCAGGCTCTTTCAATATTTCTGTAAAACCTAAAATCCCGTTTAGCGGTGTCCTGATTTCGTGACTTATATTGGCCAGAAATGCTGATTTTAACCGGTCGCTTTCCTCTGCCTTTTCTTTTGCATTTTTCAGATTTTCAATCATGATGATGCGTTCTGATATCCGCCAGACAGAATCCATTAACAGTGTCAACTGACGAACATCGGTCTGCAAGTAATCTTCCTTTTTATTGGCAACACCTACAACTGCAACAATGGCATTGTCGCTAAAAACCGGTATTGTTAAGAATTTGTCCAGACGAACATGATCATCCGGAGTACCCTTCTTGTTTGGATTTTCGGCCTCGTAATTGTTGATGATGATCGGTTTTCGCTGCCTGACTGCTTCGCCCCAGCAACCTGTTGAATCGAGAACGTACATGGTTTGCGGATTTATGACTTCACATTCTTTCATGACTTCCTTGGACCAGGTATTCAGCGAAAATTGTTTGGTGCTTTCGCTGTAATAATAAATGTAGCCGATTTTGCTTGAGGTTAGATCAACTGCTTCCTGTAATGCAACATCCAATAAGTCCTGTGTTGAAAGAGGAACATACTGGGATATACGCAACAAACTTTCTAACCTCTCGTTATGCAATTCAATTTCCTTGTTTTGTTTTTCGGATTCTTCAAGCAGGTATTCTGCTTTTGTCCTGGCTTCTTCCAATTCGTTCTCAGTTTTCTTTCGCTGGCTAATATCTGTCTTAATCCCAACAAAATGGGTGATTTCACCTTTTTCATTAACAACCGGTGAAATGGTTTCTTCTTCATCATAGAGATCGCCATTTTTTCGCTTATTTTTGAATTCTCCTGTCCATACTTTTCCGGAAAGGATGGTATCCCAAAGTACTTTATAAGATGCTTGATCGTATCTGCCAGACTTAACCAGTTCATTCGGATTCTTCCCGATTGCTTCTTCCAGCGAATAACCGGATAGCAGCGAAAATGCCTGATTGGCCCATTCTATTGTTCCATTTTTATCGGTAATTAATATGGCATTTGCGGCTGAATTCAATGCTTTATCTTTCAGGTTCAACAATTGTTGAGTACGTTTCAGTTCGGTAATGTCAAATCCAATTCCAACAATTCCACTAATTTCACCCTTCGAATTAAAATAGGGGATTTTTGAGGTACTGATCCATTTTACATGACCGCTTTTCATAACCATTTTTTCCTCGCGGTTTAAAACTGGTTTTTTGTTTTTGATCACTTCCTGATCATCATGGAAAAATTGAATGGCTTCGTCGTCCGGGAAAACATCAAAATCGGTTTTGCCAATTACTTCATCTTCAGAAACCAATTTCATGTTTTCGATGTCAGCCTTATTGGCAATGACCTTTCTTGAATTCAGGTCTTTCAAGTAAATAGCATGTGGAATGTTATTGATAATGGTTCGCAGCAGAACTCGTTCATTTTCGAGTTTCTGCTCAGCCAGCATCTTATCGGTAATGTTTTCAACCGTCCCGTTGTAATAGATGATTGTTCCATTTTGATCGCGAACCGCTACAGCGCTTTCCCTAACATGAAGCAAGTTGCCGTTATCGCATTGCCAGCCTGATTCCAATCCGGTTATTTCTCCTTTTTCTTCTAATACCGACAGAAATAGTTTCCTCTGGTTGATATCCACATAGCTGTTTTTCTCCAAATCTCTTTGAGCAAGATCTTCAAATGATTCGTAACCAAGCATGCGTACAAGACTTGGATTTGCCATTAAAATTTCGCCTTTGGGCGTTGAGCGATATATTCCAATCGTTGTATTTTCAAAAATATCCCGAAAACTTTGTTCTGCTTCGATCTTTGCTTTTAGTAATTTTTTGTTTTCGGTAATGTCGTGAATCAGTACGTGACGTGCTGGTCTTTGATTGAAGCTTACTGTATGTGAAATTACCTCCACATCAATCAGTTCATCGTTTTTCTTTATGTGTCTCCATTCCCCCGCTTTATTAAATGGCTGATTGGTTTGTTTTACATCTTCCAGCAAGGATGGTATATCTTCAGGAGGTCGAATATCTTTTAATGTCATTTTCAAAAATTCGTCCTTCGAATAACCGTAATGGTGAATTGCGGCATTGTTGACCTCCAGGAATTTTAAGGTTTCCAAATCGTAAATCCACATGGGTTGCGGGTTGTTTGAAAATATGGAACGGTATTTTTTTTCACTCTGCTTCAGTCTGACTTCAGCATTTTTTTGTTCGGTAATGTCGAACATATACCCGTTTATTTCAATCAATTCATCCTTTTCATCAAACTTTCCAATTACATTTTCAATGATATGAATTATCTTTCCATCCAATCGTTGCAAGGTCGATTCGGAATGGATAAGCTTCTTTTTTTCTCGTAGCCGGTTTAATAATGCATCGCGATCATTTGTCCCCTGATATAATTTTTTTGCATTGACTTTCAGTATCTCATTCACAGATTGAAATCCAAGCATATCAGCAAATGCCTGGTTGCACATCAGCAGGGTTCCATCGGGTGTGGTTTTATAATTTCCAGATAAGTCTTCATCAAAGAAATTTTTGTATTTTTCTTCACTCAATATCAAAGCATCCTCGGCATATTTGATACTCAACGCAAGTGAAGCCTGATTGATAATTGACTCTATCAACTCTTGTTTTTTAAATTGGGTTCCTTTTTTAAACCCAAAAGTTACTCCGCCGTAGTAATTTTCTTTCCAGATTAACCCGATTGAATACAGTTCATTTAACCCAATAATCTTTTCGATTGTCTTACAAATGGTTTTTGGAAGGTTTTGTGCGGTTAAAGAAAACAGACCGCCTACCACAGGGTATATTTTACGTCGTCTTGAAAAATCCATCTGATCGGCCAGATCTTTGACCGGAACTTTAATCTGACGGTAATCAATGCCAATCTTTTCCACTATTGTTTCGAGATAAGGATTGATCCCAAAGAGTTTTCTGGGTGAAACTGTTTGAGCGTCATGGTTGTATTCAGACATAATCATATATTCGGCACCCGACAACTGGTATAGTTGTTCACCTATAATGGTATAAATGTTATCAGTCGTTTCAGTTTCCAGAATATGTGAAGTTGTATGCTTAAGCAAGTTAAACTCGTCAGCCATTTCCTGAAGATTTTTCATGCCATCGTTCAGCTTTTGTTCAGTATGCCGATGCTCAAATACTTCCTTTTGATACGAAGTTTTTACCGCATCAATTTCCTGTTCCAGTTTGTGAATCTTTTCTGTAAAATCTTCCGTTGTGTTTCCCTTCGCTTTCATATCAACTGAAATTTAAATATGACCTAAATCTATCTTCAATATTTTGAACTTTACGTTAAAGATAGTTTTTTTTTTGTGGATCAATTAAAGCTGGCTTTCCTTTATTTTGCAGGAATCGAAAAATAGAAGATTGAACCTTTTCCGACTTCACTTTCTACCCAAATTTTGCCTCCGTGCTTTTCTATGAATTCTTTGCAAATCATCGTTCCCAGTCCTGTTCCTTTTTCATCGTTGGTTCCTTTTGTTGTAAAACCACCTTCATTATTGAATATTTTGGGGAGATCCACTTGCTTAATACCCACTCCAAAATCTTTGACATAAACAATCGTTTCATGTGTAGTGCCTTTCCGGCAACCAACGATGATTTCACTATTCTTTTGGCTAAATTTTATGGCATTTGAAATCAGATTTCGAAGAATCGCATGAATCATATCCCGATCGGCGAAAACTGATATTTCCTGATCAACCTCAATTTGAACACGGATGTTTTTATTGATCAGATTCTGATTAAAATTAGAGACAACCCCCTCGATTTGATTGAAGAGTATGAGTTTTTCAGGATTAAAGGGAAGTCTGTCGGATTGTGAAACGGACCATAAAAGTAAATTTTCCAGTAAAAGATAAATTGAATCTGCACTGGTTCGTAATATGCCAATATATTCCTTCTTATTTGCATCGCTTAGGGCATCGAAATTATCGTCCAAATATGCCAGAAACCCGAGTAAAGGTCCAAACGGACCTTTCAAATCATGCGAAATAATGGAGAATAAATGGTCTTTGGATTTGTTTGCCTGATCCAGGAGTAGGTTTTTTTCTTCCAGTTCTTTTTCATTTTTTTTGATTTTTTGGACATGCAGATTTCGCTCAATCGAAAAAAGAATCGTTTGTACCAGATAAGCTGAATCGAGTTTCGATTTTGATATGTAACCTTGTGCGCCGAGACCTATTGATTTTATGCCGGTTTCCTCACTGTTCATTCCTGTTACAACCAGGATGGGCGTATCAGGAATATGCCTGATGATCGCATTGATTGAATCCAGACCCTCGCTGTCGGGTAAACCAAGATCGAGAAGAATTATACTATACCGATTGTCATTCAGATTTTCCAAAGCAGATTTAAGCGTATTTGCGATGGACACCGAAAAGGAAATATCAGGAAATTCGGCCAGCATTTCTTCAATCAGAAAAGCATCGCCTGGCTCATCCTCAACCAATAGTATATTTATTATCTCTTTCATTTTGCTCCATTTGGAAGTATAACTATGCTCATCCAGAAATTCTCGATGGATTTAACGACAGTAAAAAACTGTTCCAAATCTATGGGTTTGGTAATGTAGCAATTGGCATGGAGGTTATATGTTTTGAGAATGTCCTCTTCCGCCTTTGATGTGGTCAGAATCACCACAGGAATACGTTTCAGATTGTCATCCATTTTTATCTCCGCCAAAACTTCACGCCCATCCTTTTTTGGCAAGTTCAGGTCAAGAATAATTAAATCAGGTCTTGGCGATTTTTCGAATTTGCCTCTTTTGTACAAAAAATCCATAGCTTGCTCGCCATCTCCAACAACATAAAGTTTATTATTCATTTTGCTGTCTTCCAGCGCTTCTCGTGCCAGATCAGCATCACCCCGATTGTCTTCTACCAGTAAAATATCGACTGGCTTAACCAATTTCTGATTTTTCATAATATCTGTATTAATTTGTTTGAGTTTTGTTCTGCATTGAGAAATAAAATGTAGTACCTTTGTCTTTTTCTGATTCGAACCATATTTCACCTCCATGCCGGTTCACAATGCGTTTACATATTGCTAATCCTATTCCGGTTCCTGAATATTCATCGCGGGTATGAAGACGTTGAAAGATTACAAATACTTTTTCCTGAAATTTAGCATCAATACCGATTCCGTTGTCCTTCACCGAAAAGATTTGCTTATTGCCTTTACTTTTAGCAGAAATATGGATTTCTGGTCTTCGATCTCCGGAATATTTGATCGCGTTTTCAATTAGGTTTTGAAACAGGCTTTGAATCTGTGTTGAATCTCCAAAAATTTCAGGTAGGTTTTCGAAGCTTATCTTTGCATCTTTTTCTCTGATCATCATTTCGAGATTCGAAAGACTGTTTTTTACCACTTCATTGGTATCGATTAAAGAGAATGCTTCGCCTTTTGAAGCTACGCGTGAATAAGCAAGCAGATCGTTAATCAGAACCTGCATGCGTTTAGCACCATCAACTGCATAATGAATGTAAAGATTGGCTTTTTCGTCGATCTGATCTTTGTATTTTTTTTCGAGCAACTGGGTATAGCTGGTCACCATGCGCAAGGGTTGCTGAAGGTCGTGTGAGGCAACATAGGCGAATTGTTCCAGTTCGTGATTCGAGCGTTTTAGTTCATCTGCAATCATCTGCAAATTCTGTTCAGCCACTTTTAATTCTGTTACGTCGTAGCAAACGCCTATCATTCGTTCGTTATAGCCTTTCGAATTTTTCGCGACAATCGCTTTAGCATTGATAAACCTGATTTCGCCACTATCCCATTTCGAGCGATGAACAATATCATACGATTTTTCTCCGGAAAGCGCTTTTTCAATGGCTTCAACAGTAATTTCAACATCATCCGGAACTAACCGTTTTTTGAAAGCATCGTATGTACCGTCAAAAGTTCCCGGAGCCAAGCCAAACATGGCTTCCATCCGGTTATCCCAAATGGTTTCGTCGGTAGCCAAATCCCATTCCCAAATGCCGACATTTCCGCCCTCCAACGCAAGATTTAAACGACCAAGTAATTCAGTCACCTTATCCTGGGCATTCTTCAGGTCGGTAACATCGGTAGCTACAGCATATAATACTTCGCCAAAAGGAGCGGTATTCCAGGTTAACCATTTGTAGGTACCATCTTTACATTGGTAGCGGTTTGTAAACCGGATGGCTGGCACTCCCGTTGCAAGCTTTTCCACTTCCTTTAAAGTCAGGTTGATATCGTCAGGATGAATAAAATCGAAAAATGGCTTCGCTTTTAATTCCGTAATCGTCCATCCCAAGACTTCTTCCCAAGCCGGGTTCATTTGTTTGAAATAGCCATCGGTTCCGGCAACACACAATAAATCCAGAGATACGTTAAAAAAGCGGTCACGCTCTTCTTCCGCTTTGATCCGTTGGGTTAAATCGCTGTAAACAATTAAATATTTATCGCCAATTTGAGTATCGATGATGGAGAATATCCGGTCAGAACCATCCTTACATCTGATTTTCGCTTCATAAGGTTCAACAAGTCTGTTCTCGCGCAAAGCATTTTCCGTTTCCTCCTGCCAGCAGTTTTTCATTTCATTCCGATACTTTTCGTCAGGATAAGCAAGATTTCTCCAATCATTTACATTTGAAATGTCCTGCTCGGAATATCCAATCAGTGTTTTAAAACTTTCGTTGGTCAACTCCACGTTCGAATGCAAATCGGCAATCACCATCGGAAAAGGTGATTTATTCAATAACATCCGGAATTTTTCTTCATTTTCAATCAAGGCTTTTTCTGCCTGCTTGCGTTCAGTTATGTCGTGGATTGATCCTACCATGAATATTTTCCCCGATTGATCAATGAAGCGTATCTTTCTTGTTATAATGGTCCGCGTATGATCTCCCACAGTTAGCTCCTCTTCACGCAGGTCGGGTATTCCGGTATCCAGAACACTACGGTCAACTTTGAGGAAATGGTGTCTTTCGCTCTCGGGAACAGCTTCCACAAGCGTATAGCCTATCACACTCTTTTCATCCATTCCAAATATATCATAGAAAGCACGATTGGCGAGTGTAATTCGATGGTCGTTATCCTTAACAAAAATGGGGTCTCCAACCATGTCAAGAATAGTACTTATGCGTTCTTTTTCATCCCGATACATTATTTCAGACAGTTTCCTTTCAGTAATATCCAGATGCGTCCCACTCATTTGCATTGGCTTCCCATCTTTGTTCCACTCAATCACTTTTCCGCGTGCATTTACCCACATCCAACTTCCATTTTTGTGAGGCTGGCGGAATTCCACATCAAAATAATTGAGTTCGCCTTTAAAATGTTTCTCCAAGGCTGCATTTGCCATAGGCAAGTCATCCGGATGAACGCTGTTTATCCAGGTATTGATATCGATGGGTTCCAGTTCATTGAGTGTGCGACCCATTATTTCAGCCCAACGCTCATTCAGAACAACCGCACCAGTTTGAATATTCCAGTCCCAGGTTCCGGCATTGGTACCTTCAAGAATGTCTGAAAGCCTTTTGGTTTGCCTGTTTAGCGTTTCCTCTGTTTTTTTTCGATCAGTTATGTCAATAATTGTGGTTATAAAACTATTTATGTTTCCATCATTATCTTTATACAAAGCAGTGATCACATCGGTCCAAACTACATTTCCATTTTTCTGAATGTATCTTTTCTGATAATTCGCCCGATCAATTTTTCCGTCAATTAATGCTTGTACAGCTTCTGCGCTCCTCTGAATATCATCGGGGTGGGTAATTTCTTTCCAGTGTTTTTTGTTTAGTTCTTCTTCGGAATAACCAACTATTTCGCAGAAAGCTTTGTTGACATGCAGCGATCCGTCAATACCTGTCATGGATTTGCCAATGGGCGATAATTCAAATATGCGTCTGAATTTTTCTTCACTTTCATGTAATTTTTCCTCTGCTTTCCTGCGCTCGGTAATATCCTGAAATACGCAATACGTTTGTTTAAAGCTTCCATCAGGCAGATAGCCAATGCAACCTTCGAATGAGATATCGAGATAATGGCCGTCTTTGTGCCTAATTTTAAACTGTACATCATGCACATATCCACGTTTTTTAAAGGCAGGGAAATTCGTCTCGAAATGCGCTTTCCAATCGGGGTGAAGAAAATTAGCATAGAACTTTCCAATCACTTCTTCCCTCTGGTAGCCCAAAGTTTGAAGCCAGGCTGGATTCACATCCCTAAAACTTCCATCTTCGTTTAATGATTGATAGGATAGAGGAGCATTCTCATAAAGCAACTTGTATTTTTCTTCGCTTTCCTTTAAGGCTTCATCCATGTGCGGGCGTTCATCAGCAATTTTTTCTAATTCTGAAAGTTTGCTTCGCAACTCTTCAAGATCTTGTTGGAGTTGTTCTTTGGTTTTGTTTTCAGGAATTTCCATTATTATTGATGTTAGTTGACTAACGATTTCGCATATTGGATAATTGGGTCTTCCCCAAATCTCCAACTTAAGGTGACCTTCTATTTTCAAATCCCAACTCCAACTTCACCCAATCTTTATGTAAATCATACAAAAGTTGGTTTCGCGCCTAAATTTATACAAAATTTCCTGATTTGAAACTTCTGCTTCTCCCAAAACTAAGTAGTCGTTTACTTATAGCTATTTGTTGATTTTGCTGAAAATTTCTTTCTGATATTAGAGATCAAATTAAATCAATCCATTCCGGCATACCAAAAGGTCGAACCCTTGCAAAATATTCTTAGGCGATAAATGATTTTTGTAGAGCAGGTCGTAAAAAGAGAACTGTTCAGTTTTCTTTTTACAGAAACTCATTCAAAAGAGTGGCAATTGAATAGGGCCCGGAGGACCTGTATTTTATGGCACACAAAACCAATGTAACGATTTGGAAGCCATTCAGAAACTTCCTTCTCAATCTGGCCTAACCATAAGAGCCATAATAATATATAATTTATCTGGCTCTTAGATAACAAGCAATTGCAAACCGCATACTTACCATAGACTTTACGAAAAGAACTGATCCACATCCAAAGTTTGCAAAAGAGCTGCAATTTTGCCTTCGCACCATTCCATTTTTTATGTAAGTTTGAGTTTTATAGAAAACCTTACTAACAATGTCCCTTTTTCAAAAAACCGTTGAACAGAAATACCTGAAACAACTCGATGCCGGGTTAATTAATGCAAAGTATCTTGAGTTTAAATCCTATTTCGGAAACACCGACGTTCAGGAGAACATCCGAAACAGCAAGGAAGAACAATTTCAGGAAGGCTTTTTGCGCGAATTGTTTATAAAAATATTGGGATACAAACTAAATCCCACGCCAAACTTTAACCTCACCACCGAGTACAAAAATGTTAAAGACAGCAAATAAGCCGATGGAGCCATCATCATTAACGATAGCGTTAAAGCGGTTATTGAGTTAAAGGGAACCAACACCACCCATTTAGGCAAAATTGAAGCACAGGCTTTTGGCTATAAAAACAATTAGTCCGATTGTGTTTATGTGGTGACATCCAACTTCGAGAAGCTTTATTTCTACATCGGCAATGCCATTGAACACATCGAGTTCAACTTGTTTACCTTGTCGAAAACCGATTTCGAAATCCTCTATTTATGCCTTTCGTTCGAGTCGATTAAAAATGGACTGCCGAAAAAGGTAAAAGAGGAATCGTTAAGTCAGGAAGATGTCATTACTAAGAAATTGTATCAGGATTATTCGCTGTTTAAACGCGAATTGCACCAAAACCTTGTTTCCCGCAATACGATTCGCTTACGCTATTCAAGAAATCGCAAAAGTTGTTAGACCGTTTTCTGTTCCTGTTTTTTGCCGAAGACCGTAATTTGCTACCACCAAATTCAGTTCGATTAATCTTAAACGATTGGAGAGACTTACAGGATTGTGAAGTTGAAATACCACTTTACCAACGCTTTAAAAAGTATTTCGAATACCTGAACACTGGTTTCAAGGGAAAACGTTACGATGTGTTTGCCTATAATGGTGGTTTGTTTAAACCCGATGAGGTACTTGACACCATCCTTATCGACGATGAATTGTTATTCAGGCACACGTCTAAACTTTCGGATTACGATTTTGCAAGCGAAACTGATGTAAATATTCTGGGACATATTTTTGAAAACTCTCTGAACGAACTCGACGAAATCAATGCGCAATTGACCGGAGAGGAAATTGACAAAACAAAGACCAGGCACAAAAAAGACGGGGTATTTTACACACCGAAATACATTACCAAATACATTGTTGAAAATACCGTTGGAAAACTTTGCGCGGAAAAGAAAGTCGAACTTCAGATCATTGAAGAAGAGTACGCCACCGACAAAAGGCGACAATTGAAAACCAAACAAGCGTTGCTCGACAAGTTGAAAACCTATCAAAACTGGTTGTTGCAACTTACGATATGCGATCCGGCTTGTGGTTCGGGTGCTTTCTTAAATCAGGCACTCGACTTTTTAATTACCAAACACCGCTACATCGACGAATTACAAGCCAAACTTCTGGGCGTTCCGATCATCTTTAGCGACATCGAAAAAAGCATTTTGGAAAACAATCTGTTTGGAGTCGATTTAAACGATGAGAGCGTTGAGATTGCCAAACTTTCGTTATGGCTTAGCACCGCTCAACCCAACCGCAAGCTGAACGACCTAAACAACAACATCAAATGTGGCAACTCTTTAATTGATGATCCGGCCATTGTTGGCGAAAAAACTTTTAACTGGCAAGAAGCATTTCCTCAGATATTTGAAAATGGAGGATTCGATGTAGTAACGTTATATACGGTTCTACGCTCCATCTGTAGTTGTTTTCAAAAATGTAGTACTCGTCTTTGTAATCCTATTTTATATTTCTTTGATGAGTTGCCTTCAGAATTGACGATTAATGAAATTTCAGAACAGACAAAAAGTGATATTTCGTATAAAACATATACTGGGAAAGTAATAGCAGAGAATGATTTCGGAATGGATTTGAGTTGAGTTTGAGGTGGGAAAAGTTAAAAAAATAAAGAACGAAGGCGTAACGGCAAGCCACGTAGAAAGTCTGGTTTCCGCTTAGTTGACAGGAAATTAGTAAATTGAAAAGCTGTTCTTCGTAGGAGGTTCAGTGATTAAAATCACCGACTGTGGGTATATGCGGAACGTTGGCGGCAATCCATCTGATACCAGAACATTGACTTCCGAAGGTAAAGTTCGTAAAATTTTAAAGGAAATGGAATGAATATTAAATAGCTGAATTTAGTAATTGACTATCTTCCCTCGTTTTCTTATTTCAGTTTGGGACAAAAAATGAATTGGTTAAAGAATATCAAAAAATGTCCCGGAATAATTCAGATTGGAACAAATTAAGTTTTAATTTTACAGGAAAGAAAGCAATCCAAAAGCTTGAAGTTCTTTGCAAGAATATGATTAATTGTTTGAGATTGAGTTAAACTGGCAGTTAAACCATGTTTAAACCAATAAAAAAAGCCAGACAAATTACTTTCGTAACTATCTGGCTTTTAATGTGGAAACTGATGGGTTCGAACCATCGACCCTCTGCTTGTAAGCCATGAGCTTGTAATGCTCATCTTCCATGACCGTTTTCAGGTCGCGCTCCCGCATTTCCACTATGCTGTATTGCGGGTAGTCGCAATCAACCACGGCCACACTATACCCTTTTACATAGTGCAGGTAGCTTGCCACCAACACGGTCAGCGTTGTCTTTCCGACACACCTCCCTTTTGCGTGGAGAATGCCACGTACATACTTTCTTTTTTCATTGCTTGATTTTTTTAATGGTTATACATCCGTATTTGCGTATTTATTTATGTACCTGCATACACACTTATTTGCCTGAATACCTGCGTACCTGTTTGTGTACAGTTGTCCGCAGGGACATGTTGTTGGTACGGAGATACAGGAGTACGTTGGTGTGTTGTTACATCCTTACGTTTGTCCGTTTTTACTTATTTGTATATTTCCGTACATCGGTTTATCCGTATCGTTCTACTTGTGTGCATGGGC
>Ga0123339_10000928_pt1 | contig 20988 bp, 17 predicted proteins | sample lystaG_FD_89956 | JGI IMG/M metagenome (GOLD analysis project Ga0123339, IMG submission 89956) | Glacier valley bacterial and archeal communities from Borup Fiord, Nunavut, Canada, to study Microbial Dark Matter (Phase II) -... | ecosystem: Environmental > Aquatic > Freshwater > Ice > Glacier ...
CCACCAGAAGGGCGTGGGCGTGTGCGGCATCTTCACCTACGAAGTCGCCGAGACCAAGGTGACGCAAGTCATGGATTTGGCGCGCGAGAACCAGCACCCGCTGCAGTGCACGATGGAGAAGGCTTGATTCCCGATCGCCCCAGATGGCAGTATCGATTCGACAATTTCAGCCGCGCGTTGACGCTGCTGCGGGAGGCGCTCAATATCGACGCAACGCGGCTTCACCCAGCTCGAACGCGAAGGGCTGATCCAGCGGTTCGAATATTGCCTTGAACTGGCGTGGAAGACGATGAAAGACGTTCTCGACGACGAAGCGATCAAGCTGCCGCTCGCGTCGACCCGGAGCGTGGTGCGGGCGGCGTTCATGGCGGGGCTGATCGATCGCGGCCCTGTGTGGATGGATGCACTCGATGCGCGCAACCGCATGTCGCACACTTATAGCCTTGAGGCATTTCAGGAGGTCGCGGCCGACGTTCAGGATCGCTTTGCGTCCTTGTTCGAAGCGCTGCACGACACGCTGTTGCTGCGCATCGTGGACGGGCTTTGATACCGGCGGTGCCGGTCACGACGGCGCGCGACCTTGCGCTGATCGCTGACGTGCTCGCGCCGTGGCGGGCTCGTCTGCACCGCATTGCGGTCTTCGGCTCGCGTGCGACGGGAAAGGCGCGCGAGAACTCGGATTACGATCTGGTGCTGTATGGCGCGATCGGGCAGGCGGATATCGACCGAATTTCAACCGCGTTTTCGGAAAGTTCGCTAAGCGTAACCGCGGACGTTGTGGCTTACGATCTGATCCGGCGCACGATGTTGAAGTTTCACGTTGACGACGTCGCCAGAGATTTGCCGCTGCCGTGGCCGGAGCTGGGAAGCCTCGCTGGTCAGGCGCTCGTGGCTTCGGCTGCCTGAGACGCGGCCGCCCCCTCCTCCGCTTCCGGATCGCGCGAGGCGAGTTCGAGCAGGTCATATTCTTCCTCCAGCCGTCGGAACGCATCGTCGCCAACCTCGCCCGCATCGCGCATTGCGATGATGCGCGCGCGGCTGGCGTCGATGGCCCGGCGGCGCAGCGCGTTGACCTCGGTATCGGGCCGGTCCCCGTCGGCGGCTTCGGTCAGGCCCAATGCCTCGCGATATTCGCGGCGCAGCAGGCGCGCGGCGGCGCGGTGCTCGTGCTCGATCGAGGCGAGCGCGGCCTTCAGCCCCTCCGCGCGCGCTAGGCCAAGTTCGACTGCGACGACATCGTCGGGCGGCAGTTTGAGCCAGTTGATCAGCGGACGCAGCGTCAGCCCCTGGCCGATCAGCGTGCAGAGCGAGACCGCAAACGCCGTCAGCACGATAAGCTCGCGGTAAGGGAAGTGCTGCGGCAGAGCGAGCGCGGCGGCGATGGTCACGACCCCGCGCATCCCGCACCAGCTCACCAGCACGCCGGTCCGCCAGGTTGGGACCATCATCCCTTCTCGCGCGAGCTTCACCCCGAACAGGCGGTTCTTGATCGCCATCGCCTGATTATAGGCCATGATCCAGCCGATACGCGCGAGGATGACCGTGAGCACGATCGCGCCCGCCACCAGCAGATAATCGTGGCGCTGCGCGGGGGTGAACGCGTTCAGCAGCGGGCGGATCTGCAGGCCGATCAGTGTGAACGCGGCCGCGTTGAACATGAATGCAGCGGTCTGCCAGACCGCCGTCTGCGAGATACGGTGACGCGCCTCGAGCACGGTCGGGTGATAGCGCGCGAGCGTGATCGCGTAGATGACGGCGGTAACCACGCCCGACAGCCCGATGCGGTCTGCAATCAGCCAAACGCCGAACGCGCCGATGAACTGGAGCACCACCGCGCTCGACACGTCCGAGATGCGCCCAAGCGTGAGGATAAAGCCGCGCCCGAGCAGCCAACCGGCGGCGACCGATCCGAGCACGACCGCGATGAAGCTGGGGACTGCATGCGCGAGGGCGAAGCTGCCGGTGAGCGCGGCGGCGACCGCGAACCGGTAGATCAGCAGCGCGGAAGCATCGTTGAACAGGCTTTCCCCTTCGAGGATCGTCATCACGCGGTGCGGCGGCTTGAGCGCGCGCAGCACTGCGGTGGCGGCCGCGGCATCGGGAGGGGCCACAATAGCACCGAGCGCGATCGCGGCGGGCCACGGCAGGCCGGGGACGAGCCAGTGCGCCACCGCCGCCACCGCCGCGACGCTCACCGCGACCGCGACAAAGACGAGCGTGGAGACCGGCCGCCAATTATCCTGCAAATCACGCAGCGAAGCGGTGTAGGCGGCCTCCACCAGCACGGGCGCGACGAACAGTGCCAAGATCAGCTCGGGCGGGATGGCGATCGTGGGTGCGCCGGGCACGAAGGCGAGCGCTGCGCCGCCGAGCGCGAGCAGGGCTGGGTAAGGCGCGCCCACGCGCCGCGCGAGCGAGGCGAGCAGCACCGCGCCCAGCATCACCGCGAGGCCGAGTTCGAAATAGAGCATTGCTGCCCGGCCTAACGCGCCGCGCGCGCTCCGGCTTCAACGATGGGCAGGAAATCGGCGGCGGTGAGGCTCGCGCCGCCGACCAGCGCGCCATCGACATTAGGGACGGCGAGGATCGCTGCGGCATTCGCCGCCTTGACCGAGCCGCCGTAGAGGATGCGCGGGGCCTGCCCCACCCGCGCGCGGATCGCGGCGTGGACCTCGGCGATCTGCGCGGGCGTGGGGGTACGGCCGCTGCCGACCGCCCACACGGGCTCGTAGGCCACCGCGAAGTCCGTGCCCGAGCCGCGTGGCAGCGATCCGGCGAGTTGCGCCGAGATTACCGCAAGCGCGTCGCCCGCATCGCGTTCGGCCTCGGTCTCGCCGACGCACACGATCGCGAGCAGCCCGGCGGCGCGTGCGGCCTCGGCCTTGGCGCGCACGAGCACATCGGTCTCGCCCTGATAGGCCCGGCGTTCGCTATGGCCGACGATCACCGCGCATGCGCCCGCATCGGCGAGCATGGTGGCGCTGACCTCGCCGGTGCGCGCGCCGAAGACGCCCGGATCGACATCCTGCGCGCCGATGCCGATGCGACCGCGCGCGTGGCGGGCGAACAAGGCGAGCAGCGTGAGCGGTGGGTGGATGCCGAGATCGACGCCGTCGGGCAGGCCCGCGATAATGGAATCGAGTTCGGCGAGGCTGGACTGCAGCCCGTGCATTTTCCAGTTGCCCGCGATCAGCTTGCGTGCGCGTTCCACCCTTGGGGCCTCCTTCGCCCCGCACCCGAGTGCCGCGTGCCTGCTCGCACGGCAACCCCCGGGCGCGCCTTGCCCGGCTCTGCCACGAACCCTATGACGCAGGGCCTATACCTGCCGGAGCTGCATTTTGATCGGGTTCTTTCGCCGTTTCCTGACCTCGTGGGCCGCGCTGGCGCTGCTCGCGCTGGTGCTGATCGCGTTCGTGGTGACCGGCGTGCGCGATCCGTTCGGCGGCGGCGGCGCTTCGGACAGCCTCGCCAGGGTGGGCAGCGCGAATGTGAGCGAGGCCGAGTTCGGCAAGCTGTGGCAGCGCGCGATGGCGAAGCTGCGGCAGGACAATCCCAAGATCACGCCCGAACAGGCGGCGCGGCAGGGCGCGGTCGATCAGATCCTCGATCAGACGATCGCTGCGCGTGCGCTCGAAACCTTTGCGGCGGGGCAGGGGATCGCGGCGGGCGACAAGATGCTCGACGCCGAGATCCTGGCTGCACCCGCGTTCCAGATCGCGGGACATTTCGATCAGCGGACCTATGAGAGCGTGCTCGCGCAGCAGCGTGTGACCGACCGCGAAGTGCGCGACGGGTTGCGCGGCGACATCCTGCGCCGCCAGTTGCTGGCTCCGCTGGGTGCGGGCGCGACCACGCCCGAGGGCGCGGCATTGCCCTATGCGCGACTGATCCTCGAGGCGCGGCAGGGGCTGGTGGGCATCGTCCCCGCAAGCGCGGTGCGCGACGTGGCGACGCCTACGCAGGCCGATCTGATCGCGTTCTACACGCGCCACAAGGCCGCGTTCACGATCCCCGAGCGGCGCAGCTTTTCCTACGCGGTGCTCGATCCCGCCGTGCTGGGCGCGGCGACACCGCCGACCGAGGCGGATATTGCGGGCTATTACAAGGCCCACGCGACGCAATATGGCGCGACCGAGAAGCGCAAACTCGCGCAAGCCATCGTGCAGGACGAAGCGAGCGCGAAGGCGCTCGCGGCCGCGGCGCGCGGCGGGCAGGGCTTCGACGGAGCCGCTGCGAGCATCGCCAAGGCGGCTGCCGCCGATACGGCGGTGGGCATCAAGACGGAAGACGAGTTTGCCACGATTGCCTCGCCCGAAGTTTCACGCGCGGCGTTCGCGCTGCCCAAAGGCGGGGTCAGCGATCCGGTCAAGTCCGATTTCGGCTGGCATGTGGTGCATGTCGAAGCGATCGAGACGAGCGCGGCGACGCCGGTCGAGAAAGCACGGCCCGAGATCGTCGCCGCGCTGGTCAAGGAGCATGGCGCGACGAAGCTCGCGGATTTGTCGGACCAGTTGACTGCAGCGGCGGCCAAGGGCGGCGCGACGTTTGCCGATCTGGTCAAGCGCTTCGGGCTGAGCGCGCAGACCACGCCGCCGCTGGCTGCGACCGGGGCGGGGCCGACGGGTTTTGTACTCGACCCGGCGCTGAAGCCGCTGCTGACCGGCGCGTTCCAGGCGGAGGCGGGGGAAAAGCCCTCGGTCGAGGATTTGGGGCAGGGCCGGGCGGCGCTGTTCCAGATAGCGGAGGTCGTGCCGCCGTCGCTTCCCGCAATGTCGCAGATCGAGCTGACCGTGGTCGCGGCGTGGCAGGGTGAAGATCGCGCGCGCAAGCTGCGCGCGCTGGCCGAGACGATCGCGGCCGAGGTGCGCGGCGGCAAACCGCTGGCGGCCGCGCTCGGATCGCGCGGACTGAGCGCGCCACAGCCGGTCAATCTGCGCCGGATCGATCTGCTGCGCCCCAATGCGCAGATTCCGCCGCCGATCCTGACGCTGTTCACGCTGCCGCAGGGCGGGGTCGCCCCGCTTCCCGCAGGGGCGGCGGGGGCGTATGTAGTACAGGCGCTCAAGATCACGCCGGGCGATCCGGCAAGCGCGCCGCAGGTGGTGGCGGGCGTGCGCCAGCAATTCGCGCGGCTGGGCGCGGAGGAGCTGACCGAGCAGTTCGCGCGCGCCGCGCAACAGGAAGTCGGCGTGCGGCGCAACGCGGCTGCGATCGCGCGCGTGCGTGCCCAACTCGCGGGCGGGGCCAGCGCCGCACAGCAATGATGCCTGGCGGATTGCCGGACGCGCGCGTGCCGCTCGCGCCAGACGAAGCGCGCGCGGCGTTCGAGACGATCTTCGACGGCGGCGCGGATGACGAGGCGCTGGCCGCCTTTCTGGTGACGCTGGCCGAACGCGGCGAGACGGTGGACGAGGTTGTGGCGGCGGCGCGCGCGCTGCGCGCGCGGATGATCCCGGTCGAGCCGCCTGAGGGTGCGATCGACGTGTGCGGCACCGGCGGCGACGGCAAGGGATCGCTCAACGTATCGACGGCAGTGGCGATCGTGGTGGCGGCGTGCGGGGTGCCGGTGGCAAAGCACGGCAACCGCGCGGCCTCCTCGCGCGCGGGGGCGGCGGACGTGCTGCGCGAACTCGGCCTCGATCTGGACCGGCCGCCGAGCCATGCCGAAGCGACGCTCGCCGAGCTGGGCATCGCCTTCCTGTTCGCGGCGAACCATCATCCCGCGATGGCGCGCGTGGCGGGTGTGCGGCGCGCGTTGGGGCGGCGGACGATCTTCAACCTGCTGGGACCGCTCGCGAACCCCGCGGAGGTGACGCGGCAACTGGTGGGTGTGTTCGCGCGCGCGTGGGTGCGGCCGGTGGCGCAAGCGCTGGGGGCGCTTGGATCGGAGGGGGCGCTGGTGGTGCACGGCGCGGACGGGCTGGACGAGGTGTCCGTGAGTGCGCCGACCTGGGCCGTGCAGTGGGCCGATGGCGATGCGGGCGAGGAGGCGGTGCTGACGCCCGAGGCGCTTGGCCTGCCGCGCCATCCGCCCGAAGCCCTGCGCGGTGGAGACGCGGCGTTCAACGCACGCGCGCTGACACAGCTGCTGGCCGGGGAGGCCGGTGCCTACCGCGATATCGTGTGCGCCAATGCCGCCGCCGCGCTGGGCGTTGCGGGGCTGGTGGCGCATCCGCGCGACGGCGTTGCGCTCGTGGCGGAGGCGCTCGATAGCGGCACGGCGCGGCGTCTCCTCGCGCGGTGGATTGCGTTTGAATGACCGATACGCTGGCCGAAATCGTCGCCGATACGTGCGCGCGCGTTGCGGCATCCAAGGTCGCCTGGGGGCCGGGCGGTGCCGAGGCGGCGGCACGGGCAGCGCCGCCGCCGCGCGGGTTTGCGGCCGCGCTTGCCGCCACGCGCGCGCAGGGTCGGCCCGCGCTGATCGCCGAGATTAAGCGCGCCTCGCCCTCGCGCGGGCTGATCCGCGCCGATTTCGATCCCGCCGTCTTGGCGCGCGCCTATGCCGACGGCGGTGCGGCGTGCCTCTCGGTGCTGACCGAGCCGCGCTGGTTCATGGGCGATCCGGCCTTCGTGGCGGCCGCGCGCGCTGCGGTGGCGTTGCCGGTGCTGCGCAAGGATTTCATTGTGGACGTATGGCAGATCGCCGAATCGCGCGCGCTGGCGGCGGACTGCGTGCTGCTGATCGTGGCGGCGCTGGGCGATGCCGAACTTATCGACTTCGCGGCCGCCGCGCGCGCGCTGGGCATGGATGTGCTGGTAGAGGCGCATGATGCGGTCGAGGTTGCGCGTGCGGTTGTAGTGCCAGACGTGCTCATCGGCATCAACAACCGCGATCTGCGCACGCTCGCGGTTGATCCCGCGCGCGGGCTGGCGCTGGCGGGCGCGGTGCCTTCCGGGCGCACCGTGGTGGCCGAAAGCGGGCTGTCCACGCACGCCGACCTGGTGGGCTATATGACGCAAGGGGTGGGCACGTTCCTCGTTGGCGAAGCGCTGATGACGCAAGCGGACGTGGCAGCGGCCACGCGTTGTCTGCTGGAGGGCTGAATGGCGCTGACGCACCTCGACGAGGCAGGCGCCGCGCGCATGGTGGACGTGGGCGCGAAGGCGACCACCGGGCGCGAGGCGGTGGCGGAAGGGCGCATTGCGATGTCCCATGAAGCGGCGGCGGCGATCCGGGTGGGGGCGGTGGCGAAGGGCGACGTGCTCGCGGTGGCGCGCGTGGCGGGCATCATTGCGGCCAAGCGCACCGCCGATCTGATCCCGCTGTGCCATCCGCTGCCGATAACGTCGGCGGAAGTCATGCTTGAGGTGGGCGACGCGTGGGTTCACGCCACCGCGATCGTGCGGGTGAGCGGGCAGACGGGGGTGGAGATGGAGGCGCTCACCGCAGTGACCGTGGCGTTGCTGACGATCTACGATATGGCCAAGGCGCTCGATAAGGGCATGCGCATCGAAGGCGTGCGGCTGCTGGCGAAATCGGGGGGGAAATCTGGACCGTGGCGGGCGGACTGATCCCGCTCGAGGAGGCGCGGGCGCGCCTGTTCGCGGGCGTGCGCGCGACCGGGACCGAGACCGTGCCGCTTGCCGACGCACACGGTCGCACGCTCGCCGCGCCCATCGTGGCGATGCACGACCAGCCGCCCGCAGCGATGTCCGCGATGGATGGATACGCGATCGCGCGCGCGGACTGGCCGGGGCCGTGGCATGTGGTGGGGGAGGCGGCGGCGGGCGGCTCGGCGGTGGCCGAACTCGGCCCGGGCGAGGCCGCGCGCATCTTTACCGGCGCGCGGGTGCCCGAGGGCGCGGACGCGGTGCTGATCCAGGAGGAGGCCGCGCGCGACGGCGACATGCTGCGGCCGACGCTGCCCGGTCCGCTGCCGCCGCGCGATCACATCCGCGCGCGCGGCCTCGATTTCGCCGCCGGTCAGGCGGCGGGCACCGTTGGTGCGCCCATCACCCCCGCGCTGATCGGGCTGGCGGCGGCGATGGGCCATGCGACGCTGCGCGTCCACCGCCGCCCGCGCATCGCGATCCTGTCGACCGGGGACGAGCTGGTGCCGCCCGGCACCGCACCCGCGCCGGGGCAGATCGTGGAAAGCTGCGCGCCGATGCTCGCCGCGATGATCGCAGCCGTGGCCGAGCCCGTGATGCTCGGCATCGCGCAAGACCGTACGGACGCCATCGCCGCCGCGCTGGATCGCGCGCGCGGGTGCGAGTGTGTAGTCACCATCGGCGGCGCGTCGGTGGGGGATCACGATCTGGTGCGGCCAGCATTGCTGGCGGCGGGCGGCGCGGTCGATTTCTGGCGCGTGGCGATCCGGCCGGGCAAGCCGCTGATGGCGGGCATGCTGGGCGACGCGGTGGTGCTCGGCTTGCCGGGCAACCCGGCGTCCGCGTTCGTGACTGCGCTGCTGTTTCTGCTGCCGCTGGCGCGCGTGCTCGCGGGGCAGGGCGATCCGCTGCCGCCACTGCTGGTCGCGCGGCTGGGCGCGGCGCTGCCCGCCAATGGAAACCGGCGCGACCATCTGCGCGCGCGCGTGGAGCTGCGCGACGGGGAACTGTGGGCGACGCCGATGGCACGGCAGGACAGCAGCCTATTAAGCGTGCTTGCCGAGGCCGACGCGCTGATCGTGCGCCCCGAACATGCGGGCGCGACCGCGGCGGGCGAGCGCATACAAATGCTTGACACGCGATTCGGCCGATTCTAGCACGTTCTGCATTCGTTCCCGGACGTGGAGGATGCGGTGCTCACCAACAAGATGAACGCGCTGTGGCGCTATCTGGACGAGCGGCTCGACGGGGACGGCGTGTGCCCGTCGTTCGAGGAAATGCGCGGCGCGCTCGATCTGCAATCCAAGTCCGGCGTCCACCGACTGATCGGGGCGCTGGAGGAACGGGGCTATCTGCGCCGCCTGCCCAACCGCGCGCGCGCGATCGAGCTGATCCGGCGGCCCGAGGGCGGCGCTTCCACCAACGTCATCGCGGCAGATTTCACGCGGCGGCGGCCGTCACCGGGTGCGATCGAGGTGCCGTTGTTCGGCCGCATCGCAGCCGGCCTGCCGATCGAGGCGCTGGAATCGCCCGAGACGCTGGCGATCCCGGTGAGCCTGCTCGGCGCGGGGGAGCATTATGCGCTGGAAGTGTCAGGCGACTCGATGATGGACGCGGGCATTTACGACGGCGATTTCGCGCTGATCCGCCGCTGCGACGAGGCGCGCGACGGCGACATCGTGGTCGCGCTGATCGACGAGCGCGAGGCGACGCTCAAGTATCTGCGGCGCGAGGGGGGAATGATCCGGCTGGATCCGGCGAACGCGCGGCACTTGCCGCAAAGATATGTGCCGAGCCGGGTAAGGGTGCAGGGACGACTGGCGGGGTTGCTGCGGCGGTATTGACGGGCGGGGCCGCATTCGCGCGTTCGGCAATCCTAATGGCCACCACCACGGAGACCCGCTGCAGAATGCTGGTCGATGGCCAGTTCGATTTCGTAATCGGCGAGCATGTCGTCCAAGTCGGTCCGTCTCTCTTCCTCGCGCGCAAATTCGAGAGAGGAAGCGATGAGGGATGCTTGCTCGGCGCAGAGATCGCGGAAAATCGACTGGGACAACAGCCCAAGATTTTTCGCGACTCGCCATGCAATCAACATGGACACAAGCGTTGCCGATCCCGCTTTGGAGTGGGCAATGACGTCTCGATAGGACGGCAGACCAGCTTCCGCAGCTGACTCCTGTGCAAGCATTGCGGACACGATCCCCGCTTTCCAGCGGTGATCCGCCTCGCAACGGCGGATCGCGTCCGCGCGCGCGCGCGTGTACGTCGCATCGATCACGGTTCCGTCATCGATAAGCACAGCCGCATTCGCTGTCGTATCGCAAAGGTAGCCGGGTGTAGCCACGAAGTTGCGGAGGCCCGCTGGTAACGTCGACAGTGCTTTCGAGTAATGCAACGGCACCGCCCGGCAGGAGAATGGCCGAATGTCGTAGATTCCGCAAATGTCGTCGGTCAGGGCAGAGCATCGACCGACCTGCCGGTCCACGGTAAGAGCGGAAATCTCCAGATGAAGGGACAGGCCCTGCGACCTGTCGATGGATGTATGCGCACAAAGGCGTTTCAGGTGGTCGCGTTTTTCATCGAGCGCTGCGCTGGCGGCAAGACTGCTGCCTTGTCCTTCGACCCACCGCACAGCGCGCATGGAGTTGCCGTAAAGCGGCAGGCTATGCACCTTGAGTAACAGGCGCGTAATCAAGTGGTCAGCGAGAGCGGTCGCTTCCCCGAGTTCTATTTCTGGGCCGCGATTGCAGCACCTGCCGCAACGCGTGCATGAGAAGCGCTGCGGCTGTGCTTTGTCACCCGTCTTCATTGGGTGTGACTGCAACACTGGCTCGCCGTGGCTCAATCCTACCCACGCCCGAAGTCCGCCACCAGCTCTACATGACTGCTCCACCGGAACTGCCCCACCGGCCATAGCCGCTCCAGCCGGTAGCCGCTCGCAACCAGTTCGGCCGCGTCGCGCGCGAAGGTGGCGGGGTTGCAGCTCACCGCGACCACGCGCGCCACGCCCGAGCGCGCGATTTCGGCCACCTGCGCGCGGGCGCCTGCGCGGGGGGGATCGAACACAACCGCATCCAGCCCCGCCAGTTCGGCGGCGGTGAGCGGGCGGCGGAACAGGTCGCGGTGCTGCGTGGCGAGCGCGTGCCCCGCGCCTAGGCCCATCGCCGCCGCGCGACCCAGCGCGCTCACTGCCGGGCCGGACGCGTCCACCGCCGTTACCCGCGCCCCCGCCGCCGCGAGCGGTAGCGCGAAAGTGCCCAGTCCACAGAACAGGTCCGCCACGCGCAGCCCCGCAACGCTTGACCCCGCGACGCCCGCGCCTGCCATCTCGCCCCCGCCGCTCGCTGCGAGCACGGCGGCCACCAGCGCCGCCTCCCCCTCGCGCGTGGCCTGGAGGAAGGGCGCGGGCGGCACCTCCACCCACGTGGCCCCCATGCGCACCGCAGGTGCGCGCGCCTGCGCCACGGTTTCGACCCCGCCCGCCGTCTCGACCGAGAGCCGCGCCAGATCGTGCGCAGCGGCGAACGCGGCGAGCGCGCCCAGTGCGGTCGCTCCCTCGGCCGCTACGTTGGAGAGCATCAGGTCCACACCGGTATCGGTCAGCGTGGCGGAAACGCCGCCGCCCTCGCCATCGCGCAGCAGTCGGCCAAGCAGCGGGCGCAGCGGTGCCAGCAGCGCGAAGATCTCGGGCCGCAGCACCCAGCATTCATGCAGATCGAGCACGCGGTGCGTGCCCTCGATATGAAAGCCCAGCGTCACCGCACGCCCGTGGCGCACCGCGCGCAGTGCCGCCCGCCTGCGGCTGCGCGGCGGCGAGAGATGCGCGGGCATAAGCTCGCCGATGGCCACCCCCGCCTGCGCGAGCGCGTGGCCGATGCGCTCGCCCATCCAGCGCACATAGGCGGGATCGCTGACATGCTGCATCCGGCAGCCGCCGCATTCGGGAAAGTGGCGGCACGGCGCGGTCACGCGGTTGGGGCCGGGTTCGAGGCTGGCGATCTCGCCCCTGAAGCGCACAAGGTCACCGGGCGCGGCGAGCGTTACGAAGCGGCCGTCCGCAGTTACCCCATCCCCGCGCGCAGCGAGGCGGACGATCTCGTGAGCATCTTGGTCGGCGGGCGCAGGCGTCATCCCGCCCGCGTGTAGCGCGGTCCTGAGGCTGCTGCGAGCGCGCGCAGCGCCTGGCCCAGCAGCTCGGGCAAATCGTCGGCAGTCATCCCCGGCCCTCCCGCCGCCTCGCCCGCCCGCGCGTGCAGCCACGCGCCCGCGCACGCGGCGCTGAACGCGTCCTCGCCACCCGCCAGCCGCGCCGCGATCGCGCCGGTGAGCACGTCGCCCGATCCGGCGGTGGCGAGCCACGGCGCGACGCTTGCGTTGATCGCCGCGCGCCCGTCCGGGTGTGCGATCACGGTGTCCGGCCCTTTCAGCAGCACCACCGCGCCGGTGCGCGCCGCCGCTGCTCGCGCGCGGTCCACTTTCGATCCGGGAAGGTTGCCGAACATGCGGACGAACTCGCCTTCATGCGGGGTAAGCACCGTCGGCGCGGCGCGGCGCAGCGCTTCGGGATCGCCGCAGAACAGCGTAAACACATCCGCGTCGAGCACCAGCGGCACGTCGAGCGCCAGCGCCGCTTCCACCAGCGCCCGCGCGCGCGAATCGATACCGAGCGCAGGCCCGAGCGCGAGCACGTCCGCGCGACGCTCCGCCACCAGCGCTTTCAGCGCCCCCGGATGGTCGAGCACGCGCAGCATGATCGCATCCACCCGCGCGGCATTCTCCGCCAGCGCTGCGCCCGGTACCGCGATCGTCACCAGCCCTGCGCCGCCGCGCAGCGCTGCACGCGCCGCCAGCCGCGCCGCGCCGCCATGGCCCGGGCCGCCGCCGAGCACGAGCACATGCCCGCGCTGCGCCTTGTGCGCGTCCGGCCCGAGTGCGGGCGGGGCAGGGGGTGTGTTGGCGCGCAGCCACGCGTCGCGCGTATCCAGCCCGATATCGGCCACAACCACGCGCCCGCACAATGCCGCGGCGGGATGGAGCAGATGCGCGGGCTTCAGAGCGCTAAACGCGATTGTCAGATCGTAGGGCACCACCGCGCCGAGCAGCGCGCCGCTGTCCGCATCCACCCCGGCCGGCAGATCGAGCGCGATCCGCAGCCGGGCCGCGTGCGCAAGCCGGGCGAGCGTCGCAGCCACAGCGGCTTCGAGCGAGCGCGTCAGCCCGATGCCGAACAGTGCGTCCACCAGCAGCGGCGCGGGCGCAGCTTCGTGCAGCGCCTCGACCGGCCCAGCCCAGCGTGCGCGCGCAGCGCGCGCGGGATCGGCGGCGGGTTCGCCCGTGGCGACAACGCGCACCGGCCAGCCCGCCTGGGCCAGCATGCGCGCCACCACATAGCCATCCCCGCCATTGTTGCCCGGTCCGCACAGGATCAGCGTCGGGCTGGGCGTAGCAAATGCCATGATGGCGCGCGCGGCGGCCGCACCCGCGCGCTCCATCAATGTGGCCGCGTCCGAGCCTGCTATGATGGCGCGCGACTCGGCAGAACGGACCTCTGCAGCGGTGAGCACGTTATGGCAGGTCTGCCCCGGCATTGTCTCGGGGCCGCGCTTCGCCGATAGGGTCTCCATGCGTATCCTTGTTCTTCTCGGGCTTCTGGTCGCCGCGTGCGCGCCGTCGCCGCTCTACGTCAGACACAAGACGATCGGCACCCCCGGCGAAATCCCCCGCGACGCACGCGGCGAGCCGATGTGGGACAAGATCGGCCCGCCGCGCGTCGGCTCGACGCCTGCGCCGGTCCCGCCGCTGCCCGCACCCCCGCGCTAGATGTCCGCGTAGACGCGCTGCGCGCCGAAGCCGCCCGGATGCGTCAGCGCGCCGTGGCGCGCCGCACCGACGTTGCGCGCGTAACGCCATAGCACGCCCGAGGCGAAGCCGTGTTCGCGCGGCACCCACGCGGCGCGCCTGCGGGCCAGTTCCTCGTCCGAGACTGCGATCTCGATCGTTCCCGCCGTCGCGTCGAGCCGGACGATATCGCCGTCCTGCACCAGCGCGATCGGCCCGCCCTCGGCAGCTTCGGGGCCGATATGACCCACGCAAAAGCCGCGCGTCGCGCCCGAAAAGCGGCCGTCGGTGACCAGCGCCACCTTGTCCCCCATGCCTTGGCCGTAGAGCGCGGCGGTGGTGGCAAGCATCTCGCGCATACCGGGGCCGCCCTTGGGGCCCTCGTAGCGGATCACGAACACGTCGCCCTCCTGGTAGGCGCGCGCCTCGACGGCGGCGAAGGCGTCTTCCTCGCAATCGAACACGCGCGCGGGGCCTTCGTGCTGCAACCGCGCCATCCCGGCGATCTTCACGATCCCGCCATCGGGAGCGAGATTGCCCCGGAGCGAGACGACGCCCCCCGTGGTCGAAAGCGGATTGGACACGGGCCGCACCACATCCTGATCGGGGTTCCAGCGCACGTCAGCAAGGTTCTCGGCTATCGTGCGGCCAGTGACGGTGATGCACGATCCGTCAAGGAAGCCGCCATCGAGCAGCGCCTTCATCACCAGCGGCACGCCGCCCGCTTCGTAGAGATCCTTCGCCACATAGCGGCCGCCGGGTTTCAGGTCTGCGATCAGCGGCGTCTCGCGGAAGATGCGCCCCACTTCGAAGAGATCGAGCTCGATCCCCGCTTCCGCCGCCATCGCGGGCAGGTGGAGCGCGGCGTTGGTGCTGCCGCCGGTCGCCGCCACCACGCGCGCGGCATTTTGGAATGCGGCGCGCGTGCAGATGTCCCGCGGGCGCAAACCCAGCGCGAGGAGGTTCATCACTGCCGCCCCGCTCGCGCGCGCATACTCGTCGCGTGAGGTGTAGGGTGCCGGCGCGCCCGCCGAATAGGGGAGCGCCAGGCCGATCGCCTCGCTGACGCACGCCATCGTATTCGCGGTGAACTGCCCGCCGCACGCGCCCTCGCCAGGGCACGCGACCTTCTCGAGCGCGCTAAGCCGCGCGAGCGGACAGGTGCCGCCCGCGTGCGCGCCCACCGCCTCGAACACATCCCCGATGGTGACGTCGCGGTCTTCGAACCGGCCGGGAAGGATCGATCCGCCGTACAGGAAGACGCTCGGCACGTTCAGCCGCAGCATCGCCATCATCAGCCCGGGCAGGGATTTGTCGCACCCCGCCACGCCCACCAACGCGTCGTAGCAGTGGCCGCGCATCGTCAGTTCGACCGAATCGGCGATCACCTCGCGGCTGACCAGCGAAGATTTCATCCCCTCGTGCCCCATCGCGATCGCGTCGGTCACCGTGATCGTGGTGAACATGCGCGGTGTGCCGCCGGCGTTGCTGACGCCCTCCTTGACCACACGCGCCTGCCGATCGAGCGCGGTGTTGCATGGTGCGGCCTCGTTCCAGCAGCTGACCACGCCCACCAGCGGCTTGGCGATATCTTCGGCGGTAAGCCCCATCGCGTGCAGCATCGCGCGATGCGGGGCACGTTCGGGACCGACGGTGACGTGGCGCGAGGGGAGGCGGGATTTGTCGAATCTAGTCATAGGCGCACGTTTGAAGCGGGTACGGAGCGCGCGCAAGCCCGCTAGAAGCGGTGCTCCCACTCCAGCAGCAGCCGCACTTGCCCGTCAGTGCGGTCGCGCGCGTCGCCGGGGAGCGCGAACAGATAACCCGCCTCCACCTCGATCTCGCCGGGGATCGGCAAATGGTCGATATCGGTCTTGAGGACGGGGCCCGCGTAATGTTCGTGGCGGCCGAGGAAGCGCGCGGTATCGCCCGCGTCGCCGAAGGCTGCGAAGCCGCCGCGCAGATCGCCTGCGATCGTCCAGTCAGCGGATGCGGCGTAGCCGAACTGCGCGGGGCGGCCGTCGAGTGGCTTTTCGACGATCAGGTTCAGGCGACCGTCGAAGCGGCCCTTGCGACGTGAGAAGAGGGCCTTGAACTCGAGGCCGTCGGCGGCTGCGATCCCTTGCGAATATTCGCCGTAGGCCGCGATATCCACCCCGCCCACGCGCCCCAGATGCGCCACCCCTTCGAGCGCGACCTCGACCGGCTGGCGCGATCCGCCGGGTTCGCGCGCCAGCGTGGTGAAGATTGCGCCCGAGAAGCGGGTGGAGAAGGAGTGATCGATCTCGAGCTTGAGCGCGTCGGTGCCATCGGACGGGCCGCCGGTGAGACGGCCGTAGCGGGTCTCGAACTCGGTGATGTCGGCTACGATGGTGGCGGGATACACCTTCTCGCCCAGACCCGGCGCGGCGACGGCGGGAGCGGCGAACAAGGCAGCGGCGGCAAGGAAAATAAGAATGCGTCTCAATAGCTCTCTCCTATCGGGAAAGATTGCTATTGCGATGCGTTCGCAGATACAAGCGCGGAGTTGCGACACAGGCTGCACGCGTTACGCTCCGCCTCCATGAGCGACACGATCCTGATCGGCAAAAACGAGGGCGGGCCGGTGAGCCTGTTCCTCAATCGCGCCAACCGTCACGGGCTGATCGCGGGCGCGACCGGCACGGGCAAGACGGTCACGTTGCAGGGGCTGGCCGAAGGCTTCTCGGCGGCGGGCGTGCCCGTGTTCCTCGCCGACGTGAAGGGCGATCTGGGCGGGATGGCGCTGCCGGGATCGCCGCTCGCCAAAACCCACGCAATGTTCGTGCAGCGCGCCGCCGATTGCGGCATCGCGCACTACGCCTACACGGGCTTTCCGGTGCAATTCTGGGACGTGTTCGCGGATCAGGGCACGCCGGTGCGCGCCACCATATCCGAGATGGGTCCGGTGCTGCTTTCGCGGCTGCTCAGCCTCAACGATACGCAGGAGGGCGTGCTCCAGATCGTCTTCAAGCTCGCCGACGAGGGCGGGCTATTGTTGCTCGACTTGAAGGATCTGCGCGCGATGCTCGCCAATGTGGCGGCGCGCGCGAGCGAGCTGACGGTGCAATATGGCAATGTCACCAAAGCCACCGTTGGCACGATCCAGCGCCAGCTACTGCAACTCGAAGCCCAAGGTGCCGAGCAATTTTTCGGCGAACCCGCGCTCGATATCGACGATTTCATCTTCCTCGATGAAGCGGGCCGGGGCCAGATCAACATCGTCGACGCGACCCGCTTGCTGAACGCTCCGCGCCTTTTTGCCACGTTCCTGTTGTGGATGCTGAGCGAACTGTTCGAGAAACTTCCCGAAATCGGCGATCTGGACAAGCCCGTGCTCGTCTTCTTCTTCGATGAGGCGCATCTGCTGTTCGACGATGCGCCCAAGGCGCTGCTCGACAAGGTGGAGCAGGTGGAGCAGGTGGTGCGGCTGGTGCGCTCGAAGGGTGTGGGCGTTTATTTCGCAACGCAAAACCCGATGGACATTCCGGACAAGGTGGCGGCCCAGCTCGGCAACCGCATCCAGCACGCGCTGCGCACCTTCACGCCCAGGGATGCCGAGGCAGTGCGCAAGGCGGCTTTGACGTTTCGCGCCAACCCCGGCGTGGATGTGGCCGAGGCGATCACGCAGCTCAAAGTGGGCGAGGCGCTGGTGAGCGTGCTCGATGAAAGCGGTGCGCCCACGCCGGTGGAGCGCACGCTGATCCGGCCGCCTTCGTCGCGCATCGGGCCGCTGACCCCGGACGAGCGGGCGACGGTGATCGCGTCGTCCGAGCTGGACGCGCAATATCGCACGCCGGTGGACCGCGTTTCGGCCTATGAGATGCTCGCGCGCAAGGCGGCCGGGGCCGTCGCCGCAGCGCCCGCATCCGCGCCCGCGGCGTCGGCTAAACCCGCCCCGCCCACGATGATCGAGAAAATGGCGACCTCGGCGGCCCGCTCGATGGCGAGCTCGGTCGGGCGGCAGGTGGCAAACCAGATCGGCAAGAGCCTTCTGCGCGGGATTTTCGGCGCGATGGGGCGATAGATGACAAATGAGCCGTCATCCCGGCCATGAACCGGGCCCTACCTTCTTTCTTTCGGCCCGTCTGAACAGAGGCAGGTGGGTCCCGGCTCTTCGGCCGGGATGACGATGCCGCTCAATGCACCGCGCGTGCGCCCGTTTCCCCCTTGCTCACCAGCCCGAAGCGCGGATCGACCGCGGCCACTCCGCCCAGCGTCAGCGCCGCCGCCAGTCGCCCCACCTCGGGGCCATGCTTGAAGCCGTGGCCGCTGCCGGCACCCACCAGCACCACATTGCTCCATGCGGGGTGCCGGTCGATCAGGAAATCGCCGGTGGCGCTATTCTCATACTGGCACACGCGCGCCTCGTTGAGCGGCGCACCGCGCATCGCCGGGAAGCGCCGCTCCATATACGCGCGCGCATCGCCTAGCGCAGCGTCGGTCGGCCGCCGGTCCTGCGTATCGGGATCGACCGGACGCCCATGCGTATCGCGCGCGATCTTGAAGCCGCGCGCCTCCAGGTCGGGGAAGCCGTAATAGAGATCGCCGCCGTTCCAGTCCGCCCAGCCGGGCAATTGCGCCGCGCCGAAGCGCTCATCGCCCGCCGGGGGCGCGAAGAAGAACACTTCCTGCCGGGTGGCGGCGATGCGCTTGCCGATCACGTCCGGGAACAGCTTGGGCAACCACGGCCCGCACGCGAAGACGAACTGCCCCGCCGAAATCGTCTCGCCGGGTGCAGCGAGGATGCTCGCCAGCGTGTTGCCGCCCGGCGCAGGCGGGGCGACCGCGCGCTTGCGATATTGCCCGCCCGCCTTCACGAACTGCGCTACCAGCGTCTGCACCGCACGCCGCGCCATCAGCGCGCCGAACACGGGTTCGAACAGCCCCAGCTCCAATCCAGAAACGTTCATCTGCGGCCAGCGCGCCGCCAGCTCCCGGCGGTTCAGAACCTCCAGCGGCAGCCCCAGCGTGCGGTGCGTGGCGATCGACGCCTGCGCATAGGGCGTCGCCGCATCGCCGAACACGAACAGCACGCCCGCCGCGTGGAACAGCGGCAGACTGCCCTCCGACGAAGTGGGCGCGTGGCCGGTTTCGCCCGAGATGCGCCGCCATTCGGCCAGACTCGCGACCGCCATGCGCGTGTAGATCGCATCCGCGCCGTAGGTGCCACGGATCATACGCGTTTCGCCACCCGACGAGGCGCGGCTGTGCGCGGGGCCGTGCGCATCGAGCAACAGCACGCGCTGCCCCTCGCGCCGCAGGTGTTCGGCGGTCCACGCGCCGAACACGCCCGCGCCGATCACGACCGCATCCCACGTCTCGCGCGCGACCGCCGGAGCAGCCACGCGCGCGGCGGCAGCCCGCACCAGCGGCGCGGCGAGCGTGCCCCCGATTGCCGCACGCCGCGTGATCCGCACGCGCTAGAACGCCTTGCGGACGGTAACGCCCATCGTGCGCGGATTGCCCACCGCGAAGCCAAGCCGGGCGCGCCCGCCGCGCTCCCGATCAAACGAGAGCAGCGCATTCTCGTCGAACAGATTGTTCACATAGGCCGTCACGCTCAGCCCGTGCTGCAATTCCGCGCCGACCTGAAGGTTGACAATCTGATAGGCGGGCAGCCGCAGATCGAGCGTGGTCGCTTCCTGCCCGGTCGCGCCGCCGAACGGCAGCCCCGAGACGAAGCTGCGCGGATTACCTACCTGATCGCTCGGCTGCGTGTACCGGTCGCCCACATGTTGCGCGGTCACCGAGACGAAGCCGTTCGCGGTCGCGCTGATCGGCACGGTGTAGGTCGCGTTGGCGGAGAGCTGGAGCGTGGGCACCGAAGGCAGGCGATTGCCTGCCTGAATGCCGCCGAGCACCGCGCCCGTGCCGTCCTTCACCGTCGAATCGAAGCGGCTTTCGAGCACGTCGCCCGAGAACGAGATATCCAGCCCCCGCAGCGGCTTGAACGCGAGCTCCATCTCGAGGCCGACCGTGTGCGCGCGCGCCACGTTGAACACCACGCGCGACGAGCAGCTTCCCGCATCCAGCGTGGTCTGCAAATCGTGGATATCGGTGTAGAAGAAGGCGCTGTTGAAAGTGAAGTGCCGGGTCTGCGCCTTCACGCCCGCCTCATAGTTCCAGAGCGTCTCGTCCTTGTAGGACTGGTAGCCGCCGAAGATCGCGCGATCCGAAGCGGTGCACAGCCCGGCGTTCAGCGGATCGTTGACACCGCCCAGACGGAAGCCCTCGCTCGCCTGGAAGTTGAACGTCACCTCTGGCGCGGCCTTGTACTGCAGGATCACGCGCGGGGTGGCGCCGTTGGACTTGGTGCGATCCGTCCGGTTGTCGTCGTTCGAGAAAATACCACCGGAGAGGAAGGTGCGCTTCTCGTGGAAATCATAATAGCGCGCACCGCCGGTCAGGCTCAGCTCGGGCGTGAAGTTGATCGTGCCCTCGCCGAAGATTGCGATCTGCTCGAGGTTGTAGGGCAGGTGCGAATTATAGGGCGAATCGGTAGGGAAACCGTTCAGGACCGCGTTGGCAGTGGCCTGGCCGAAGCGAATGACGGTATATTGTTCGTAGCCCGCGGTGGGCAAACGCTGATCGTAGGTGCGATCGGTATTTGCGTAGAACGCGCCCACCAACCATTTGAACGGCCCCTTGCCCGTGGACGCCGCGCGGAACTCCTGCGTGTAACTGTCCACCCTGGTCGTGTCGTTCAGCCGCGAGGGCAGCAGGAACGCGGCGGGCTGATAGCCCAGATCGATCGAGACCGATCCCGTCAGTGCGGAGGCATCGCGGCTGACCAGAATGTCGCGGTGCGTGTAGCTGCTGACCGATGTCAGCGCGACCGGGCCCAGATCCCAGTTGATCGTGTTATCTGCAATCAACGTCTTGTCGCGGAATTTCTCGCGCAGCAGCAGATATTGCTGGCGGTCCGCAAAGGTTACTGCGGGACGCGTGGTGGTGAACGGGTTGCCATAAAGGTTATACTTCTCTTCGCGGTTGAAGCCGTTCGTCTCAATCTCCTGGTACAGCACGCGCGGGGTGATCGTGAGGTTTTCTATCGGCTTGAGCAGGACTGCGATGCGGCCGCCCGCGCGGTAGCCGTCGTTCACATTGTGCTGGATGCCAGTGGGCGTGATGGCATCGATGAAGCCGCCGTAGCGCGTGTAATAGCCGACCGCGCGCACCGCGATCTTGTCGTTCAGGGGCAGGTTGAACGCCGCCTTGCCCCAGCCGCCGATGCCGCCACTGTACGCGGCGTTGACGTTGGCCTCGACCGTGCCCTCGACCTTGTCGGTGCGGGGCTGGTTGGTGATGTAACGCACCGTGCCGCCGACCGAACCCGAGCCGAAGAGCGTGCCCTGCGGCCCGCGCAAGGTTTCCACGCGCGCCAGATCGAACAGATCGATATCGGGTGTGAACAGCGAGAGCGAGATGACGCTTTCGTCGAGATAGATGCCTACCTGCTCTTTCACGCCGGGCTGATCGCGCACGATCTGGCCCGCCGAGACGCCGCGGATCGCAACCTGCGACTGGCCGGGGCCGAGGTTCTGCACGGTGAGGCTGGCGACGTTGCGGCTGATA
>Ga0123339_10000929_pt1 | contig 20980 bp, 16 predicted proteins | sample lystaG_FD_89956 | JGI IMG/M metagenome (GOLD analysis project Ga0123339, IMG submission 89956) | Glacier valley bacterial and archeal communities from Borup Fiord, Nunavut, Canada, to study Microbial Dark Matter (Phase II) -... | ecosystem: Environmental > Aquatic > Freshwater > Ice > Glacier ...
CGTAGTCAGATGCTCTATCCATTAAGCTACGGGGCCATTTTTAAAACGTTGCAAAGATAAAGACTTATCAGAATAAAACAACCATATAAAAGCAGTTTTTTAATTAATCGTACTTATTCATCTTGTCTTCAATAAGAACATCCTGATTATAACGGGTTTGTATTTTAATATTTGTGATCATTTCTTCAGCCCCATTGGCGTAAACGGCCTCTTGAACCTCTTTTATAAGGGTCATTAACTCATCGTAGTATCCTTCAACCACCGTTTCAAAGGGACAGACCCTGTATTTCAATCCTGAATTTTGAATAACTTCAATGGCTTTGTCAACTAATTCGTAAGTGCCTACTTTAGCCGATCTAGGTAAAACCTGAATGGCAACATTCATCTTTCTATCCATCATATCTCACTCTTTCCTTATTTGCGGTTGATAAATTTTCTAATCTCATCAACACTCATTCGTTTCACGTTGGTAATTATAATATCGGGGCGAATAAAATCGCCATATTGATTGCATTCATTTATTACGGTGCTGAATACTCCCTGAAGGTCTGATTTAACAGGAAGAAGCATAACTCCAATGGCCAGATTCTTTTGAAAGGTTATTTCTTCCAGTTCGCCCTCATTTTTAGTAACCGCGAAATCAAGTTCAGTTTTAAGTAGTCTCATTTGAACGGCTGAATAGTCTATATCATCTTCACGACCAATCAATACAACAAAGTATCTTAATTTCTGACCTCTTCCCCCCAAACCAGTAGAAATATAGACCTGCTGTTCGTCCATGAGTGAACTTTGTATCACCATGCGGCTTTCCTGCAATGCTAAAATGCTCCATTCTCTCAATTCAGGATCAGGCTCCTTGGCGTATTTTTCAATGATCCTGAATGCTTCAACCTTTTCCTGTGAAGCCAGGAGCACCAATAAATTTTTCTTTTCATCCAAGGCGATGGATTGATCAAACAGGTCGCTCTTATGCTGCAGTATCATTTCAGGCGGAAAATTTGTTTTCAGGTCCCGGCCATAATTGAAATACTCCATCTGAAGATCCAAGTCGATCTGTTCCTCCAAAACGCTAAAATTCTGGGGCAATGAAGAAATCGCATCCTGCATTTTTTTATATATGTTTTCCTCTTCCATATGATTGTTTCCAGATATACAAAAGTAAGTCAATCGTTTTTGATTTACCGACAAATTCATCTTTTTTAATTGTCTTACAATAACTTAAATTCATTGGTGCTAATTTTTTAACTTTTATAATAGATATAGCACTGCATTTTATTTGGTCATCACGAAGAACCTTAAATTAAATATAACAAAAAATCGGACGTATAGTTCTTTTGGCAAAAGATCACTGAAATCCAAATACGATGCCTCTCTGGGGTGAATTGACAATCATTAAATGTATTGAAAATTTACAGCAAATGCAAAATTGCATGGAATAAATGATACCCTTTGAATTATAACCTTTTAAGTGCTGCAATTGTTTCCATAGGATTTTCAGAACTAAATACAAAACTTCCAGCTACTAATATATCTGTTCCTTCCTGATAAAGTTTTTCACCTACCTGCAAGTTAACTCCACCGTCAACTTCAATCAATGCTTTTGAATGGTTTTGAATAATCAGGTTTTTTAATTGCCCCACCTTACGGTAGGTATTGTCTATGAATTTTTGACCGCCAAATCCAGGATTTACTGACATGAGGAGTACCATATCCAAATATTGGACAATATCACTGAGCAATGCCACTGGTGTATGTGGATTAAGACATACGCTTGCTTGAATTCCATGCTCCTTTATGAGCTGAATAGTGCGGTGAAGATGGGTACATGCTTCATAATGTACCGTAATGATGGTGGCTCCTGCTTTGCAATAGTCATCGATGTAACGATCCGGATCTATAATCATCAGATGTACGTCCAATGGCTTGCGTGCTATTTGAAATACATGTTGGACAATGGGCAATCCGAAGGAAATATTAGGCACAAAAACGCCATCCATAATATCACAATGAATCAAGTCAGCTTCACTATTATTGAGCATTTCAATTGCATTGCCGAGATGATTAAAATCAGCCGCTAAAATAGAGGGTGCAACAAGTTTCATAGAATAAGAATTTTCACTCAAAAGTAAGAATTTATTCTTTTGAACAAGCTGTGGATTAAAAAAAAAGCTGCTTTACGCAGCTTAGGATTTGGTTATAAATACGACCTTAGTAGTTTATTCCTGTAGTTATTTTTCAATTTCTTGATGGTCTTCTCTTTTATTTGTCTGACCCGTTCTCTCGTTAATCCGAATTCATTTCCAATTTCATCCAGCGTATGTTGGCGTTTGCCACAAAGGCCATAGAAATAACGGATCACATCGGCTTCCCGTTCGTCCAGGGTTGATAATGACCTGTCAATTTCCTTTTTCAGAGAATTATCCATTAACTTTTGATCAGGACTTGGAGAATTTTCATTTAATAACAAATCATACAGATTGGTTCCATCATCGGTATGCACCGGCGAGTCCATGGAAACATGATGAGAAGCCACCTTTAATGCCTGCTCTACCACTTCGCTCGAAGTGTCAAGTAAATATGCAATTTCATCAGCGGTGGGTTCACGTTGAAATTCCTGTTCAAGCTTTACGAAAGTTTTATTAATTCTGGTAATTGAACCAATTTTATTCAACGGCAGTCTTACGATCCTTGCTTGTTCGGCCAATGCCTGAAGAATTGACTGGCGAATCCACCAAACGCCGTAAGAAATAAATTTAAACCCTCGTGTGTCATCATATCGTTGGGCAGCTTTTATTAACCCAAGATTTCCTTCATTAATCAAATCAGGTAAACTAAGTCCCTGATTTTGATATTGTTTTGCAACTGAAACTACAAATCTCAAATTGGCCTTAATCAATCGCTCCAAAGCACTTTTATCTCCTTTTTTAATGCGTTTGGCCAATTCAACCTCTTCTTCCGCAGTAATTAAATCCACCCTCCCTATTTCATGAAGGTATTTATCAAGTGACAAAGCTTCACGGTTGGTAACTTGTTTTGCAATTTTAAGTTGTCTCATTTTTTATAATCTTTAGACATTAGAACATTTTAAAGCTATGAAAGTTTAGAAGCAGTGAAAATTCTATGCTTTTATATCCATAAAATAATAATTATCAGCGGGGTGCAAAGTAATTATAAATGTTGTTTTGTGATAATAATTTTTCGTATATTTGATGAACTGTATGAATTTTAACGCGAATGGTTGTATTTGACACTCGAATGGTAATATTCGTACTAAAACAAGGCCAGAAAAAATACTTGACAATGGACTAAAAACGACATTTCAGCTTTTAAAAATGAATTAATTTCCATATTATTTGTATAGGTTTAATATTTTACTTATACTTGCAAAAAATTCGAAACAGTTACCGATTGTCCAAATAATCAAATCCACATTCTTTATTTTTTCCATTACTTGATTTATTGGATATTAACAAGATCAATCAAAAATTATGTATGATATTATTGAATTAAGCAGAAAATTACTTCCTGACTTAAAAGATATTGCAAAAGAACTAGATATTAAGAAAGTCGAATCTTATAAGAAACAAGATCTGATCTACAAGATCCTTGACAATCAGGCAATAAAAGCTTCAGAAAAAAGGCCTGAAGAGAGAAAATTTAGATCACCCCGCGATTTAAATCCGCCAAGACGTGAAGAAACTTCGGTCTTGAATAAATTATTCGGTTTTAGGAAGGAAGAAAAGCGCATAGAAGTTCCGCAAGAGATACCTGCGCCTGTTGAGACAGTTGAACCTGAAGTAGTTGCCTTAGTTGCACCTGATGAGCCTAAAAGGGAAGGGAAAAAGGAGTATCAAATAAAAAAACGTCCCAGGACAGAGCATATTAAAGCCGGATCATCCAACCATGGCCAAAATAACGGACTAAAACAGAATCCAAACCCGAATGTGAATTTGAATCAGAATTCTAACCCGAATGTGAATCAGAATTCTAACCCGAATGTGAATCAGAATTCGAATGTTAATTTTACTACTAACCCGAATCAGAATCCCAATCAAAGGCAGAATCCAATTCAACCTTCAAGAATAATAGAGAAAATTCCATATTCTGAAGATGTAGATTCAACTGAAAATGAAGCTGAAATTACGGATTCTGATTCCATTGAAGAACAGAAAACAATTGTTGCCCAAAGAGCGGATGCTACACCTGAAACTTCTATTTCGGAAGAAGTTAAACCAGAAACTCAGGAAGATAGAAGGAACGAGCAGCAGAATAGGAAAAAGAGCTTTGAAAATAATCCCAAATGGGAAAACCGTGATAATAAGCAAACAAAAAATCAGCAGAACCAGGAAAAACCCTACGAATTTGATGGCATCATCAGCAATACAGGTGTTTTGGAAATTATGGTTGACGGTTACGGGTTCCTTCGTTCATCAGATTTCAATTACCTGAACTCGCCTGATGACATTTATGTATCTCAATCGCAAATCAAACTATTCGGACTTAAAACCGGTGACACAGTTACAGGAACCATTCGTCCGCCAAAAGAAGGTGAGAAATATTTCCCTTTAATAAAAGTAATCGAAATCAATGGCAGGACTCCAGATTATATCCGTGACCGTGTGCCGTTCGAACACTTGACACCACTATTTCCCAACGAAAAATTCAACCTCACGGGCAATGGCCATGACAATCTTTCTACACGTATAGTAGACCTGTTTGCCCCTATCGGTAAAGGACAGCGCGGACTTATTGTAGCGCAGCCAAAAACAGGTAAAACCATGTTGCTGAAGGAAATAGCCAATGCAATTGCAGCCAATCATCCTGAAGTATACATGATGGTATTGCTGATTGATGAACGGCCAGAAGAGGTTACCGACATGGCGCGTCACGTAAATGCCGAGGTTATTTCCTCTACTTTTGATGAACCGGCTGAACGACATGTGCGTGTGGCCAACATGGTTCTTGAAAAAGCCAAACGTTTGGTAGAATGTGGCCACGATGTAGTTATACTGCTTGATTCAATTACGCGTTTGGCAAGGGCTTACAATACGGTATCTCCGGCTTCAGGAAAAGTACTTTCCGGTGGTGTTGACGCCAATGCACTGCACAAGCCCAAGCGTTTTTTTGGTGCTGCCCGTAACATTGAAGAAGGTGGTTCACTGACCATTATCTCTACAGCACTGACTGAGACAGGCTCTAAAATGGATGAGGTGATCTTCGAGGAATTCAAAGGGACTGGTAACATGGAATTGCAACTCGACCGTAAATTGTCGAACAAACGAATTTTCCCAGCCGTCGATATCAATGCATCGAGCACACGTCGCGAAGATTTGTTAATGTCGAAGAGCGTACTTGATAAAATTTATATCCTGCGTAATTTCCTGGGTGATATGAACTCCAATGAAGCAATGGAATTCCTTAAAAACAGGATCATGAAAACTGATTCAGTAGAAGAATTCCTGATTTCGATGAACGACGAATAGAAAAAATTTCAACACATAAAATAAAAAAGAGGGCTTAGGTTCTCTTTTTTTATTTCAGTCCAAGCTTAAAATTGAAACTTGTTGAAGGTTGAACGGACTCTCTTTGAATGAACTTCTTGAGAATTCGCTTAACCACATTTGCAGTCATAATTTCGCCTGAATAATCAATTAAAAACCTATTGAACCCGCTTTGCTCCAACTGATTGCGATAATGAAACAAAGCCACAGGAATGACAGGATAAACAATTGTCATGCCTCCCTTAACTGCAATCCTGAATTTTTTATTACCTTCATCGGCAAACAATTTAGAGGAGTGAGTCGCCTTGACCGGCATACGTGAGTAGAACAATTCAGGATAAAAATACAAGGGAACGATCCCCTGTTTGTTTTTCATCGACAACAGATTTTCCAAATCATTTTCCTGGGGATAAATACAATCGTTGATTTGTTCGTCGTGTAAAACCTTGACCGCCGCATCATTCAGTAGGTATACATTTTCGTTGCAACTGATTTTTGAACCCTTGGGCAGAAGCATTTTTTGGGATAAATGACTGATAAAAAACTGGTTAAATCCTGATGCTGACAGACGTACAGCCAAATTGCGATAAAATTCAAGGCTGTTTTCTGAAATGAATTTTGGCAATTCAATGTGTATCTTTTGCCTGTTCACCTGTAGCAATGTGGCATTGGCATCAAAACTTTCCCAATCAGATTTTTTATATGATAGAATGACCGCATCATAATCTTCAAAGCGTAATTTTACGATCCACTCCGGGCTGCCAATGCGTACCAGCAACATCGGCTTGGTTGGTTTCACATCCACCATCAGGCTATTTTTGATCTCCTGCTTGTTTACAGACTGCTTCTTTAATTCAGGTAAAGTATTGACATTTCCAAGACGGGATGCAAAACCTTGAGTTTTGAGCCTGACAAGTAATACATCATCCCCTTTTTTTATTTGAGCGGTTAAATCAGTGGGTATCATGTATATATTATCGTTAAAAGTAAAATTTTCTACTTTCACATATAATTGATCGTCTTCATTTTTATTCCTGATCCGCAAACGGTAACCTTCATCAAGTTTTATGCTGCTCTCAAATGAGATAGTATTTGTTGTAACTTCTGCAACCTGTCCAATCAATAATCCGGTTGAAGGATCATCCGTAATTTCATCCTTGATAGTTCCACCCAAAAAGTAAGAGGTGTGTTCACGGCCTGTATCCAATTGAAGCATTTCAGCTGCAACTTCCATCTGTTGAGGATTATCCAATGCCATGCGGTAAGCTTTGCAAACCTGATAAACATAGTCAGCCGACTTCATCCTTCCTTCAATTTTTAATGAATGAATTTCAAGTTCAATAAGTCGCTTTAAAATACCAAGTTGCTGATTGTCTTTTAGGCTGAACAGTGCATGTTGCTCCTCTCCATCCTGATACAACCTACGGCAACTTTGTTTACACAATCCCCGGTTTGCCCCCTGCCCACCCACATAACTGCTGAAGAGGCACATGCCGGAGAACGAATAGCACAAGGCACCATGGACAAATAATTCAAGTTCAGCATTGCTTTCTCTGGCAATTTTTTCCAGTTCAGGCATCGTTAGTTCACGCGCCAGCACGGTACGAACAAAGCCTTTGGAAGCACCAAAATTTACGCCTGCTGAATTGTGATTGCCCATTTGGGTACTCGCGTGGAGTACCAGTTTGGGAAAAAACTGTCGTGCAATGAAATATACGCCCCAATCCTGAATGATAATTGCATCTACTTTCAGGGAGTTAAGAAATGATAAAACATCTATCAACTGATCTATCTCTTTATTCTTTACCAGGATGTTAAGGGTAATGTAAACTTTAACTTTTTTATCGTGTGCTTTTTGTACAGCAAGCTGAAGCAGTGGACGGGTAAAATTATTGGCCCTGCCACGGGCATTAAACTCCTGGAGGCCCATATAAATCGCATCAGCGCCACCATTCAGTGCGGCATAAAACGACTCGGTATTTCCTACAGGAGCCAATAATTCAGGTATTTTATTTATCATCGAAATTTATTAATTCCACAAAATTAAAAAAATAAGTTCATGCTTTTAGGAATATTTTGATTGCGCCACAGTAATAAACTGTACAATTGAAACTGCCTTCTACTTTTCCAAAAAAACGATGAGCCTTACCCGGCCTCTCACTTTTGCCATCCATGAGTCATTACTAAATTAGTACTAATGTAGTACCTAACTGGTAATTTATAAGTAAAAATACTAATAACCTATTTAATACTTACTTATTAGATTCTTATTATCTACTAATTATCTAATGAGTTCTAGATGACCCCATAAAGAATTCACGTAAGAATTATACATCAAACGGAATAAATTATTACATTGAAATGAATTAGAATGATAGTTATACTAAAAACGGGATAAATTTATACACTTCCATTGTGGCATTTACAAAAAAAACAATATCTGTTATGCAGCTTTCACTTTAAAAATTGTTTTAGATAAAGCACTTTATTCTTGAGGGCTTGCTAAAAACTCAGAGGCGCGAATTTCCCGTCCCGAGTACTCGGGATCCATAAAAAGCATCAAAGGGGTTAACCACTTTTCCCGTAGGGAATGTATATCTATTAAGAAAAGAGGATAAATAAGAACCAATTTTCTATTATTAAACATACAATCAGCTAATTACAAATTAACTATGAAAAAACACGTCTACCCTTTTGATGCTTTTTAATTGATATAAATTCCTTACGGGAAATTGGTCTCACCGGGTTATACCCTTTTTATGGATCACGAGTACTCGTGACGGGAAAAGTGGTTCTTATTCATCCTTCTTTCTTTATTGATATACATTCCCTACGGGAAATGTGGTTCTTATTCATCCTTCTTTTTTTATTGATATACATTCCCTACGGGAAATGGGACGCACCGGGGGTTATGCGGTTTATGGATATGGATTCCCTATGTGAAATTTGCGTCTCTGAGTTTTTCAGCAAGCCCTCATAGATAAGTTGCAGTATCTAAAACAATTTTCAAGGTGTAACTTGCACCTAACAGGTATTTGGTTTTTTATAAATGCCATAATGGAAGTGAATAAATTTATCCCATCTTTAATATAACTTAATTCGAAAGACTTACAAAAAAGACTTGTTCATAATAAATTACAAACATTAGAAACCTCACATTACAAGAAAACCTTATTTTTAACTATTCTTAATTACACTTTTAAATGTATTTTGTCATCTCTGCATAGCAATTTATAATTTTAATATTCTATTTTTGTAGCATTAAATCTGACAATGCACAATCTGGTCCATATTCACAATATTCTACAGGAACAATCCCGTATATCCATTCGGAGGGAATTACTTGATGAGATCAACTGGAACCACAGGGTCATCGGGATCAAAGGATTTCGTGGGGTGGGTAAAACAACCTTCCTGCTGGATATTGTAAAAGACAAGTTTTTGAATGATAAGACTTGTCTATATATCAATCTGAACAATTTTTACTTTACCAAAAGAAAGATCATCTCCTTTGCTGATGAATTTTATAAGACAGGCGGTAAAACGTTGATCCTGGATCAAATACATAAATATCCGGATTGGGCTTCTGAATTAAAAACCTGCTACGATACTTTTCCTGAATTACAGATTATCTTCTCTGCATCGCCTGTTCTACGTGTTCTTGAAGAAGATAATGATTTAAAGGATATTGCTAAAATTTATCATCTGGAAGGACTCTCGTTTCGCGAATACCTAAATTATAAGTCCAACCTGAATTTTAGAAGATATACTTTACAGGAAATTCTTTCCAATCATGTTAATATTGCATATAAAATCACCAGCGAAATCAAGCCACTTGCTTATTTTAACGAATATCTGAAGGATGGCTTTTATCCATATTTTCTTGACAACGAAGGTTTTTACAATGAAACGCTTCTAAAACACATTAATTTGGCGCTAGAAATTGACGTGACTTATCTTAATCAGATTGATTTGCAATACCTCCCGAAACTGCGGAAGTTATTACAGATAATTGCAAGCCAGGTACCATTCTCGCCAAATGTCAGCAAAATAAGTGCCGATGTGCAAACATCACGGGCAACTATTATGAATTACCTGCGCTATTTGAAAAATGCCAGGCTTATCAACCTTTTGTTCACCAACGGGAACGAAGATGAGATTAAAAAACCGGATCTGGTATATTTGCACAACACCAACCTGATGTATGCAATCGACCCTTTCAATATTAGCAGCGAGGCTTTAAGACAAACCTTTTTCTATAATCAGGTAGGATATCAACATCAGATAAAAAGCTCAGAAAAAGCTAATTTCAAGGTGAACGACTTGTATCATTTTTCAGTAGGTAATAAATACACTGTTCCAATAGATGAAAATTCTTATGCCGCTTCCGATATGATTGAACAGGGCACCGAAAGGACTATACCGCTTTGGCTGTTCGGATTTTTGTATTAAGGGTTGGATGGTTAAATGGTAAATGGTGATTGGTAAATGTTAAATGGTGAATGGTTAAAAACCTCAGGAACACAAATATAGCTCTTATTAATTAAATTGAAAAAATAACAAATAAAATACAATTTAAACAATACAAAATGGCAAAAGAAAAAAAGTTCATTACATGTGACGGGAACTATGCCGCAGCGCATATTAGTTACATGTTTAGTGAGGTAGCCTGTATCTACCCAATTACGCCATCATCAGCCATGGCCGAATATGTGGATGAATGGGCAGCCGCTGGAAAGACCAATGTGTTTGGTCGTCCGATTCGTCTGGCCGAAATGCAGAGTGAAGGTGGTGCAGCCGGTGCTGTCCACGGAGCTTTACAATCGGGTGCATTGACAACTACCTACACTGCTTCACAGGGTTTATTGCTGATGATTCCAAACATGTACAAAATCGCAGGTGAGTTATTGCCTTGCGTATTCCATATTAGTGCACGTGCTCTTGCAAGTCACGCCTTGTCAATTTTTGGTGACCATAGCGATGTGTATGCTGCCCGTCAAACAGGTTTTGCCATGCTGGCCGCAGGTTCAGTTCAGGAAGAGATGGATCTTGCAGGTGTTTCTCACCTTGCAACCTTAAAATCAAGAGTTCCTTTCATGGCCTTTTTTGATGGGTTTCGTACTTCACACGAAATTCAAAAAATAGAAATGATCTCTCAGGCGGATATGTTACCCCTGATTGATATGAACCTGATTCAGGAATTCAGAGAAAGAGCTTTAAATCCTGAACATTCAGTAACAAAAGGAACTGCTCAAAACCCTGATATTTTCTTTCAGGCCAGAGAAGCTTCCAATCGTTTCTACGATGCCGTTCCGGATATCGTGGAAGGATATATGCAGGATATCAAAGAAATTACAGGACGTGAATATCATCCCTTCACTTATTATGGTGCTGAAGATGCTGAAAACATTATCATTGCCATGGGTTCGGTTACAGAAACCATCCGTGAGACTGTCGATTACCTGGCCCTTCAGGGCAAAAAAGTTGGTTTACTTGTAGTGCATCTTTATCGTCCGTTCTCTGCTAAATATTTTCTGAATGTATTACCTAAATCGGTAAAACGTATTTCAGTTCTCGATCGCAGCAAAGAACCAGGAGCAAATGGTGAACCTCTTTACCTGGACGTTCGTGAAGTTCTTTACGGAACAGAAAATGCACCGCTGGTTGTTGGTGGACGTTTCGGACTGGGTTCAAAAGATACTACCCCTGCTCAGATTCTTTCTGTTTACGAAAATCTGGAGTTGAATGAACCTAAAAATCAATTTACAATTGGTATCGTTGATGATGTAACCTTTAAATCACTTCCATTAAAAGCTGAAGTAAACGTTGCACCTGCCGGAACTTATGAAGCTAAATTCTACGGGTTGGGATCTGACGGAACTGTTGGAGCAAATAAAAACTCTATAAAAATTATCGGTGAAGCAACCGACAAATATTGTCAGGCTTATTTTGCTTATGATTCAAAAAAATCAGGAGGATTCACTTCATCACATCTACGTTTCGGAAATCAGCCAATCCGTTCACCATACCTTGTAAATACACCTGACTTTGTAGCCTGCCATGTTCCGGCATATCTGCATCTGTACGATGTACTTAAAGGTTTGAAAAAAGGCGGTTCGTTCCTTCTTAATTCTATATGGGATGAGGAAGAAACAATGAATAGGCTTCCTGATGCGATGAAAAAATACATTGGTGAAAACGAAATCAAATTCTACATCATCAACGGAACCAAGCTGGGAGAAGAAATAGGCCTTGGTAACCGCACCAACACGATCATGCAGTCGGCATTTTTCAAAATTACAGGAGTAATTCCTTTTGACGTTGCTGTCTATGAAATGAAAAAAGCCATCGTTAAATCGTATGGTAAAATGGGTGAAAAGGTCATCAACATGAATTATGCCGGAGTTGAAGCCGGAGGAAACAATGTGGTGAAAATTGATGTACCTGCTGAATGGAAAAACATTGTTATCAGTACTGATAATGAGAATACCGACCGGCCTGAATACATCACTAAACTTGTTGATGTAATCAATTCACAGAAAGGTGACGACTTACCCGTTAGTACATTCGTGGGAGCTGAAGATGGCACATTTCAGGCCGGAACAGCAGCTTACGAAAAACGTGGTGTAGCAGTGCATGTTCCTGAATGGCAAGATGAAAACTGTATACAATGTAACCAGTGTGCTTATGTTTGTCCTCACGCTGCAATTCGTCCGTTCCTGATTAATAAAGAAGAAATGGCCAATTTACCTGAAGGAACTACCTCATTACAGGCAGTGCCAAACAAACAATTCCCAAATCTGAATTTCAGGATTCAGGTGAGCGTACTCGATTGTACAGGTTGTGGTAACTGTGCCGATGTTTGTCCTTCGAAAACCAAAGCGCTGATAATGAAACCTCTTGGTACACAAGAGGCCGAAATCAAACGTTGGAATCATTTCGACTTAAAAGTTTTGTACAAGGAAAAAGTTGTTGAAAAAAATAAATCTGTTAAAAACTCACAGTTTGCACAGCCATTGTTCGAGTTCTCAGGAGCTTGTGCCGGTTGCGGTGAAACTCCTTATATCAAGCTTATTTCTCAGCTTTTTGGCGAACGCATGATGGTTGCCAATGCAACAGGCTGTTCATCTATTTATGGTGGATCAGCTCCTGCGACACCTTATTGCAGAAACAAAAATACGGATAAAGGTGTAGCCTGGGGTAATTCACTGTTCGAAGACAATGCTGAATACGGTTTTGGAATGTCGGAAGGTGTTGATGCACAGCGCGACAGGATCGAATCGATTATGAATGCAGCCATGGCAAACGGTGCTTCGGAAGCTGAAACAGCAGCATTCACTGCTTGGATTGAGAATAAAATCAATGCAGAAACAACTCAGGAAGTGTCAGACAAAGTGCTGGAAGTTCTGGCTGGAAGTGAAGCTGTCTATGCAAATGAGATCATTGGCTTGAAACAATACCTGGTTAAAAAATCATTCTGGATTTTTGGCGGCGACGGTTGGGCTTATGATATCGGTTACGGAGGTTTGGATCATGTAATGGCTTCTGGTAAGGATGTGAACATTTTGGTAATGGATACTGAGATATATTCAAATACAGGTGGACAGGCCTCAAAATCTACACCAATAGGTGCTGTGGCTAAGTTTGCTGCTTCCGGGAAACGTATCCGCAAAAAAGATCTTGGTGCAATGGCCATGACTTATGGTTATGTATATGTTGCCCAGGTTGCCATGGGAGCCAATCAGGCACAATACCTGAAAGCAATTCGCGAAGCCGAAGCATATCCAGGTCCATCACTGATCATAGCTTATGCACCATGTATCAGCCACGGATTAAAACAATCAATGGGACGCACACAGAATGAAGAAAAGATAGCCGTAGAATGCGGATACTGGCATTTATTCCGTCACAACCCACTGTTGGAAGACGAAGGTAAGAATCCATTTGTAATGGATTCAAATACACCTGACTGGTCTAAATTCCAAAACTTCCTGAATGGGGAGGTACGTTATACCTCACTCAAAAAAGCATTCCCTGATGTAGCTGATGAACTTTTCAAAGCTTCAGAAGAAAATGCAAAATGGAGATACAACTCATATAAGAGAATGGCGGCAATGAATTTTTCGCCAGTAGAATAGGAAAACCAATCATTATATATTGAAAAACTCCGGGGTACTTGTTACTTCGGAGTTTTTTTTTATTCTTAATTAACCGTTGACGCAATTATTATTTTGATTATTTTTAGGCAAACTTAATTCATCAAATCATGCAAAGACGAAACTTTTTAAAAAGCACAGCTGCCATTGCTGCAGTTACAGTGACAGGCAGCTCGTTAGCTGCAAGCAATCTGCCCGTACAAGACAATGAATTTTATGAATTCAGAGTATATCAGCTTATCGGTGGGGGTGAAAAGAATACCTTAAAATCTTACCTGACAGAAGCTTTGTTGCCCCTATTCAAAAAGATGAATATCAAACTCGGGTCTTTTGAAGAACTAGACAATGAAGAACCACCCAAAGTATATACCCTATTCGTCTATCCGTCGGCTCAGGTATATTTCAATTTACAAAAGGAACTTTCATCTGATAAAAATTACATGGCAGCAGCCAAATCTTATTTTGAATTACCTGCCTCAAAGCCTGTTTTCGAACGTTACGAAACCTATTTGATGGAAGCTTTGGATGGAATTCCTAAGTTAAAACTTCCGGAGCAAAAAAGAGGATTACTCGAACTGCGCACTTATGAAAGTTACAATGAAGATGCTGCCAGAAGGAAAATCGACATGTTCAACAATGAAGAATTGCCACTGTTTGAGAAGGTGGGACTTCATCCTGTATTTTTCGGCAAAATACTGGCAGGAAAATTGATGCCGGCACTCATGTATATGCTTTGGTTTACAGATATGGATGAACGGAATACTAATTGGAAAAAGTTTGGTGAAAGCAGCGAATGGAAAATAATGTCGGGTAAAGCGATTAATGCAGATACGGTAAGCAAGGTTCACAAAAAATTTCTTGTACCAACAGACTATTCTCAAATTTAATGGGCAGGAATAAAGTCATATTACTGGTGTTGACAGCCATCCTATTTTGTGGTGGCTGCACCAATACCCGTTATCTGACAGATGCCACCAGTATCAAGAGACAGCATCACATGAGGGCAACCCGGACGGGTGGCAATATGGGTGATGTTGGTATCAACTTCGCGAATTTTTTAGTAGCTGCCATTTTTAATACATCCTACGAAATGCATTCAAGAGACCGTATTTTTAAGCGGATTTCCATTGTTAATCAATCAGCTGATTCATTGTCTGTGAATATGGTGACCGATATTGTGTGGAAAGAGGATGGATACTCTGATATTTTGGGAATTGTACTTCCGCCGGGTGCCAAACAAAAATTGCTGGTACCCTACCCTGCCGCCTACAATGTATACTTTTATTCGCCCTTTACGGAAGAAGAAAAGTTGGAGGTACGAACTGACCACAAACTTCGCCGTATCGACCTTAGAGCAGGCATGACACTCGTTGATCCATGAAAGTAGCATTCACTTCCGACTTCCTAATCCTCTTGTGACTTTAAGTATGTTTCAATTATTGAATTGTATTTGACCATTAGTTGTTCAACGAAGCTATTTTTTACCTCAAATTGAAGTGTACCTATACAATTCACAGGCAATACTTTGGGTGAAGTTCCAGTCAGGAAGACAGCATCAAACGTTCCTGTTTCAGAAGCTGGTACTGCCTCTTCAACGATCGTAAAATGTAATTCGTTCAGGCATTCCATAACTTTTTTACGGGTAACACCTACCAAAACTTTAGAAGCAGGAGCGGTATAAAATTGATTATCCTTCACAAAAAACACATTAGAGCGACTTCCTTCAGTGATCATCCCGTTTCGATCGACCAGTAAAACTTCATACAATTTTTTGTCTGCAATCAACTCATTGGCTTTTCCGCTCACTGCATTTTGAATGATTTTGGCATTCGGATTTTCGCGTTCAGCAAAAAACAAACCAGTTGCCACGCCATTTTGGTAATCTACAGGAGTAGGATAACTATGTGAAATAAATGAGAATGACCAATGAATGATCTTATCAACTTCATAAAGGACAAATTTTACATTGCCATTTTGTATCCGGTTGAGTTTAGCAAGTTTCGCAATATTTTTCCTGAATTCAGAAAATTCCATTTCAAATTCAAGGCCACGAATCTTAATTGAGGAAACTAAGCGCTTGTAGTGATCTTCTAAAAAAAGGGCCGTTCCATCAATAACGCGAATCACTTCATATACCGGACGAGAAGTATTAAATAGCAGGCTATCAGCTTTTTTAGCATGCAAAACACCTTGCTGGGTTATCATAAAATCCATATTCCTTGGGTTATTAAAAAAAAATTCCTAAACCTTGTTTAAATCAACTTTCTGGTCTGCTTTTTGTAAACAACTAAAATCCATACATTAAATTGTTAACTTGGAAACTAAAATTACATGAAATTTGTTTTATCCTAAAATGACGGAATGAAAAATAAAATAGCCATAAAAATAACGATTATTTATTTTCTCACTAGTTTACTCTGGATTCTTTTTTCAGATCAACTCATTCAGGGTATTTTTGTCACTAGTGATAATATAACCTATCTTCAAACTTTTAAAGGTATGCTTTTTGTGGCAATAACCGCAGTGATATTATTTATTCTTATAAATGAAGAGATAAAGAAAAAAAATGTGGTTACTGCGAATTTAGTGAAAGCCAAAGAACAAGCAGAAGAATCAGATCGGTTAAAGTCAGCTTTTTTAGCCAATATGTCGCATGAAATAAGGACGCCATTGAACGGAATTTTGGGATTTTGTGAACTAATACTTGATGATGCATTTAACAAGGAAGACAAAATAATATTCGCCAAACATTTGGCTAAAAACAGCAATGATTTTCTAAAACTCATCAATGACATCATGGATATTTCAAAGTTACAGGAGAACCAGTTTACCATTGCAAAAAAGAATTTTAATGTCAATCAAATACTTGAAAATATTTACGAGGAATTTCAGCAATCTGAACTCCGGATACATCGTAACCGCCTCGATTTTAAACTTATAAAAGGTGAAGAAGGGGTGGGAACTGAATTGTTTTCAGACTCGGTGAGGTTAACTCATATTTTGCAGAATTTATTAAACAATTCCTTTTTCTTTACCAATGAAGGATTTGTACGTTTTGGATATCGTAAAGTGTATGCAGGGTTCGAATTTTTTGTGGAGGATTCGGGCAGTGGAATAGACGACCATAGCCAGGAATTAATTTTTAAGCCATTTTTTAAAGGTATAGATCCTGCAGTAGGAAATAAAGGTTTTGGACTGGGATTGGCTATTAGTGAAGGACTGGTGAGATTACTGGGTGGTGAACTGAAATTTGATTCTACGTCAAATGTTGGAAGCCGTTTTTATTTCACATTGAGCAACCAGAATACCACACTCTCTGAAATACAAAGAAATGGTTGGAAAAGAGAAAACCACCAGGGAGGAACCATCAACTTTGATTCTTCGGATATTCCTATGAGCCAAAACTAAAATATGCCTGATTCTTTTATATCCTGCTTTATGAAGGATGTAGCAATGATTTTTTACCGTAACAATGCAGGATTATCCCATTGTTAACTATAGAAGTTTTGAGCTATCCTATCCTTTTCCAACTACTATTCCAATTATTTCTATTTCTGATAACTGACTCATCAACCATGATATCCGAAGCCATTGCTGTAAATGAAAATGCCATTTTTCTGATCGCTGTAAGGCATTGTCAATAAATATAGTTCACAAATTTAGTGAAATTATATAGCTCCATTGGCTCTCAAAATTATTCATTCCATCGATACAATATACAATAGGAAGGTTTGTAATTTTTTATTAACTCTCTTGTCTTAAATTAAGTTAAATCTTGTGTAAGTTCATGGTGAAGCTACCCATAATTCATGGTGAAGCCATCCATAATTCATCAGATAATTAGTAGACAATAAGCAGACAATAAGCAGACAATAAATATTGATACTTATAACGTGAGTTCGATATAAGTGAATACATTCATAAATCAGATTTTAATCATCTGCTGTGACACTGGCCTCCTATTTTTCGACATGGCCGCCAAACCGCCAAGACCGCCACTTGTCATTTTAATAATAATTTCACTCCTTCAGAGATAAAAACGAAAAGTGGCGGTTTGGCGGTTTGGCGGCCATGTCGAAAATGAAGCAGGAGTATACCATGGATTCTATCTATCCAGAATTGAGTGCTTTTTGCAGAAAGCATGGAAGCGAATCTTGCCAAACCCACTTTTAAATAATGGTTTTTTAGATTGATGCTTATGCATATATCGAACTCACGTTTATAAGGTTCCATTTAGTTATTATATAAGTACTGATTTTGTGATTGATCCTGCATGTTTAAAGGAAGAAACAATCTATAATTAGGGTATTTTTTGGAAAAGTAGAATTTGTATAAATAATTACATTCATAATCATATTGATGGTGTATCTGATTTATTTATTTTTTGACAGACCTTATAAATATTCAATTTTCACTATTTTATAAACACACATAGTATCCTATTTTTTAAAAATATTTTTAGGTATAAGCGTTTAAGTCGCACTCGTATTTTTGTATTTGAAATTTTATTCGATTGATATATAGATACTTGTGATGATAAAATATTAAAATTCTTGTTTATATGACCAGCAAAGTATCCTTAGTCAACACAATATACGTATTTATTCAACTGTTATGCTTTAATAATCAGATATTTAAATCGTGCGGTATAAGCGCTTAAACCTAAATATTTTATTTTCCATAGAAGGGAGAAATTGTATAACATTTTTTTAAAATAGTGTAACAGTCTTATGTCTAAACTTATCGAAATTAGATGAATAATTATTTGGTGTTATAACTCCATTTATAATTATGGTGAAATATTAATTTTTTTGAACAATTTAAAAATTAAAGATTATGGAAAAAACAGATGTAAATGCTGAAAAGGGAGTATTTAACAAACCTATGGGGCGGTTAAGTTTTCTCAAATATACAGGGGCTAGCGCTGCTGCCACTGGATTATTGATGGTAGGTTGTAGAAACATTTGGGATGAGGTAATGCCTCCGGGACATACAATGGCTGTAGACTTAGGCAGCGGTGATATTGGTGTATTGAATTATGCGTATGCATTGGAACAATTAGAAGCTGCATTTTATACTCAAGTTGTGGATACGCCATACGGTGGAATGACTGCAGAAGAAACGCAAATTTTGAAGGATTTAAAATACCATGAAGTAATACACAGAGATTTTCTCAAAGCCGCATTAGGTAGCAAGGCCATTAAAGGTTTAACGGTTAATTTCTCTTCCATTAATTTTTCAAGTCGTGACAGTGTACTGAATACTGCCAAGGCTTTTGAAGATTTAGGTGTATCAGCCTACAATGGTGCGGGCAAATTAATTGTGGATGCAAATTATTTATTGCTGGCCGGTAAAATTGTTTCGGTTGAGGCCCGACACGCGGCTACAATCCGTGATCTTCTTAATCCCAAATCGGCAGATTTTGCAGGTGACGATGTCGTGAGTGTGGATAAAGGATTAGATGGCGCTAAAACACCTGCTGAGGTTCTTAAAGTAGCAGGAAAATACATCAAAGATAAACTTGATGCAAGCCATTTACCTAAAAATTAATCTCTAAAAAAATCAGAACATGAACATATACAACATATTAGAAAAAATAGGTGACTTAAATTCAGAAAGTTCACCTAAGTCAAGGCGCGAATCTATATTTGGTCTTGGATCAGTTGGAAAAAGTATAGCACTGGCTGCTGTGCCATTTTCGATTTTGGCAACCATACCTGCCGTAGGCAAAGCAGGCAATACTAAATCCATTACGGATGTACTTAATTTTGCCTTAACACTTGAATATCTCGAGTATGAATATTATGACATGGGTGTGAAGGAATCGTCTCTTATTCCTGAGGAAGACCGTGCCATATTTGAGCAAATAAGAAAGCATGAAGACGCACACGTTAAATTTTTAACGGCTACTATAAAAGCATTGGGCGGAACTCCGGTTACTTCCCCTAAATTTGATTTTACAGCAGGTGGGGCATTCAAACCATTTTCGGCTTATGGAGATTTTCTAGCTTTATCTCAAGGATTTGAAGATACTGGAGTGCGCGCTTATAAAGGACAAGCAGGAAATTTAATCAGCAACAATGATGTTCTTACAGCAGCATTACAGATTCATTCTGTTGAAGCTCGTCATGCATCAGAGGTTAGAAGATTACGCATGAAAAATGGCATGGACCCCATGAATAAAGGATGGATTACCGGTTCAAGCCGGGGCACATTACCAGCACCGACCCAAGCCATTTATGATGGTGAAGATAATGTAACACAAGGCGGAGTTGATATAAAAACAATTACTACCTATAGTGTTGATGCCATCACAGAAGCATTTGATGAAGCTTTAACTTCTGAACAAACTCTGGCAATTGCCAGTCTGTTTATCGTGAAATAAAACCTATCAAATGAATTTTATCAAAGCTTCACATAAAAGAGCCACTCTATAGAGCGGCTCTTTTTTATTGTTTAAATCGTTGGAGCCGGGCAGAGAGAAAATACTGCCTGGCTTTTACTTGAAATACTGCTCCTGTCAACACAAATATGTTTTTATAGGATTTTTTGAGTCCCTTTACAGAAAGTACGATTTCATTATGCAACGTATTTATTTTCTCCTTTATACTGTTAATAATGTGATACCAGTTAAATTCGCTTTCGAATTTTTCAGGATATTATCCCTCGATTTATTTAAAAAATTGATCCGGAACCTCATCTTGCAATTATAAATTTACCGCCATGATGCCAAAATACCAAAATGCCACTTCTGCTTTTTTAATGTTTGAAGTATTTATATAAAACCAATTCTTTCACTTTATTATAGAATAAGACATAGCCTCCCTCTTAACCTTTATAGAATAGTTTGATTTTTTTAAACCAGGTCTTTTAATTATCGGTTTACTGAACAGACATTTGAAGAGAGAATCGTTTTTATTGTCTTTAAATTAAATTGTTATTGGTTATAAAAACAGTTTAAATATAATACTTATTATCTGAACTTCACGCAATAGCTCAGAATTTATCTTTTCCGTCAAAGAAGAAGAAGTGGCATTTTGGCTTAAACTACCTGTAATTTTCACCTGTCTTTTACCCATCGTTACTTTTCAACTATTTGCATGAACAATAAAAATAAGGATCATCGGCAACGGATCTTCTATTTCTAAGTCTGCGCAAAATGCCAAATGCCATAATGCCAACTCCGTTAATTCGTATCCACCCGACCAACTCCATATTTTCTATGAGAAACGATGAGCCTACCTTTGTTAAAAATATATAGATGATGGTAAGTCAAAAGAAAGCGGAAATGTTTGCAAGAGTTGCAGAGTGGGAACGAAGTTC
>Ga0123339_10000931_pt1 | contig 20957 bp, 20 predicted proteins | sample lystaG_FD_89956 | JGI IMG/M metagenome (GOLD analysis project Ga0123339, IMG submission 89956) | Glacier valley bacterial and archeal communities from Borup Fiord, Nunavut, Canada, to study Microbial Dark Matter (Phase II) -... | ecosystem: Environmental > Aquatic > Freshwater > Ice > Glacier ...
GTAGTACTCGGCATGGCCCGTGTCGTGGTTTCCCCCGGCGTAGTCCGGCACAAAATCCTGGCCCCATACCGGCTGCCCGAGGTCAGGAATGTCGAGGCCGGTCTCTTCGAAGAGCTCCCGCCGTGCCCCTTCTGCGTGGGTCTCCCCCGGCTCCACTCCCCCACCGGGCGTGATCCAACGTGTCTGCTCTGCGGGCACGGATCCGACCGTAAGGAACAACAAAATACGATCCCGCTCATCAAAGATCAGGATCCGTGAAGTGAGTCGATGTCGATTCTGCATCTACAACCTCCGTGTCTACAGCCGTTATTGTCTACAGCTGTCGGTTCGCTGCGGATGGCAGGTGGCGCGCCCACCAATCCAGCACGGCATCGAGGCGCTGTAGCCGATGCCGCGGACGCCCACTGCGGCTCAACTCGTGGTTTTCGCCCGGAAAAATAATCAGCTCGGCATCAACCCCGTTCCGCTTCAAGGCCGCGTAGTAGCGCTCGCCTTGGCCGAGCGGGCAGCGCAAGTCGTCTTCCGAATGGATCACCAGAGTGGGAGTGGCCACCTGCCCGACCACTGCCTGCGGGCTCTGCTCACGCATCCGCTTCGGATCCGTGCCGGTGTATTCGTCGCTGAAGAACGAGCCGATGTCGGAGGTGCCGACGAAAGCCTCGGGGTCGAGGTAGCCGCGTTCGACGATCGCCCCGGTGAAGCGCTGGTCATTGGCAATGATCCAGGCCGTCAGGTAGCCGCCGTACGATCCGCCCATCACGCCGACCCGAGCACCATCGAGCATCGGATGCCGAGCGAGGGAACCCTCGAGGAAATCGATCGCGTCGGTGAAGTCGACAGTTCCCATGCGGTGGCGGATGGCGCGTGCATGGGCCTCCCCATAGCCGGCCGAACCGCGTGGGTTGCACATCACCACGGCATAGCCCGCGTCGACGTAGACCTGCGCTTCGTCGAAGAACGAGATACCCCACTGGCTGAACGGACCGCCGTGAATCACCAGCAGGACCGGATGCAATTCCTCTTTGTCGATCGGGGTAAGCACCCAGCCGTGCACCTCTCCACCGTCACGGGTGGTGATGGACAACTCTTCGAGCGGGGTCACTCCGGCGCCCCGCAGGGCCGCGGAGAAATCGGAGAGCGAGTGCAGCCCCTGCGGGGTGATCAGGCCAAGTTCGCCCATCGAGGAGGGATCGGTGTAGCCGATGACGATCGCGCCGCCGAGCGAATCCGTGCTGTGCACCTCGACATCCCCGTCGACGAGACAGGAGAGTGTCCCGTCCAGAGCGATTTGCAGCAGCTGCACCCTGCCGCGAGAGAGCGCGTGCACGAGCGCGCCGTCGGTCGTGACGGTGAGTTCGCCGTCAAGATCGACCGTGCTCGGGTCTGTGAGCAATCGGGCCGCCTGGCCCGGTGCATCCCGCACCCAGAGCTGGTTGCCCCGACCGACGAAGTCGACGCCGTGCTCCCCGAGGTCTGCTCCGACGAACCAGAGCGTGCCGTCGTGGCCGTATTGGATCCGGCAGATTGAATATTGGCAATGGTCGCCGCTGACCTGCACGGCCGCCGGTAGCGACTTTTCAAAACCCTTGAGGTCGAGTTCGAACACGTTGTTGGCCAGGTCGAGATCCCGATTCGGATGCCGAGCCGAGACCACCGCGAGAGTCGAACCGTCCGGTGAGAAGGCGAGGTCGCCGTGATCGAAGTCCCCCTCGGTGAGCTGTCGCGCCTCGGGAACGGATATGACCGCTTCGGGGGTCGGGTCTTGCACAGAGGGCGCCGTCGCGTAGCGCGGCTCACTATCGATCTGGGGTATCTCAACGAGGAATACCTGCCGACGACGATCGGTGGTGTAGCCGAATCCATTGGAGCGGTATTTGAAAGTGGTGATGTGGCGCGGCGGCTCCGCGCCCGGGGCGAGATTGGCGATTGTGCCGTAGCGACCCTCGTCGGGGACAGCCGCGGTGAAGGCGATCCGGCGGGAGTCCGGAGACCAGCGCCAACCGCTGATACCGAGCTTCTGGTCGGTAACCTGCAGCGCTTCTCCGCCATCCGCGTCCATGACGTGGAGCTGACCAGGCCCGTCCTCGAGCGATCGCAGGAAGGCGAGGAGGGTGCCGTCCGGCGAGAAACGCGGACTCGAGTCATTGACGCCCCGCGAGATCCGGCGGCCGCCGGATCCGTCGAGATTGACGCTCCACAGCTGGCCGACCACGCGATCCGCGATGAGGTCTGGCCTCGAAACCGCGGTGACGGCACGGCTGAAATCCGGATGGATCGTGGGGCGGGACACACTGGACAGAAGGGGCAGATCGGTGGTTTTCATCGCCACCATGCTATCGACCGCCACCCTCTGTCTACCGCTCTCCTGCTGATTACAGCCTCCCTCACAGCGACGGGCTCGGTCAGGCGGTGCCGAAGTCGCTGACGTCGCCAACCAGGCGAGTGTGGTTTTCGGGGATGGGCTCGACCGCCGCGGCGGCGATTTCCGCCGCGAACTCGCTCACGTTATAGAGGCGTCCGGCGGAGTCCTTGCGGGCGCTGATCGCGCCGGGGTTGGCCCGCTCGAGCAGGGTAGCCGTGATAGTTCCCTCGATCATGTCGCCGGAGACCACGACGAAGCCGATGTCCGCAGCATCCAGGATCGGGATCAGTTCGAGCAGAGCGTCTTCGCCGGCACGTTTGCTGAGCGCGACGGGCAGGTACTCGGGCATGGTCGGGGTGGCGTGGATGAAGTGTGCCTGATGGCTGGTCACGAAGACCACCCGCGAGCCCGGCGTCAGCAACGGAAGCGCCGTGTTCAATAAAGTGACCTGAGCGTCGCGGTTCAGCTCCATCGCGTAGTCCTCGGCCATGCCGGACTCCATTCCTCCGGAGGCATTCATCACGAGGATGTCGAGGCCGCCCCACTCGCTCTCGATCGTGTCGAACATTGCCGCGACGGAGGCCGGCTCGGTGAGATCGGCACCGATGGCGATGGCAGACCCCCCGGCCGCACCGATTTTATCGACGAGTTTGTTTGCGCGGGCTTCCTTGTTGCGGAAGTTGATCACAACTCTCGCACCGGCTTCGGCGAGGTAGGCCGCCGTTTCCGCTCCGATGCCGCGGGAAGAGCCGGTCACAAGGGCTCGGAGCCCATCGAGCGATCCGGCGGCGAGGGGATTTGTCACGGGAAGACTCCTGGATTGCGTGGGCGGTCGCGGCGCGTCGCCCCGGGTCACGACAATAGCAAGATCAGGCAGATTCGCGGGTGCCGATGATAGTTTCAGGCAACACGAGTCGTTGGGGGTGCAGCTGAATGGTCGCTGATTTTCTTACGATGTACTTCTGGGTTTTCTGGGTCGGTCTTCTCCTTGCCTTCGTGATCGTGGAAGTGATTACCGTCGATTTCACCTTCCTGATGCTCGCGGGCGGTTGCGTCGGCGGCCTTGGCGCCGGTCTCCTGAGAGCACCATTCTGGGCGCAGATTTTGATTGCCGGTGTGTTCGCCCTCCTCCTGCTCTTTGTCGTGCGGCCCGCAATAAAACGCTCACTCGGGCGAGGAGCCGACCAGACCCCGACCAATGTCGCGGCCTTGCTCGGCATTGGCGGCACGGTGACGACTCCCTTCGTCGCCGGCCAAGGCCACGTGAAGCTCACGAATGGCGAGACCTGGACGGCGCGCCTCTCACAGGCCACCATTGAGCGACCGGTCGATACCGGTGAACGAGTAGTCGTTACGGCGATTGAAGGGGCGACCGCGATTGTGGTCCCCGCAGAAGGGACAGCACTGTGACCACCGACCTGTTCGGCCAGATCATCCTGGTGATTGTGATTATCATCATCGCGATTTTTGTCTTGACGATTTTGTTCCGGGCGGTGAAAATCATCCCCCAAGCGCGCGCGGGGGTGGTTGAGCGTCTTGGCAAGTATCACAAGACCCTCCAGCCCGGCCTCAACATTCTGGTGCCGTTCATCGATCGGGTGCGACCGCTCATCGATATGCGCGAGCAGGTCGTCTCTTTCCCGCCGCAGCCGGTGATTACCGAAGACAACTTGGTTGTTTCGATCGACACCGTCGTCTACTTTCAGGTCACGGATGCCAGGGCCGCGACTTACGAGATCGCCAATTATCTTGGAGCCGTGGAACTGCTGACGACCACCACCCTCCGTAATGTCGTCGGAAGCCTGAATCTCGAGGAAGCGCTCACCAGCCGCGACAATATCAACGGGCAGCTGCGCATCGTTCTCGATGAGGCGACTGGCAAGTGGGGCGTACGCGTTGGACGGGTGGAGCTCAAGGCGATCGATCCGCCGGTCTCCATCCAGGACTCAATGGAGAAGCAGATGCGTGCCGAGCGAGACCGTCGGGCGCAGATTCTCACCGCGGAGGGCACAAAGCAGGCCGCAATTTTGCAGGCAGAAGGGTCTCGGCAGGCCGCGATTCTCGAAGCCGAGGGAGGCGCGAAGGCCGCCGTGCTTCGGGCCGAAGGTGAAGCACAGGCAATCACCACGGTGTTCCAGGCCATACACGCCGGTGATCCGGACAGCAAATTGTTGGCCTACCAGTACCTGCAGATGCTGCCCAAGATCGCCGAGGGTGATGCGAACAAGCTCTGGATCATCCCGTCGGAGCTCACCGAAGCGATCAAGAGCATCACCGCCGGCTTCGGTGCGAGCCTGGGCGGCAACACGCCAAGCCATGCTGCAAGTACTCCTTTTGACGCTCCCCCGGCCCCGCCGGTGCTGCCGAGCACTCCCCCGGGCCCGCAGGAACCTATCGCGCCCGCCGTCTAGGCCACCGGGCGTGACAGCACGACGGAGGCGAGGCGGAAGATAGCGTGGGCGTACCAAGCACGAACGGCACCGACGAGGGGTTCTTCGCCGGCCCGCTGCCCCGTATCTTCGCGCACCGCGGACTTGCGACGGATGTACCGGAAAATACCCTCCTCGCCTTCCTTGCCGCGCTGGCGATCGGTGTCACTCACCTCGAGACTGACGTACGTGCGTCGGCCGATGGGGTGGCAGTCATCAGTCATGATGCTGATCTCGTGCGCATGGCCGGACGCGTCGATCGCATCGACGAACTTGATTTCGACGAGCTGAAGAGGATCGATCTCGGGCACGCTCAGACCTACCCGAGCCTCGAGGAAGCGCTCGACACCTTTCCCGAGGCGCGTTTCAACATCGACCTCAAATCGGACGCGGTCGTGATCCCAGCAGTGGAGGCCATTCTCCGAGCGCAAGCGGTACGGCGGGTCCTCGTGACCTCCTTCGACAATGGACGCCGGTTGCGCGCGTTGCGCGCGTTGCCGGGGGTCGCGACCTCGACATCATCCGTGTCGTTCGCCGGCGCTTTACTGGCAGTGAAGTTTGGCCTCGTGCCACTTGCCCGTCGCCTGCTGCGTGACGTGCAGGCCGTGCAGGTGCCTGAGCGATCGCTGGGTTTGCGCGTGATTTCACCGCAGACCGTTCGCCGACTGAAGGCGGCTGGAGTTGAGGTACATGTATGGACGATTAACGAGCCTGCGGATATGAGACGGCTGCTCGATTGGGGAGTCGACGGGCTAGTAACTGACCGGGCCGATCTTGCCCTCGAGGTACTGAAAGCGGTTCGGTCCGAACGCGAGTAGTCTGTGAGTTTGCTGTAATCGCCGCGCGATGGAAAGGTTATGCCCAGCTTGTGGGTTTATAACTAATGATTGCATCGCGAGAGAGGACCACATAATGGCGGATCGCAGTTTGCGCGGAATGAGACTCGGATCCCAGAGTCTTCAGAGTGAAGAAGGCGTGACCTTCTCCCCGCGAAAAAAGAGTACGTATCAGGTCGCCGACGGTTCCACGTTTGAGGTCACCTTCTCTTCCGACGCGGAGGTTCCCACCGTCTGGGAGTCGCCGAAGAGTGGCCTCGAGGGCCGACTTCTCGGCGAAGACGGTGTGCAAGTCGAACCAGAACCGTCCGACGCGAAGATCCCACGCACGCACTGGGACATGTTGCTTGAACGTCGCACCCGAGCCGAGCTCGAGGAACTGCTTCAGGAGCGGCTCGACTTTCTTCGGGCACGCAAAGGACAGCACAAGGTCGGCGCGTAGTCGATTCGAAAGCTAGCCGATCACCCGTCCACGGTGATCGGCTATTTTTCTGCCCGCAATGCGGATCTAGAAGCCCTCGAGGGGCGGCGGCCTATTAGTGACCACAGCGTCACCCGCAGGAGGGCTTCAACGACGATGCCCAAGTGCATCTTTGAGTGGCCAGCCGCACGTTCAGTAAAGACGATCGGGTGCTCGACAACCCGCTTTCCCGCCCGCTCGAGACGCCATGCCAACTCCACCTGAAAACAATAGCCCTCCGAAGATACGGCGGACAGGTCCAGCGTGCGCAGCGCTTCGGTGCGATAAACCCGGAATCCCGCCGTGATGTCGTGGATACCCGAACGAAGCATCACCCGTGAGTAGGTGTTGCCAGCGCGCGAGACCACCTGGCGGATCCATGGCCAATTTCGCACCGATCCACCCCGCACCCAGCGGGATCCGATCACCAGGTCCGCTCCCGCTGCCGCGAGACCGAGCATTGTCGAAAGGTCCGCCGGGTCGTGGGAGCCGTCGGCGTCTATCTCCACGACGTAGCGATAGCTCCGTTCGAGGGCATGCGCGAAGCCGGCCAGGTAAGCCCGTCCGAGGCCGTCCTTCGCTGGGCGATGCAGCACGGTGAGCCCCGGGTCGGTTGCGGCAAGCCGATCGGCAAGTCGCCCCGTGCCATCCGGGCTCGAATCATCGACGATGATCACGTCGGCCTGAGGCACCAACTGCCGGATGCGGCCGAGTATTGCCTCGAGGCTCTCGATCTCGTTGTAGGTCGGCAGGATGATAAGGGTCTCAGCCACGGCGACTCCTGCCGCCTGAAGCGGACCGCGCGCGCCGCGGCGCCAACAGTATGCCGACGACCAGGCTGGCCAGTCCAAAGCCCGCGACGATCCACTCGATCTGGCGGCCGGCGAACATCGCCGGGGTCAGCGTCGTGCTCAACGGAATGGTCTCTACCATCGCACCGCGGGTGAAAGTAGGCAGTTGCGCGATGACCCGGCCGTCGGGTGCAAACATGGCGCTCACTCCGACGGTGGAGTCGTTGACGACGCTCCGACCGGCCTCGATGGCGCGCAGCCGAGCGATGGCTACCTGCTGCACGCTCTCGTCGGAGTGTCCAAAGTCGGCGTTGTTGGTGGGAGCGAGGATGAACTCCGCGCCTCCGTCGACCATTTGACGGATCAACCCATCGTCGACGATGTCGAAGCAGATTGCGAGCCCCGCCATCGCCCCGTTGATGTCGAAGACATTGGAGCGCGTACCGAAGGTGTAGTCTCGCGGCACCAAATCGAACAGACTCGGCGAGAATGGGTACCAGAAAGAGCGATCCGGCAGATACTCGGCGAACGGAACCGGATGGATCTTGTCGTACTGGGCGACCGAACCCGAGCTGTTCTTCCACAGCAGCAGGCTGTTGAATGTCTGCCCCTGAGCATTCTCGGTCCTGGTACCGGTGACGAGCGGGGCGCCCATTTTCTCCGAGACGAAGTCAAGAGTCTGGGCCGCCTGCTCATTGCGGAGCGGATCGATGTCGGAGGCGTTCTCTGGCCAGACGATGACATCGACCTTTTTCTCTAGGATCGGTACGGTCGCTTGCAGGTGATCGTTGAGGCTGTCGCCCGGCTGGATTTGGGCGAACAGACCGGAGTTGGAATTACCCTGCACCGCGGCGACCCGAATGCTGCCGGATTCGAGCACCGGCCAGGCCGGAAACAGCGCCGCAATGAGAAACGCGGTCGCCACGATCATGCCCCGGGTGGTCACGCGCACGCGCACGCGCACCGTGCGCATAGCCTGCAGCAGCATGGCGCTGAGCAGGGCGATAACGAAGCTGACGCCGGACATTCCGAGCCAGGCGACAAGCGGTGCGAAGGTACTGTCCGACTGGGAGAAGGCGAGACGTCCCCAGGAGAAGCCACCGTAGGGCCAGACGCTGGTAATGGCCTCACGCAGCACCCAGAGCCCGGCCAGCACCGCGGGGAGGCCTACCAGCTGCGCTCCCGCACCCGACCACACTCGCGGCACGTGGCGCCAGGCCAATGCCATCAACACGCAGCCGAGGGCGAAGAAGACCGATTCGAGTGCGGCTAGAGCGAGCCACGGTATCGGTCCGAGATAGACCGTAAGCCAGAGAATGTGATTGCCGAAAAACGCGAATCCGCCGACGAAACCGACCAGGAGTGCCGACCACGCCCGGCGACCGTGGAGCGACCAGAGCATCGCTGCCGTGCCGACGAAGATGAGCGGCCACCATCCGATACCCGGAAAAGCGGCAGCGTTGGCATAGCCGGACAGAGCCGCGACGAGCAGTGCTGCCGTGAGTGGGAGCGGCCGCGAGAGCCATCCGGAGGTGGCCCCCGGCTGGGGTGGCAGGCTCGAACGCACTCGATAAGCCTAAATGGAGCGTGTGGGAACGGCGGCCATCCGCATCTGTGACGCAGTCACGCGACCGAAGAGTACGCCACGATGCCCCGGCGAATGGACTCGAGCGCCTGGCGCGCCGTGCGTCCGACGGTACCGTCGGCTACGACCGAGAGCTGGTCGAGAAGGTCGATCGTCTGTTTCGTCATACGAACAAAATCCCCGGCCGCGAGCTCCGACTCGAGGAGCACGGAGTCAAGGGACACCCCTTGCGCCCAACGGTTCATCGCGAGCGACAGCCCGGTGGAGAGCGGGTTGCTTCCAGGGAGCTTGTGATCGCGTTCTATGTCGTCGAGCTTCGACCACAGGTCCGTCGTCTTCTCGAAGGCCGGTCGGAACGCGCCCTTCGGAAGGTAGCGGTCCGAAGTCTGGCCCTCATCCCGACGTGGCTCGTAGACGAGGGCGGCGGCCATGGCAGCGAGACCAGCGGGATCGAGGTCGTTCCACACTCCACGGCGCAGACATTCGGCCACGAGCAGATCTCGCTCTCCGTAGATGCGCCGAAGGGTGCGCCCGTGTACGGATGAGGTCACCTCGCCGGTATCTGAACGCAGCAGGTAGCCGAGCTCGAGCAAGACGTCCGTCACCCGATCGAAGATCCTCGCGACCGCACCGGTGCGGGTGCGGATCTGGCGGCTGAGCTCATCCGTCTGCTTCTTCAGCTTCCACCAGCGTTCCGCCCAGCGGGCGTGTGACTCGCGTTCATTGCAGGTGTGGCAGGGATGCTGCTTGAGTCGCTTGCGCAGGGCCGCGAGCTGGTTCTGGCGCTTCTCCCGCTCCCCGCGGCCCTGCAGGTCGGCGCGAATCGATCCCTTGCGTTCGAGATCGGTGAGTTCGCGGCGGATGCCGGAGTAGTCGCGGAAATCCCCGAGGTGGCACTTCATCGCCTCTTCGTAGCCGTGCAGCGACTCCTCCTGCGACCGCATCTTGCGGGCAAGGTCAACGACGGCGCGATCGGCCTGAAACTGCGCAAATGAGGACTCGAGAATGTCGCGGGCGCGTTCCCGACTGAACTGCTCGATGAGGTTCACGGCCATGTTGTATGTGGGCGAGAAGCTGGAATTGAGTGGATAGGTGCGACGGGATGCGAGCGAGGCGACCGCCTGGGGGTCGAGTCCCTCCTGCCACTGGATCACCGAATGGCCTTCGACATCGATGCCGCGGCGACCGGCCCGCCCGGTCAGCTGGGTGTACTCCCCCGGCGTGATCGGCACGCGAGCCTCGCCGTTGAACTTCTCGAGTTTCTCGAGCACGACGGTGCGCGCGGGCATGTTGATGCCGAGAGCTAGTGTCTCGGTCGCGAAAACGGCCTTCACAAGCTTCTTCTGAAAGAGCTCCTCCACGACCTCCTTGAATGCCGGAAGCATTCCGGCGTGGTGGGCGGCAACACCGCGCTGCAGGCCGTCCAGCCACTCGTAATAGCCGAGGACTGCCAGGTCTTCGTCCAGGATGGTGCGGCAGCGTTCTTCGACGATGTCCGCGATCTCGTCGCGCTCGAGCTGGGTGGTGAGTCGCACGCCGGCCCGAAGTACCTGCTTGACCGCCTGGTCGCAGCCGACCCGGCTGAAGATGAAGAAGATGGCCGGCAACAGGTTGCGTTCGCCGAGCATCTTGACGACACCGGCCCGATCCATCTTCAGGTCGTCGGGGCGACCTCCGCGGGAGTGCCGTCGGCCGACATCCTGCATCTGGCGCGAACTGATGGTGCGGCCGCCATAGCGCGCCATCTGCACGAGCTCGGGGTTCACCCGATGAGTGGGAGTGCCGGGCGGATCGCCAGCACCGACTGTGGTCGTGGCGAACAGGTCGATGAGCTTGGTGCGCATGATCACGTGCTGATCGAGCGGCACCGGCCGCTCCTCCGAGACGATCACTGCAGTCTCGCCGCGCACCGCCTGCAGCCAGTCGCCGAATTCCTCGGCGTTCGACACGGTGGCGCTGAGAGAGACCAGTCGAACGTTCTGCGGGAGGTGGATAATTACCTCCTCCCATACGGCACCGCGAAAGCGGTCCGCCAGGTAATGCACCTCGTCCATCACAACGAAGGAGAGATCCTTCAGCAGATCGGAGTCGGCGTAGAGCATGTTGCGCAGCACCTCCGTAGTCATGACCACGATGCGGGCGCCGGAATTGATATTCGTGTCGCCGGTGAGCAGGCCCACCTGGTCGGCTCCGTATTCGGCCACGAACTCCTGGAACTTTTGATTACTCAAAGCCTTCATCGGTGCGGTGTAAAACACCTTTGCACGCGGCTCTTGCATGGCGAGAAAGACCGCGAACTCCGCAACGATCGTCTTGCCAGCGCCGGTGGGGGCGGCAACGAGCACGCTGTCCCCGCGTTCGAGCGCCGCGCACGACGCGAGCTGGAAAGGATCAAGATCAAAAGACAGGTTGCCCCGGAACATTTCGACACGGGGAGTTTCCCGCCGCGCTCGCGATGCCGCAAATCGATCGGCCGGGCTCAGTTCGCCGGTTGAGGAATCACCCGAACGGGAGCCGCCCGTCATGCGGTAGCCGAGCTGCTGTTATCGTCGGCAAGGCTTGCCGCACGTTTGGCAAGGATGCGGTCCCGCCACCACGCGATCGTTGCCGCGAGCAGGTAGAGGACGATCATCGGCACCGACAGGAGGAACATGGATGCGACATCCGCCGATGGCGTGGCGAGTGCGCAAAACACGAAGATGGCGAGAATCGCCCAACGCCAACTGCGGAAGATGCTGGCTCCGGAGATGATGCCGAGAAAGTTGAGCAGCACGAGGAACACCGGAAGCACGAACGCGATTCCGACCGCGAGGATGAGCTTTGTCACAAAGCCGAGGTAATCCTTGGCCTCCGTGATTGCCGCATCCTGGCTCGGCACGAAGGAATTCAGCACATCCACGATGTGGGGGAAGACCCACCACCCGGCAGCGCAGCCGGCGAAAAAGAGCGGTACAGCCGAGAAAAAGAAACCGAAAGTAAAGCGTTTTTCCTTACTTGTCAGCCCGGGCACGATGAATGCGAAGATCTGGTAGAGCCAGACCGGGCTGGATACGATGACGCCGACGGTGATCGCAATCTGGATGTGCACGTCGAAAGCCGCACCGATTGTGGAGTAGTTGAGTGTCGTGTTGCCGTGAGTTTTAGCGATGAGCTCGATCGGTTTACGGATCGCCCTGAGAACCCAGTCACCGATCAGAAATCCGCCGATGGAAAAAACGATAATCGCTACGGCCGAGATGAATAGGCGCTTGCGGAGCTCGATCAGATGCTGACCGAAAGACATTCGGCCTTCATTGCCCGCACCCCGCTTCTTGCGGGAGGGCATTGTTTCGGTAACGAGCGCCCGCTACGGCTTGGCGGAGGGGTTTGTCGAATCCGCTTGGGCGCGAACCTCTGCGGAAGTCTGGTTGAGCTGTGCTCCGTCGCCGGGTGGCGTCGCCGAGCCCCCAGACGTATTGTCGTCCGATTTGACCTCGTTTTTGAAAATCTTCATCGACTGGCCGACGCTCTTGGCGAGCCCCGGGAGCTTGGTGGCTCCGAACAGGAGCACAACGATGACCAGCAAGACGAGGGCGTGCCAGCCGGTGAATCCGTTTAGCATGGGCGAGATCCTTAGGAGTCGAAAATTCCGAGTGTCCCAAGTTTACCGCTTATCCCCGCAGCGCAGCTGTCATTCGCCTTGGAACCACCGTCATTCGCCTTTGGAACCACTGTCATTCCCCGTGGAACCATTGACGAGAATGCGCATCGAACCCGGTGAGGGCGCGCGCGCGAGCGAGCTGGGAAATGCGCCGCGCATCGCGGCGAGCCGCCGCTGCCTCGTGCACCCGGTGTCTCCTCGCCCGCACATCCGGCAGCTTTTGCAGGATGGCGATCTCGGCCTGCTGCTCGTCGAACTTCGGCGCAGCAGCATCCAGAAGCTCCGCTTTGGCGGCGAGCGTGCCCAGGTCATTGAAGACCGCGACCGCTTTGCGGAACAGACGCCACGCCGCGACGACCAGCACGATGATGAGGGCAATCACGAGACTGGTCCAGATGACGAGCCAGGACCACCAGGGCATCAAGGTGCGGTCCCTGTGGTCGACTGAGTGGTCGAGTCTGCGGTCGAGTCGTATTGCGCGGCGCCAGCGGCCGCCCATTCCGCGACAGCTCGCCGGGCATCCGAAGGCTCTACCACCGTGACCATGCCGGGGAGTCCTCCGACCAGCCGTTTGAGCCCGTGATAGTGCGACACCCGCAGGTTGGTTCGGGTGCGGCCGTCCACGATCGTGCTGCTTGCGCCGTCGGTGAGATAGTCAGCCAGGAGAGATGCCGCGGCCGGGGCAACGTCGATCGTGACCATGAGATCGTCTTCCGATCCCACGAACAGCGCGTCGGACAGCTGCACGTCCGCGGCATGGGTCGTAATCGGTGCAGTCGTGACTCGAGGATTGCCGATGCGATCGATGCGGAATGTGCGCACCGCCTCCCGAAGGTGACACCAGCCGCGAAGGTACCAGTCGGCATCCATCGATTGGATGCGCAGCGGGTCGACCCGTCGGCGCTCATGTTCGCCGCGGGAATTGACGTAGTCGAATTCCAGCTGAAGGCCGGATGCGACGGACTCCCGAATGAGAGCTAGTGTGCCGTCTGACTCCGAGCCTTCGACGGCGAACTGGCTCGGAAGACCGGATGCCCCGCGTGAGAGCTTGGCCATGAGTGTGGCAATAGCGCTGCGGTCGGCATTCTCGGGAAGGGCCGAGAGGTACTGCAGTCCGGCGATGAGCGCGGCCGCTTCCCGCCCGGAGAACCGTGGGGCATCGTCGATCGCCACGAGGTTGGTGAGCACGATCTGGTCGTTCTCCTCGAAGTCGTCCCATGCGAGGTCGAACAGGTCGCCATGCTGGTACTGCCCGGTCTCCCCTGGGATGCCGGAGACGGCGATGAGCTCGACGGCGTCGCGCACCTGCTGCGGCGTGACATCGAAGTGGTCCGCGGCATCCAGCACGCTGATTCGCTCGTGTTCCATAAGGAAAGGAACGAGTGAGAGCAGGAAGGCGAGCTTGTCCTGAGCCTTCAAAAATGAGGGTTGCTCAGCCATGGGATCCCCCTTCTGCGGGAGCGTCGTGATGCGCGTGTGCTGCGACAGTGCCGAGAAGGCGGCTGCGTACCGCTTCGCGCAACGCCAGTGGCGACAGCACGAGGGTTTCTGGGCCGTAGCCTGCCAACTCGTCGGCAAAAATATTAGCGTCGGAATAGTGCAATCTCAGCCCGCCAGAAGGCAGTCGAACGGTGCCTCGACGTTTGAGGAGACGCATGGACGCATCCGATCCGGTGACAACCTCGACGTCAGCGGTGTGAAACTCCCAGACAGCATCGAGTTCCTCGAGGGCTTTTGCGGTCTGGTCTCCACTCGGGGCAGGAAACGTCGAACCGGTGGTCGTGACCTGGCTCACAATTCGCCGCAGCAGGAAAGTCTTCGTAACCGAGGTACCGGGCTCGAGAGCGTGCAGGTGCCAGCGACCCTGGTGTTGAACGAGCGCGAGTGGCGCGACTTCACGCACTCCAGCCTCGGCCTCGCCGGGCTTGAGGTAGGCGAAGCGCACAACGGAGTTGCGCTCAAGCGCGGCGCGGAGGGGCTCGAATGAGGCATCCCGAACCCGGATGCGCGGTGCGTAGCCCAGCACCGGCTCGTCGGCAACCAGACCGAGTCCCTTCAACTTGATCACTGCTCGCCGGGACTCGCCAGAAAGCGAGCCTTCCCGCCACACCATGGCGGCGAGGTTGAGCAGCGTCGTCTCCTCCGCGGAGAAGCTGATGTCGCTCGGCAGTTCGTAGCTTCCCCGCGGGATTCGATAGCGCAAGTTTTGGTTATTGCCGGCCTCGCCGGGTGAATCAACGGTCTCAAGCGGCACCCCGAGGTCGCGGATGTCGTCTTTGTCCCGTTCGAACTGGCGCTCGAGATTGGCGTTATCGCCACCCGCACTGTAGCGCTGGCGGTAGCCCTGCACCGTTGACAGCACCTCGTTCTTGGTGAGGCCGGTCTCGGTCGCGAGCAGCGCGAGAACGAGACTGAACAGTCGCTCCTCGACGGGAATTCTGGAGACGCTTGCAGCTGGCACGGGTAATCCTGGTCTGAACTGGATTTTACGAAGACACTCGGCCTGTGTCCGGATGGAACCGGCGTACCGGTCGGATGGTAACTTACCCGGCGATGCCCAAAATGTCCACGACGTAGATGGCCGCATCGTCGGCGGGCGCCTTGCCGGAACCACCGGTAACGGCAGCAGCCTGAGGAGGAAGGACTGCGAGAATCTGGGAACCGACCCGCTGGCCGATAAGCGCCTTGCTCAACCCGGTCGAGACGGTGGCAGCGCCAACCTGCAAGACCGAGGCCTGATGATCGGTCCAGGTGGAGTCGAACACGATCTTGGAACTCCAGCCGATCGCTGTGAATTTGACCACCAGGAACTGGTCAGTCTTTACTGTCGCTCCGGAGCCTTTCTTCAACACGTTGACCGTTGAGGTCTTCGGCGCAGTGCGAGCGGGAACGCTGATGCCGGGGGTGCCATCGGCGGTGAGGACGACCGCGGGCATCCCGTTGACAGGGACTTGGTCGGCACCGTCTGCCTTGGCGAGAAAGGCATCCTTCACATCGACGACATAAATGAAGGAATCGTTCTTGCCGATGCCGTTAGCTGGGTCGGCGGCGCCGCCGTGGCTGTCTTTTGCCGAGGCGACGATCGAGATTCGAGATCCGACCTTCGCGCACTCCAGGCCCTCACTGATGGCCGGAACAGTGGACTTTCCCGCCGTGATCAGGCTTCCCCCGGTGGCGGCGTAACTGGTCTTCTGCAATGGAGTTGCATCCGCACCATTCAGGATCGTTACATCGAGGATGACAGGTTGACCGGACGTGATTGGTGCGCCGGTGCCCGCGATAATCGTTGAGGCCTGGGTGGTCTTCGTGTAGAGCGGCGTGGGAAATTGCACCTTCGGTGCCGACCCCAGTGAGCCTGGCGCAGTGACCACGGCCGAGGCCTTCCCCGGCAAGACCGCCGGATCGCATGCGGTGGTGCCGGATGTTGTGCCGCCGGAGCAGGCAGTCAGGCCGCCGAGAAGGGCGATGGCTGCAATCAACGCTGTGGTCTTACGCACGAATCCTCATTTCGATCGAGCTCGCGGAGCGATGCCAATTCTAGAGTGGGTCGACGGGCGGATGATGCGCCGCATCCGGGTGCACCGCATCGGTGGCCGTCTTCGCGTGGCCGGCGGTCGCCTGGGCAGCACGAGCGGTCTTGCGCAGTCGCTTATCGGTAACGGAGCGTTCGCCGAGCGCTCCGGGTGTCCACGCCTCGACATCCTCGTCGGTGTAGTCGCTCTTGGAGAGTCGTCGCTTGAGCTGCGGCAGCACGGTGTCGGGTGCCAGCCTGCGGGCGGTGAGCAGGAAACCGGTGTGGGCGACCATGCGGTGGTCGGGACGCACCGCGAGTCCCTCGACGTGCCAGCCGCGCACCATGGTCTCGGAAGAATCCGGATCGGTGAAGAGTCCCGTCCCGCGCACGGCCTCGGCGACCCGTGAGAGTTGGGTGACCGTGGCGATGTAGCAGAGCAGCACGCCGCCGGGCGTGAGGGCGTCGGCGACAACAGCCAGGCACTCCCAGGGGGCGAGCATGTCGAGTACGACCCGGTCGACCGAGCCGTTCTGCACGGTGGTGGGGAGAGATTCGACGAGATCGCCGACGGTCACGGTCCAGTTATCGGGCTCGGCGCCCAGAAAGGATTCGACGTTACCGCGTGCTACGTCGGCGAATTCCTCGCGGCGTTCGAAAGAGGTGAGGGATCCGGTCGGTCCGATGCCGCGGAGCAGCCAGAGGCTGAGAGCGCCCGATCCGACCCCCGCTTCGACGACCGTGGCTCCGGGAAAGATGTCACCGAGGCTGAGGATCTGCGCGGCATCCTTCGGATAGATGATGGCGGCACCGCGAGGCATGGACATCACGAAATCAGTGAGCAGGGGACGAAGGGCGAGGTACTCGTCGCCGTTCGTCGCGATGACGACCGAGGCATCCGCGAGCCCGATCAGTGCGTCGTGGTCGACCATGCCGCGATGGGTATGGAAAACCTTGCCGACCTCCAGGGTGATGGTGTTGAGGCGCCCCTTTGGACCGGTGAGTTGAACACGATCTCCCGCGCGGAAGGGGCCGCTTTGGCGGCGAACGGCGGTCATGCGGCATCCGTTCGATTCGACTGCAGAAGTTCGGAGATGTCGGAGATTCCGCGACCGCCCAGCGTCGGCCAGATCGTGTAGCCGCGGCCGTGCTCGAGAGGCGAGTGCAGAGGGACACCGATTGCGACGGCCCCCGCGGCGATCGCGGAGGCGAGTCCGGTCGTCGAATCCTCGATGGCGACGCAATGTGCGGCATCGACACCGAGAAGCTCTGCTCCGAGCAGATATGCCTCCGGGTGCGGCTTGCTGTGGGTGACAGAATCACCGGCGACGATGTGGTCGAAGGCGGTGAAGGGGATGAATGAGGAGACATGCTCGGCCATGCGCCGGATTGACATCGTGACCAGGGCGGTCGGAATGCCCGCTTCCCGCAATTCGGCGAGGAGCTCGAGCGCTCCGGGACGCCAGGACACACCCGTCTCGATCTGTTCCATCACCCTGTCGGTGAGGCGGTTCACGATCTCGTCTTCTCTGAGGTCGACCCCACGGCGTTGCAAGATGCCCGCAACGTGCCACAGGCCGGACCCGACGAGCGTGAGCCCGTCTTCTGCGGTCCAGGTGCCGCCGAAGGACGCGACCAACTCCGCCTCCGCTGCGAGCCAATACGGCTCGGTATCGACGAGGGTGCCATCCATGTCCCAGAGGACAGCGGCGGGAAGGAGTTCGGTCACGGGACCCAAGTTTAGAGGGACGGTGGTTCTATCCTTGACGGAAGGAAGTCGCGCAGGCCACACTCGGCCGTCGTCGAAAACGTGACTCCAGAGGGTAACGAGTGCCAAACGCGGGAATGTTGAATGGTCGACTGTTGGTCGTCGCGTTCGAAGGCTGGAACGACGCCGGTGAGGCAGCAAGCGGTGCCGTGTCGATGCTGAAAGACCTGCTTGACCTGTACCCGATCGCGGAAATCGACGCGGAACGATACTTCGACTATCAATTCAACCGCCCGACCGTCGCGCAGGATGATGACGGCAATCGCCTGCTTGTCTGGCCGACAGTCGTCACCTATGGCCCGACCAGTGTGCTCGGTCAGCGCATGCAGGAAAGCGCCGATGCCGAACCGGCGACTATTGGCGAAAACGCCTCCAACATCTACCTGTTGCTCGGCACGGAACCCTCCCGCAACTGGAAAAGCTTCACCGCCGAAATCATGGCGACTATCACCGAGAATCGGATCACCGGCGTCGTCTTCCTCGGTGCGATGCTCGCCGACGTGCCGCACACCCGGCCGATTTCGGTGTTCGTGAGCAGCGAAAACGAGCAGCTGCGTCGCGAGCTCTCAGTGGAGAAGAGTTCCTACGAGGGCCCGGTCGGCATCCTTTCAGTGCTCGCTGAGGCCGCCGAGAAAGCAGGAATCACCACGGTGTCGATCTGGGCATCCGTTCCGCACTACGTGCACAACGCGCCGTCGCCCAAGGCGACGCTCGCGATCATCGACAAGCTCGAAGAGCTGATCAACGTGGTGATCCCGCGCGGAGAACTCGTGGACGAGTCTGCGGCCTGGGAAAGCGGAATCGACGTGCTCGCGAGCGAAGACGATGAAATGGCGACCTATATCGCCCAGTTGGAGCAGGCGAGAGACACCGTCGACTCCCCCGAAGCGAGCGGCGAGGCTATCGCGCAGGAGTTCGAGAAATACCTGCGGCGACGGGACGGAAAAGCTGATGGGCGCGGCACCGCCGGACCCGGTGGCCCCCCTTCACTTCCCCCGGACGACCGAGGGCCGCGCGAGTAACACCCTTCTCCCACGGCGCGAAGGCGCCTGCTGCACGCCGCCGAGCCAGCTCCTAGTCTCGCCCGTCAGGGCGTGAGTCGGATGCCGAGTAGCGCGTCGATCGCGCTGATCGCCGTCTCAGAGGCAGCGGCCCCGCCACCAATACGGGCATCGATCGCGGAGATCGCACCTGCGGTGTCGAGATCGTCCACCAGCCGTTCACGAAGTTCGGCGAGGAACTCCTCGTCGCCGTCTCCATTCGGTGCCGCGGCCCACGCCGTCCAGGAGGCGAGCCGCTCGGCTGCGACGCGCAGGTGCGCATCCGTCCATTCCCAGTCGCTGCGATAGCGCTCCGAGAGCAGTGCAAGTCGGATGGATCGTGGGTCAGCCCCGCCAGCGACGAGCCGGGAGACGAGCACGAGATTGCCGAGGGACTTGCTCATCTTTTCGCCCTCATAGGCCACCATTCCCGCGTGGGCATAGATGCCAGCGAGTGCATGACCGGTGAGCGCGGCGGCATGACCCGCGCTGAATTCATGGTGGGGGAATATCAGGTCCCGGCCTCCCCCGTTGACTGTAAGCGGCGTCGGAAGATGTTGGAGTGCAATGACCGAACACTCGATATGCCACCCCGGTCGGCCCCGACCGACCGACGAGTCCCAGGCCGGCTCGCCGACCCGCTCGGAGCGCCACAGCAGAGGGTCCAGTGGATCGCGCTTGCCTGGTCGAAGCGGGTCCCCGCCGCGTTCCGCGTTGAACTCGAGCATCGCAGGGCGAGCGAGGGCGCTCTCCTGCGCGAGATGCCAGGCTGGCAACACGACGCTACTGTCGAAATAGAGGTCGTCCCCGGCGTCCGGGCTGGAAACGCTGTACGCCGTACCGTTTTGAACGAGCATCTTCACGGCGTCCGCGATATCCGAGATGACCTCTGTGACAGCCACATACTCGTCAGGCGGAATGATGCTGAGCATCTGCATGTCCCCGCGGAACAGTTCGATTTGCGAGGCCGCGAGGTCACGCCAGTCCACCCCGTCACGGGTTGCACGTTCGAGCAGCGGGTCGTCGACGTCAGTGCTGTTCTGCACGTAGCGCACGTCGAAGCCGGCATCGAGCCAGACCCGGATGAGGGTGTCGAAGGCCAGATAGGTCGCAGCATGGCCGAGATGCGTCGCATCGTAGGGAGTGATCCCGCACACATAGATGCTCGCGAGATTCGGCGTGGATGCATGCGGGCATGCCTCGACGAACCCCTGGGTTGCTGAATCAAAGAGACGTGGGGCGACGCCGCGTCCGGGAAGGAGAGGCACACTCGGGCGGGTCCAGGTTTGCACCACTCCACCCTAGGCGAGCCGCCAGTCAGCAGGGACCGTGCGTTACTTCAACTCTCCGGATGCGACCCATTCCTGATAGTCGGTAACATCCTGATGAGAGAAGGCACGGCCGTGACAGGTCGGTACCGCGCTCGACTTGTGGCGCAGTCCGGTCGCACTGGCGGAACGAATCGCGGAGGGCAACTCAGCTCCCGTGACATCGCTTACGGCCTGAGGGACTAATCCAGGACTTGGCTCGATATGCGCGTTCATTCGCCACCTCCACCATTGGCACGGAATTTCCGTGACCTTCGGGCTCGAATCATCCACGACCAATTCGTCGGGGTCTGGGACGATTTGCCCTACAGTAGCCCGCAGCGACAGCGAATGTTAGGCCCCAGAAAGGGCAATCAAATTCTTTTTGGTCACGACACCGACCTGTCGTCAGCATCTAGGCAGGAAGGCGAGCGCAGGCGTTTAGGCGTTTCGGATCACCCCGGTGGCCAGGAGCACTACTAGGGTGCCGCCGAGGGCCAAGCGGTAGATGACGAAGGGTAGGAACGACCGCTTGGAGATGTAGTTCATGAAGAAGACGATCACTCCGAGTCCGACGACGAAGGAGACGACCGTTGCCACCGCGGTCTCGCCTCCGGTGAACACCTCGGCACCGGGTGACTTGATCGTTTTATAGAGCTCGAACAGCCCGCTTCCGAAGACCGCCGGGATCGCGAGAAGAAACGAATAGCGCGCCGCTGCGGCGCGTTCGTAGCCCAGGAAAAGCCCTGCGGTGATTGTGCCGCCCGATCGGGAGACGCCCGGGATGAGTGCGAGTGCCTGCGCACCGCCGTAGATGGCCGCGTGGGGAACGGTGAGGTCTCTCAGCCGCCGTTTTTTAGCCCCGATATAATCCGCGATGCCGAGAAGGATGCCGAAGACGATGAGGGAGACGGCGATGATCCACAGTGAACGCAGCGTGGTCTCGATCGTCTTCTGGAAGATCAGTCCGAGCACCACGATTGGCACGGAGCCAAGGATGATGAACCAGCCCATCTTGGCGTCTGAGTCGTTGCGCGGCACCCTCTTGAACAGCGAGAGAAACCAGCGCGAGATGATGCGCCACAGGTCGGCACCGAAATAGACGATGACGGCGAGTTCGGTTCCCAGTTGGATGATCGCGGTGAAGGCGGCACCCGGATCTTTACCGTCGAGCAGGAAGAGTCCCACCAGGCGAAGATGCGCGTTCGATGAGATCGGCAAGAACTCA
>Ga0123339_10000932_pt1 | contig 20956 bp, 9 predicted proteins | sample lystaG_FD_89956 | JGI IMG/M metagenome (GOLD analysis project Ga0123339, IMG submission 89956) | Glacier valley bacterial and archeal communities from Borup Fiord, Nunavut, Canada, to study Microbial Dark Matter (Phase II) -... | ecosystem: Environmental > Aquatic > Freshwater > Ice > Glacier ...
ACCAGGAACTGATCAAAAAAACGTATCCCAAGATCTCCTTATTTGGTCTATCGGTTTATACCCAATTCCATCTTGGTTTTTTCATGGAACTGGCCCAATATACGCGGGTTGATTTTTACCTCTGCCTGCCTACCAATGAAGCTGAATATAAAAATGAATTGCTGGTTAGTTACGGATACAAAGCCGCAGAACTGGCAAAAATGTTTAATCCTATAGATTTCACTCCTTACGAAAATAAAGCGGATACTTTACTTTCGAGGATTCAACACCAGGTGGTGAACAATGCTCCCTATTTTGAAGGAGCGGAAGATGATTCGCTGCAAATCAATTCGTGCTACACCCCTGTCAGGGAAGCTGAATGCCTGTACAATTACCTGCTGGACCTGTTTGAAAAGGACACTTCGCTCAGGCCTCGAGATGTATTGGTCATGTGCACCGACATCAATAAACAGGCACCTTATATCAAGGCGGTATTTAAAAATGCACCCGTCAATCTGCCCTTCCAGGTTTCGGGTACGGAAAACAACAGTGATAATACCATGGCTGGGGCCCTGGATCAGTTGCTGAACTTTTCGGAAGCGGATTTGACTTCTGAAAAGGTCATCAGTTTACTGGAACAGAAGCGCATCCAACAACGATTCGGCATTCAGAACTGCAATTACATCCGTGCGGTGGTGCGCAAGGCCAACATCCGTTTTGGCCGTGAGAATCGGGCAGAAGATGATACGCAGTATGTGAGCTGGAAGGCAGGCCTTGATAAGATCATCTTGGGCTATGCGATGCTGACGGAGAAAGAATTTGAGGATTACTATCCATTCAGGGATGCCGAAGCAACTGGAAGTTACGATCTGCTGCGACTGAAGGCTTTTGTTTCAGCTCTTGAGTCGGTAATTGATGCACAGAAAGAGCGGAAGACTTTTACCCGATGGAAAGTGTTTCTGCTGGAGGAAGTCCTGGAAAAAATGGTGTACCATGATGATTTTAATAAGGATGACAGGGCTGAATTATCCTTTGTTCACAGGGCCATTTCGTTTGCAGACGCCCTTGAATATATCGAAGAAGTGCCCTTTGCACTTTTCCTGGAGGAATTGAAAACAAAGCTTTTTACCGAATCCAGGGTATCAAGACTCAACACGGGAAGCATCACAGTTTCGTCGCCCATCCCGGTAAGGGGATTGCCCTATCAGGTGATCTGCTTTCTTGGTCTTAACAACGATGTATTCCCCCGAAAAGACCGGTTCATGGGATTTGATTTACTTGGGGAAGAATACACAGAGGGCGACCGCAGCAAGAAGGAAACCGACAAGTACCTGTTCTTGGACACCCTGCTGGCGGCCCGTAAGAATCTTTACCTGAGCTACACTGGGCAAAGCATCAAAGACAATACAAGGATCCCGCCTTCAATTGTGGTGGATACCTTACTGGATTATTTAGGGAAGGAAGACTTGGTGTCAGAGCATCCGCTGCATGGGTTCAGCGGACGGTATGGAAAAGAGGAGGGGGGACTGTTTACGTATTTATACGCTGAAAAAGCTATTGAATTTACACCCAAAGAACAGGAACTGGAGGAATTAAAGGAAGTTTCTGTTTACTCCTTTGTAAAGTTTTTTGAGCATCCCATGGAATGGTATTTTAATACGATCCTTGGGATTAAGTATGAGGACAACTCTGAATCATTGCCTGAAAGTGAGTTGTTTGAATTGGATGGTCTTCAAAAATGGCAGATAAAAGATGAGCTTTTGCGATTGGAAGAGAGTGGGTTTGAATCGTATCTGCAAAAAGGGATCAAGGAAGGGTTGCTGCCTTTAAAGAATTTAGGCAGGGTGACGCTGGAGGAACTGTTTGAAGGAACCGCTGCCATCCGGTTAAGCTTCAAGGCATTGACCAGGGGCAAAAAGGAGCAGAATATCGTAATTGACCTGGTCCTGGATCAACTGCGGATTACAGGTGCCATTAACGGAGTTTATGACCGGCAGTATATAGCATGTTCGTTTTCAAAATCTCCAGAAAAGAATATTGTGAAAGCTTATTTAAAAACTCTGCTGCTTTGTGCTCAGGGTAAGATTGATTCTGCAATATTAATTGGTGCAGACGGTCAGTGTAAAAATTTTACCTGCTTGTCACCGGATGAAGGCAAAGCGAAAATTGGGGAGCTTCTGTGTTATTTCAGGAAGGGAATCCAGTCACCCTTGAAATTCACAATTAAGGCTACCCAGTCAGAATTAAGTATCCTTGGGATTCAGAAATCTTTCCAAGATGAAACAAATGGCAATTTTTATTCAAAGTTACCGTCCAACATGTACATGCTAAATTTATCGCAGGAAGGCTATTTTGAAGAATTTAACGAGGATGATTTGGAGGAATTCAAGACACTTGCCGAACTGTTAACCCTTAAAACTGCACAATAATGGCCCAGGATTTTAATGTATTGATGGTTGAACTGACAGGTTCTAATTTGATAGAGGCCAGTGCTGGAACGGGGAAAACTTACTCCATTGCGATCCTGGTCATACGCATGATCATTGAAAAGAAGATTCCTGTTGAGAAGATACTAATGGTCACTTTTACAAAAGCTGCCGTTGCAGAACTGGAAGCCAGGATCCGCAAGTTTGTACGTTTGGCTTACAAATATGCCTCCGGAAAGCCAATTGAGGAGCCAACGATCAAAGAAGTGATAGGGGAACTAAATGAAGGGAAAACTGAGCTTCTCAGAAAGGCGGTTCAGAGCCTGGACAATCTGTCGGTGATGACCATTCATAGTTTCTGTCAGAAAACAATTGACGAATTTACCTTCGAAACCAACCAGTCGTTTGACAATGAAGTTGTTCAGGACGATGCATTGATTCTCAGTGAATTGGTTCATGCTTACAGAAGGGAAGTTGTCAATACAATTGAAGATTATAAATGGTTTAAGAAAATCAATTCGTATCTGAATTATGCGAAAATGGCTGATATTCTAAAGAAATGTCTGGAAGGGAAAACTTTTTTAGACATCGATTTAAGCCAAGTGCAAAATATTAATGAAACAATTCAACAATCCATTGAAGCCTTTCGGATATTAAATGAACAGATAGTATTAAATTTCAACATCGTAAAAACGACTAAAGTTCATGGCGGTTCGAAATTGGCCAAAAACAGGATGACCCGTGAACAATTTTTACCTGTCTTTATTCAGGAATGCTGTTTTGCTAAAAAATATACGACTGAATTTGCATTTTTATATGACATCTATGGGAAAAACTATGCGGATGCTTACCAAAAGGTTGAACATTGTTATTATACCACTTTTCTTAATTCAGGCAAAACCACGATTCATAAAATCAAGGAAGAAAAAGGGTATATTACATACGATGACCTGATAAAAGCGATCCACCGGACCATCGACCTTAGTTCTTTTAAAGAAAAACTGGCTAAAAAATATGAAGCCGTATTCATTGATGAATTTCAGGATACGGACAAACATCAATATGAAATATTTAACGGCGTATTTTCAGAAAATTCAATTGTATTCTATATTGGGGATCCCAAGCAGTCTATTTACGGATGGCGAAGTGCTGACTTGGATACCTATAAACTGGCCAAAAGTAAAGTGGGCGAATCGGTTTTTTCAATGAACAAAAATTACCGTTCTACCGAAAAGATGATCCAGGCTTTGAATGTTCTTTTGAATCCGGATGCAGGCTTTAATGTGTTTATGGATGATGAAATCAGATACCTCAATGTGGGTCAGGGTGCTGCAGATCTGGGAGGGATGGAAGATCTGGAGCAGGAAGTAAAACCCATTACCATCTGGAGATTTGATGAGAATGATTCTGATACCAATTACAGGGCCGTTGCAAAGGAAATATACCGGATTCTTACAGGTGATGTAAAAATCAAAGACAGGAAAATTACACCAAAAGATATTGGCGTCCTTGTCAGGGGCCACAAGGAAGGAGATACCATTAAAAAAATGTTGTCCGATTTAAATATTCCTTCTGTGAAGAGAGATGAAGCAAAGGTTTTGAATTCTGATGAATCGGTGTTGATCAAATACCTGCTTAAGGCGGTCATTTCGCCCAATCGGGGAGATATCAACCGTGCCTTGTATTCCACTTACTTCGGATATACAACAGAGGTATTGAAAACCATTGACAACGAAAAGCACATTGAGATTTTCATTGGGCTGAGGAAAACACTGACGGAAGAGGGGATTTATAATATGATATCTTCTTTCCTGAACAGCTATGGTTTTCGTACCCACTGTATGAATGATATTTTAGGTCAGCGTATTCTGACCAATATCAACCAGATTGCAGAAATTCTGCATAAGGTTGAAAAAAAGTCCAGGTACACGCCCGAGGAATTGCTTTTATGGATGGAGCGCAGTTCAGAAGAAGCAGATGAAGAATTTGAACAGCGCGTGGAGAGCGACGAGGAAGCGGTACAGATTTCAACCATTCACAAGGCAAAGGGATTGGAGTACAACATTGTCTTTGCTCCCTGTTTATCAATGATTCCTAAATATAAATTCCAGGAAAAAGGAAATGTAAATGATTTTAAAAAAGAGGGGGAATACTTTTTTACCTTGAATGTCCCCGGTTTAGGTGAGGAGGATAAAGAAAGATTCAATTACCAGAACGAACAGGAAAACAGACGATTGGTGTATGTAACCTTAACAAGAGCAGTCTACAAATGCTATATTTCCCTTGTTCCAAGAGCCTATTATAAGGTTCCAAAACCATCTTCCTTGTCTGTCATTATCGATCAGTATAAAAATGATTCAGAATTGATTGAGATAAAGGATTTACCCAAGGAGGATTTTGAAATTATCCGAGGACGATACGAGCCACCAAATGGAGAGATTGTATTCTCTCCAAGAGCAAAACCGACAATTGAAATCATAAACACTTTTGGCATTCACAGCTTCAGTGCTTGGAGTAATGCCCATCATTCTTTTTCTTTTGAAAAAGCCATGCTGGGTGAACAGAACAATTACGACCAGTTCATTTTCCAGGACCTGGGACGAGGCGCCAATGTGGGAACGGCACTTCACAGTATTTTCGAACGCCTGGATTTTGCAAATCCTGCCAGCTGGGAACATACCCTGATGGCTGCCTCGAAATATTACCCTACCATTATCAAAAAAGAGAGCCTGCATCATTTTCAACAATTGATAAGCCATGTGATGAATGCTGCATTTGCGGGTGATGGAGAAGAGTTTGCCCTCAGTTCGGTGACCGGCGAACACAAACTTACCGAACTGGAGTTCTGCTTTTCAATGAACAAGGCCAACAGGAAAACCATAAATGAATTGCTTGGAGATGAAGCCGAACTTGTTGGTGAAGCGGACATAGAGGGACTTATGATGGGTTTTATAGACCTGGTTTTTAAGCACAAGGGCAAATACTATATCTTGGATTGGAAATCAAACTACCTGGGCAATTCAACTGGAAACTATAACAAGGATTGCATGAATGAAGCCATTAAGTCAAGCAACTACGACCTTCAGTACATGATCTATACACTTGCCGTCAAACGCTGGCTGGAGACCAGAATAGAAGATTTTAGCTACGATCAACATTTTGGCGGAGTTATCTACGTTTTTCTTAGAGGAGTTCGTGAAGGGCAAAAAACAGGCATCTATACAACCAAACCTTCTAAGGAAATCATTGAAGGACTGGAAAGGGTTTTTTTATCTGGCAATTGATATCGGTCCACTCGTACAATGATAGGATTCATCTGGCTCTGATCAAATTTGTCGCTGTTCAATTGAATGGCAATAACAGTAAAACATCAAAAGGTATTTGCGTGGGCAAGTTTTAGAGTTGAACATGACTCAAACCCTGTTTCTATAAGTGGAATTCTTTAAACAGCCGTTAGGCAAATTAAAAAAGTAGCTCAATAACTATACTAATCACTTTTGAAATGAAATTATGCGACAACCTTCCGGGGTAGACTCATTAAGGAGAAAGACCCCAGCAAGTACAGACTGGCAACAAAGGAAAACCGGAGCGTACCAAAGGACGAAACTTGTGGGAGCGGTAACAAAAGTTTAACCCTCCATTTTTAGCCTTGCCTTCAATGCCGAGGTTTCTTTTACTAATAGCCAAGCAGAAGGGAATATCCGCCTCCAGAAAAGTGAAACAAAAAATATCAGTTTGATTTCGCACTTTTATAGGGGCTGAACAATATAACCGTATTGCATACTTTATTTCAATTACACGTAAACACAAACTCAATGTTTTTAAAGAACTCTGTAACGCTTTTTTAATGGTTACATTTTTTTAACCTTTGAACAACTACCAAAATAAGTAATAAATATTTACCAAATCACCTTCGCTGTCTCAATACCCTTTTTGGAAAATGCTTTCACTAAATATACACCCCGAGAAGGTAATAAAATTTTTATTAATCCATTAATAGTTCTATTATTTGCAACTAAAACACCTTTAATATCAAAGACTTGTACCTTTTCAAAGTTGTTTGTATTTTCAACATTTAGGATCCCATCATAGATGTAGTACTTTACTTTTTCTTCACTTACTAAATTAACATCAGTCATCAGCCCAACAGTATCAACTATGATGTTGTCAAGTTCCCACTTCTCTATTCTATTTGTATTTTCACCTTTGGCAGTAAACCGTAGAAAGAATATTTTGCCTACAACTCTTGTACCAAATTCATGCAAGTATGTTTTATTTGGTATCGTTCCTTTCTCATTTGAATAGCTTTCAATTGGGTACCATATTATAAAATCAGTAGAGTATTCAACTGTCAAATGCTCTGTACCCAAAGGAGTTATGTTACTTGCATAAGCTTCAAAGTACATATCGTATTTAAGAAATACTTTCGACGCTTTTATCGCATCAATCTGATATGTATAAAAAGTATTTGAATAAGTTGAAGTTAGATTTGCCTTCCAATTAAATACTGCTTTTTTATTATCAATAGTCCATTTTATATCATTTACAGTGTTTAATTTGATTGTACTAAAAATTTTGCTACTTGTATTAAAATCTATTAATGAATTAAAATCCTCAATAAAAGGCAATGAAATTGTTGACATTTGATATTCATAGGCTCCAATATCATGAATACCATAAAAGATCCTTGAATTACCCAATAGATCATAAGTAGATTGTGTAAGATATGGTATAAAAATACCAGTATTAATTGAAGGTGAACCTTTTTTAAGTTTCCAATTAGCAACTAGTAATTCAGACTTTTGAGCAACAGACTCGGCAATTCCTATATACGAAGTAGGTTTTACGTAGGTAATGAGAATATCTGGGGAAATAACTGATATTTGTTTACCTCCAACTATATTAGAGCTACCATTATTGCTAATTGCACAATTTGTAGCATTTGTAACAGAAGATTTACCAGAAAAAAATATTCCACCTCCTGAATCGGAAGCTAAGCAGTTACATACAGCACAATTTACAACAGAATATAAGTAATCAGTGTTATCAAACGAATATATTCCAGCTCCAGAAATTGCAGAGCAGTTATTTATTGTGCAATTATAAATAATATGATCATAAGAATATATTCCACCTCCTAGTGTGGATGCTGAACAATTACTTACCAAACAATTATTAATCAAAAATCGTGAAAATATTCCTCCTCCAGAAGATGCTGCACAGCTAGTTACTGTGCAATATTCGACAGAAGAAACAATATCTTTATCTTGTAAATATGCATATATACCACCTCCATCCAAATAAGCAGAACAGTTACTAACTATGCAATTTAAAACTGAAGCAGCATAAATACCACCACCTGATTGGGAAGAAGCAGAGCAGTTATTTACTAAACAATTTGTAACTGAAGATGAAGAATATATACCACCACCTGAAGCAGCTATACAAATACTTACTATACACGAATCAACTTTATTTGCAATAATCCCACCTCCATCAACTACAGCGTAACAGTTACTTATGACACACTTCATAACAGAAGCTGAAGATATTCCTCCACCTGATCGTGCAGAGCAATTACTAACTGAACAATATTTAACAGTAGCAGCGGAAATTCCCCCTGATCCATTTAAAGCGGAACAGTTACTTACTACACAATTCGCAACAGACGAATCTGAAATGATTCCACCACCCGAAGATGCAGAACAATCACTTACTTTACAATATTCTACTTTAGAATAGTATATTCCGCCCCCATAATCATAAGCAGTGCAATTTGACACTTTACAATTAACAACATGATTAACATGATATGTTCCGCCTCCATAACTATAGGAGTACCCACTAACTGAATTTAATAATAAATTAGCATTGCCTCCTTTTATAGAAAATCCATCTAAAGTGGAATCAAAATTAGAAACAACATGATAGCAATTATTTTCATTACCCTTAATTGTCCAATTCCAGGTTTTTCCATCGGTATCGAACTTTTTCGTCCAAACATCGGTTACTCCATCTATATCTCCACTCAAAAGGGTTGTATTTAAAAACTCAAAAGGATCAATTTTTCCATCTACATCCAAATCAGATAATGCTCTTTTATTAACAGATGTTTCATTACCAGCAAATCCACCATAAAGACTAACTCCAAATTTTCCAAGAAAAGTTCTTGAGCGGGCATCTCTTGCAATGGTTTCGGTGGTTGGGTAATAAATTCCTTTCGCAATCCAAACTTCGTCACCTGATTTTGCTTTATCAATTATTGTCTGGATATTTCCAGAAGCTGTAGTCCATGAAGTTCCAGTTCCAGTTCCATTTTGAGTAACGTAATAAATGGTTTTGGCATTTGTATGCTGTGCAAGTAGTAAAAACAGTGTAATTACATGTAAGGTAAAAATGATTTTCATAATTTAGAGTATGATATTTATTTATTTTTCAAATGTAGTTTATTAATCATTAATAAATACTCATTCCAATTAAAATAGTGTAGAGTATGGTCATGAGATTAAAGAGGATAAAAGCAGCAGAAGACCTACTCTCAAAGGCTGCTTTTTACCTCAGACAACCTTCTAAGCATTTATTTAATTGATTAATTGAAAAAACAGATATCTATCCAGCCAACAAGTTAAAATCACAAAAGGATTACTTGAGCATTCGTCTTCACTTTTTCATCTTTAGTAATCTCTACTTACCAAAACTGATCTTTTGAAGTTCCATTCAAGGTTATTCCACATACGCATACATCGCGAAGTGGTAAGTTATGTTCTAGACTTGAATATGATCTAAACCCAATTCTTAAACAGCCGTTAGGCGTTATTCATAGTATTGCTGGAACCAAACCCTCTACATATGATATGAGATTTTTTAAACAGCCGTTAGACTTCTTTAATTTTATTCAATTAATTTGGCCAATCAAATGAATTCTATCATGAATAACCCCAAGCAAAAGTAGAACTCTGATGCATTATTTGGGTAATTATTTCAATTCGGGCTATAAAAGAGCTTAGGTTCAATCAAATATTCCAGAACTATATTGTAATTTAATATTAGTTGCTCATATATAATACGAGGCCGATTTTCATATTCGATTATTTATGATTATTTATGTTTTTACTGTCTGACTTAATATCTTCAAAAATCTCAATGGAAGTATATTACAAAATGAGAGATATAAAAATTAAATTTTTTATTTGATTAAATTCAAAAGAAAATTGTTATGATCGCTGAATTATTTGCGGATAAAATCTGAGAATACATATATACCTAATTATTCAGGTAAGTAGCTACTTAGGGACATACTAACCAGCATACATAACTTACAGACGTACTTATTTATTTAATTACGTATTTACGTGCTTATTTATTTGCCTAAATACTTATTTTTTCAATTTATTTCTTCCGCGCGTCAAGGTAGCCATCAGAGGCCATTTTTCACCATAAAACCATACCTATATAAAAACATCATTCCTCGTTAATACGAGGCCGATTTTCATTATTTTCAAACATCAAAAAATTACCCTTAAACACGCGTTTTTTGCACAATATTCATAGGATTTCTCTCCTTTTGCAAACTATTTTGAATTTTTTGACACACCTATAATGGGAAGCATTATATAAACCGAGTGAGTAAAATTCAACTTGAACTGAAATAATAAGTTGTTATAAAAGATCTGCGCTAAATCAAGGCTAGAAAAAGATGATGTTCATCTAGTGGACACCCATAGGAGTTGCCTAAGTTAAACTTAGGGGTCACCATTTTAATGATCCCTAACAAGGTTCCAACTCCAGTAGGATATATGAGGTAGGTATGACGGAGTAAGTTAGACTTACCTCGCTTAGGTTCAGAATAAACATTCCCCGGCGGGTCCTCCCAGAGATGACCTCAATAGTACTTAGGCCATCACCTTTTGCCTAACAAAGGGTAGGGTTCGTATGTAATTAGGGTAGGGTTCGAGCGTTCCAACTCTAGTATAGTGCAGTTGGTAGTTGCAAAGGGTACGCTGTTTTAGCGTCCCCTTCTAGGTTTTAACTTCAGGGGGAATATACACCGGTCTTTCTAATCGAAGGGTGTACTTCTTCACAAACCCAATCCTGAAACTTTTCTGCATCTGGAAGTTTTGAACGCATAACCAAGCGGTAAACTTCTGATTCTGGAATAAACTGCATATTAACACCACCAGCACTCTTTACATGGGGAACATAGCATTTCTCTATGTAGCCTGATTTGCAATGGGTTGTGATTGCTTCGGCAGGATTTCCATATCCTAAAGATTTAGCAATGTCAGTAGCGTGAAATAATGCCTTATCAGATTCATATAGAATAGTCCTGATTTTCCCAAACTGAGGATTGTTAATGTGTAAATCAAAGACTTGTGGATGATGTGATTTTAAATCACCCCATCATTCACTCCCTTAAAAAACTACAACTAACTGATATCCAGATAGGGGTTAAAACGCCCCCTCAGAATCTAAGGGAGTAACTCCTAGTGACACCCTTTAAGGGAGTATATCCACTCAGATTGGTAATACGCCCTATAAAAAGTGACGGTTTTTCTAAATAGCTCCTATTAATATATAATAGGAACCGTTTACAATTTCCGTCACTTTATACGGGAGTATTACTTCCCGTTTAGATTACTAACCTTGGCACCCATGAACCGGAACCGTGTGGATCCGCCGGCGCACTCTCTCCCAACTCTTCTGGGAGGATATTTACTCAGTATTGACCTATGGGATAATCCCACAGCCATTAAAGGGAGTAGCTTATCCCCTCTAATTAGCTCACTCAGAGATTAATCTTCCCGTAATAAAGTCAGCTCATAGATAGTAATGATGCCCAATGAGAGTTAATTCTCCCGTAATAGTTAGGGGCTATATTAATGGTGCAGTATTTAATCAAACCCTCCATATAGGGTATTAGAGAGTTTGACTAAATATTGCACCTTTTGATGGGAAGATTTTGCACAGGTCGGAAAAAATGATTATATTGATGTATGACAAACGATACAAACTTCTATTCATCATGGGTTGCTGCTACAAATGATACATGGTTCACGACACGCTCTCCTCATCCTGAGCTACCTTGCCATATTGCACCAGTTCCTCTACCTACCTGCTCTAACTACAGCTCCTACCTGCCTTACAATGCGCCCGTACAGGATGTAAAGGACTACCTTACGGCTCAAATTCGTATACTAAGATTTAATAACCCTGAGCATACTTCACACATGGTTACGTCTGCCATTTGCACAAGGATACTATACTGGATGGGCAATAGGGTGCTATTACGTGACCCTTATTTTTTAGGGGATATGTTACAAACAATCATTGATGAGTGTTTTAGTGAAGATTGTACCTATTTCATCAATTCCATGGATGTTACTAAGTACTGGTACTCGGATGAGATTATAGGGATGTCTGGAATAGGTAAAGCATCCTCTGGCAGGTCTAAGGCCAAGCAAGCTGCCAGGCAATTAATCCTTGCTGAAGGGTACAGAGATGACTTAAAGGTAGTCTCCGGTGAATATAGAAGAGATAACTTTAATGTACTTCCTCCACTAAAAACTTTAACCGATAGTGTGAAATACTCCACAAATACAGTAAAAAAACATGGGAAAGATTTATACATTAATCAAGTTGATAACATTGGACAGAGAGTAAAGAGAGCTAAAGAAGGTTATCCTGACCCAACTCAGAAAGAAATAGCTTACCTATTAGGAGTGAGCATTAGAACAATCAAAGAATATTGGAAAAGTAAATAAGGGGGAGGGGATAGTGAATAAATTGAGAGGGGGAGTTAATCTCGCCAGTATTACCCTTTACACACTCATAATTTTCTCAACCATTTGCTCACGGTCTATGTTGAGCATTGGGTTAATTTTATTTATATTGACCGATGAATTGTATGCCGAATTACGTAAGTAATTACCTACCTATTTACTTACCAAATTGCCTAAGTAATTACCTATTCATTTACTTAACTAATTACCTACATATTTACCTACCGAATTGCGTAACTAACTACCAACCGATTTGTTTTTACTTTAGCTTTTAGTTAATACATTATATAGATGCTTATTTTCTTTATTTACTCGGCTTCCGCAATTTTCTTTGATTCCTTTTCATTTTTCAATTCAGTAAGAACGCCAATTAAAAACACGGGATATCAGCGATTACTTTCATTCTCCAGAGTTATTTCCGTCAAGTAAGCACCGGCCTTTCTAATGGAAGGAAGTACTTCTGAAGTAACCCATTTTTTAAATTGTTTTGCAGATTTAAGCTTTGAACCAAAAACAAGAGAGTAAACGCCACTTTCATTTATGAGTGTGGTTTGCTGCTCTCTACCCATTGAATCTATGATACCCTGTTAGGATATCATCTGAATCCACATGTAGAGCTAATGCATTTTCAGGCTTTGAATATCCAAGAGCATTAGCGACATCTCGACCAACAAATAAAGGATCACTGCTTTCAGTTGTGGCCGTTCTAATTTCCCCAAACTGGGGATTATTAAAAATTTTGATTTCTGAATTCATGTTACATTTTTGTTAGTTACATTTTTTGTTACTTTACTTCTGAGGTGTATCGAGACAATCTGGTAAACTTCACCGGGGACTTCCCAGGACAGTACCCAAGTACTACCCGATCAAAGGTCCTTCCGCTGACTGATTGTATATCACGAAGATGGATATACTCCACAACAGACTCGTAATTGTCTCTGAGCCAATGTTTAAAAAGATTACCATAGGGTGTAATTACCCCAACGACAATTGGGTATTTATTTTTCACTGTAGTTTGCACAGCAAATATTCGACTGCAGAAAAGTCACTCACGGAAAGATCATTTACCTTCTATGGATTCATGCACTTTTGCAATCATCTCATACAGATCTACTTTATCTGAAGAGCTTTTATTTGCTTCCTTTCTTTGAACCATAAGCCTTGTGGGGTAAATATCACCGGAATATCCAGTTATAATGGATTTTGTTATAAATGTGGTCGATTAGCTGAGAAGAATTTGAATGCTATAATAGTGGTTGTTATAGACTTTAGAGATATGCCTTTTAATTGCTTGTCATTAGAAATGTAATATAATTGAGTTTGTTATAAGCGTTCACAGGTACTATGCGATTATTCAATTTTTTTTGAAATGGAAAAACTACCCCCCCCACTTTGTGTCCAGGTAAATATTGTACCACATCATTTTTTTCCTTTGCAATTATAAATTGTTCCACTTTATAACATCGATGATCTTTACCGAACCAAGAACTAATAAATCTATACCGCGACGAGTTTAAGATTCAACTTCAGATGATTCTTAGCCAAATTAAAATCGAAATGCACAAATATAGATACTGAGGAAAAATTTGTTTCGGGATAAATGAAGATTCATCTTTTTGTCTACCTTTAAAACTGAATAGTTCATTTAAAGTTACTGCAATTCAGAAAGACTTTTAATTGTACTGTGTTCTTCTTTTATTGAGACAAAAATTACCTTTAAACATACTTTAGGGTATGACTTAGGGTATGACAAAAGAAAAAGCCACTGAATATCAGTGACTTTTGTAGTCCCACCGAGAATCGAACTCGGATCTATGGTTTAGGAAACCACTATTCTATCCGTTGAACTATGGAACCATTTAGTCTATTGTCTAATATCTTCAATCTTCAATCGTTAATCTTCAATCGTTGATCGTTAATCAATTTTCCGGCCTCTTATTTAAAAGATGCTGCAAAAATATGCAAATATGCCGTTTATGCAATGGGAAGATCATATTTTTCCGTCAACATATATTTCAGGTAACTGGCCGAATTTTAATATTATATAAATTCTTCATCCCTGTTGAGGAACAATCATGCTTGGAAACATTATAAATTAGTAAATTTGCAGCGCTTTTTAATTGGTTGTCATACCCATTAAATTTACTTTTGTCACACGAAATAAATTGAATCAATAATTAAAATAAAAATCTGTTATTCTATGAGCAATTTACTGACTACCTCTATTGGAAAGAAACTCCTGATGAGTGTTTCGGGCTTGTTCCTGATTTTGTTCCTCTTTGTGCATCTAACCCTGAATTCATTCTTGCTGCTCGACGGCGTGATGGGATTTGAGGAAGGCCAGTTTTTCAATGCAGGATCACATTTCATGGCAACTAACCCCTTTATTAAAATCATTGAGCCCATTTTGGCTTTGGGATTTATGGTACACATTTTGTACTCATTGATCCTGACATTTCAGAACAGGAAGGCCCGTGGCCCGCAACGATATGCTTCGGGTAATAAAACAACGGGGGTTGAATGGGCATCACAGAATATGCTGGTCTTGGGTATTGCTATTTTAGCGTTCCTAATCGTGCACATGATTGACTTTTTCCTGAGAATGAGAGGTTACATAGCATGGGTACCTGCAGAAGTGGAATTTCCTTTCTTTGGAACAATGGCCAAAGGTGAAGATGCTTATTCTCTTGTTAATTCCACGTTTCAGATACTGCCAACAGTCATCCTCTATGTCATTGGATCGGTTGCCCTTGCTTTCCATCTCTCACACGGGTTCTGGTCTTCATTCCAAACCATTGGATTGAACAATCCAAAATGGATGCCACGCCTGAAATGGATCAGCAACATTGTGGCCATTATTTTAGGGGGCGGTTTCACTGTCATTGCCGTGGGACAATACCTGTTTTTTTAATTCTATAATAACTGAAACATGAGTAAAATAAACGCAAGAATTCCTGAAGGGCCCTTGGCTCAAAAATGGACCAACTATAAAGATCATCAGAAACTGGTGAACCCTTCCAACAAACGCAAACTGGATATTATCATTGTAGGTACCGGCCTGGCAGGAGCTTCGGCTGCTGCATCAATGGGCGAGATGGGATTCAATGTCAAGAGTTTCTGTATCCAGGATTCACCCCGCCGTGCACACTCGATTGCTGCTCAGGGTGGTATCAATGCTGCCAAGAATTATCCCAATGACGGTGACTCTGTCTTCCGCCTGTTCTACGATACCATCAAAGGAGGTGACTACAGAGCCCGTGAAGCCAACGTTCACCGCCTGGCTGAGGTGAGCAACAGCATCATCGATCAATGTGTGGCCCAGGGTGTTCCCTTTGCCCGTGAATATGGCGGCTTGCTCGATAACCGTTCATTTGGTGGAGCCCAGGTTAGCCGTACTTTTTATGCCAAGGGTCAAACCGGACAGCAGTTATTGCTGGGCGCCTACCAGGCTTTGATGCGCCAGGTTGATCTTAAAACTGTTACATTGTACACCCGCACCGAGTTGGTTGAGATTGTGATTGTGGATGGCAAAGCCCGTGGAATCATTACCCGCGACCTCGTTACGGGGGAATTGACACGCCATTTTGCCCACGCTGTTGTATTGGCTACGGGAGGCTACGGAAATACATTTTTTCTCTCCACCAATGCCATGGGATCAAACGGATCGGCTTTGATAAAAGCTTACCAAAAAGGAGCCATGTTTGCCAATCCATGTTATGCACAGATTCACCCGACTTGTATTCCCGTTCACGGAGAATCGCAAAGTAAACTGACCCTGATGTCTGAATCATTGCGCAACGACGGACGTATATGGGTTCCCAAAAACAAAGAAGATGCTGAGGCTATCCGTGCCGGGAAGCTGAAACCTACACAAATAACTGAAGAGAACCGCGATTACTACCTCGAACGTCGTTACCCTGCTTTTGGTAACCTTGTCCCCCGTGACGTGGCCTCTCGTGCTGCCAAGGAACGTTGCGATGCCGGTTTCGGTGTTGGAACCGGATTGGCTGTATATCTTGATTTCAAAACTTCCATCGATCGCCTGGGACAGAAAACCATCGAAGAGCGTTATGGTAACTTGTTCCAGATGTATGAGAAAATCGTTGACGAGAATCCATACACAACGCCTATGATGATCTATCCTGCTATTCATTATACAATGGGTGGTATCTGGGTTGATTATGAATTGCAGACCAATATATCGGGTTTATTCTGTTGCGGTGAAGCCAACTTCTCCGACCATGGCGCCAACCGTCTGGGAGCTTCGGCTCTGATGCAGGGGCTGGCTGATGGCTATTTCGTATTGCCTTATACCATTCAGAATTACCTGGCCGATGAGATCGCTACCAAGCGCATGACGACCAACGAACCTGAGTTTTTGGAGGCTGAACAATCTGTCAAAGACCGTTTTGCCAAGCTGATGAGCATCAAGGGAAATCGTTCGGTTGACAGCCTGCACAAAGAACTAGGTTTGGTGATGTGGGATTTTGTTGGAATGGGCCGTAATGCTGAAGGGCTGAAAATTGCCATTGAAAAGATTGCTGCCATCAAGAAAGAATTCTGGTCCAATGTTCGTATCCCAGGCGATATGGTTGGGATGAATGTAGAACTAGAAAAAGCAAGCCGCTTGGCCGATTTTATTGAAATTGGTGAACTGATGGCTCGTGACGGACTGAACCGTGAAGAATCGTGTGGAGGTCACTTCCGCGAAGAATACCAGACTCCCGAAGGGGAAGCGCTGCGTGACGATAACCAATTTGCGTATGTGGCCTGTTGGGAATTCAAAGGCAACAATGTCATCCCTGAACTTCACAAAGAAGAATTGGTGTATGAGAGCGTAAAAATGGTTCAGCGTAATTATAAGTAACGGCTTTTAAAAGGACATTAATTATGGAAAAATCAATCAATATTACCATCAAGGTTTGGCGTCAGAACGGTCCCAAAGAACAGGGCCGTTTTGAAACCTTCAAGTTAAATAATATCTCAACCGGCAACTCGTTCCTCGAAATGCTGGACATTCTGAACGAGCAGTTGATCAATGAAAACAAGATACCCGTGGCTTTCGATCACGACTGTCGAGAAGGTATCTGCGGAACATGTTCGTTGTATATCAATGGCCGCCCTCATGGACCGGATGACGATGTAACAACCTGTCAGCTGCACATGCGTAAATTCACCGACGGACAAACGATCACCATCGAACCTTGGCGTTCGGCTGCATTCCCTGTCATCAAAGATTTGATTGTTGACCGCAGGGCATTTGATAAAATCATCGCTGCCGGTGGATATGTATCCGTCAATACCGGTGGTATCCCTGATGCCAATGCGATCCCTATTCCGAAAGTGGATGCAGATGCATCTATGGATTCGGCCTCATGTATCGGTTGCGGTGCTTGCGTGGCTGCCTGTAAAAACGGATCAGCCATGTTGTTTGTATCGGCCAAGGTGAGTCACCTGGCCTTGTTGCCACAGGGTCGTGTTGAAGGAGTACGTCGTGCCAAAGCGATGGTTGCCAAAATGGACGAACTTGGGTTCGGTAGCTGTACCAACACCGGCGCCTGCGAAGTGGAATGCCCAAAGAACATTTCACTCTCGAACATCGCCCGCCTGAACCGCGAATTCTTAAGCGCCAAGTTCAAAGATTAAGTTGAATTTCATTCATCATACAAGCCCCGGAGTTGATACTTCGGGGCTTTTTTTATGCAACAAACTCCCATTCAGTTTCAGAAATCTTTATTTTACACTTTATCTGGTTACCTATGCTACTGAAATATTACTGTTCTAAAAGTCAGCGTTTACTCATCCAGGACACATTAGATAATAAGTAGATAATAAGAATATATAAAGAAAGTATAAAGAAGATTACTAGTATTTGCTCTTATAATTTACTAATTAATTACTATATATTTACTTATTATCATATGACTCATCGATGACTTCTTGATGACTCCAGGCTTAATACCAACATACCCGCAATCTGTTCAATGCTTTCCGGATTCTCAGAAGGAAAGATATTTGAATCCGATTCGATGGTATGTTGTGTCGATAATTCGTATTTTTTTTATAACTTCGTGCTATATTCAAAGTCGATGAAGCCAATTATTTTGATCTTGCTATTATTTCTCTCTTCTCTTTGCCTCCCTGCACTGGCACAAGAGCAGCAGGTGGTGGTGCCCTATACTTTGGCTGATCGGGATCGAATAATCAGTACCGAAGCAAAGTTGGATGCTCTGGAAACTAAAATGGATGTAAAATTTGAAGCTGTCAATGCAAGGATTGACTACCTATTTTGGATGCAGGGAGTAATTGTTGCTTTGATTTTGTTTGTGCTCGGTTATATGATTTGGGACCGCAGAACAGCTTTAGAACCAGCTTTGAATAAATCCACCGAGGCAGATGTAAAAAGTACCAACTTGATCAGCACACTTCGTGAATATTCAAAAAAACATCCTGATTTGGCTGAAATACTAAAATCTCATGGCATCCTATAAATAAGGAACGATCGGGCAGATTAAAACTGGGTGGATTAAATTACTATTATAACCATTAGAATTTAAAACTTTATTTGGAAAATAAGTCAACCCAAAGTTTTATCTGTAAAACAAGTGATTGAATCCTTCATGTCATGTAATAGTAAAGCTGATTTTTTTAATCATACGGGCCCAAGATTTACTTATTTCCTTATAAAATAGAATTGTTATCACCAGCTGCCTGTTGATATCTTTTTGTTATTTGGATATAGTATTCATTATAACAATGAGTTAGACTATGTTTTGAACAATTGGTTGTTGATTACTTATTTTGTCTTAAATGATAAGTTGAACGGGCAATTAGTATTTTCGCAAGGGTCAATCAAAAATACATATTATGCCATACAGGAGGTTACCTAATACTGATTTGGCCAGGTTGCGTGCTATTGAAGCAAGCCTGGAACTAGGAAAGAGAACTGCTGTTACCAAATTGGCATTTAGCCAGCAAACTCTGGAAAAGTTGCAGGTATTTTATCCGGACTTACTGGGGGCTATCCGTCAGTTGAATGTTTCGAAACAAAAGCAGTTCGATCGTTCAAAAGAATATGGGGAGATTTTCAGGAAGGCCAGATTGTATTTGTCTCATTTTTTGCAAGTGGTAAATTTTGCCATTGCCCGTGAGGAAATGAAGCCTGAGGCAATTGAATGCTATGGCTTGAAAATGAACGCGAAGGCAACGCCGCCGCTTAACCTCGAAGCACATATTCTGGCATGGGGCGAGAAAATTATTGAGGGTGAACAGAAAAGGGTCATGAAAGGTGGCAGTCCAATTTACAGTCCCTCGATTGCACTGGTCAAGGTGCATTATGAAGAATTTAAGGAAGCATACCGTCAACAGAAGATGCTTCAGAATTTAACCAACCGGGCTTCTGTCCGAGTGGCTGAGCTGCGCTCAAAGGCCGATGAATTAATTCAGCAGATGTGGAACGAAGTGGAGAGCTCAATGCTTCATCTTTCGGATGATGAAAAAAGGGAAAGTGCTTCCAGATACGGAATCGTGTATGTTTACAGGGCTTCTGAACAAAAGAAAATGGAGATCGAAAGTATGCAGCAAAGTCTCTTATTTTCTTAATAGCTGATAATTAATTGACTCACCTTACGTATGAACAAGTTAAACACAAAGACACAAAGCTGTGGCATTCAATTATTTTTTCTTCGTGTCTTTATGTCTTCGTGTTTAATTTTCTTCAAAACACACTTAGTTAATTGATATACATTCCCTACGGGAAATGTGGTTCCTCTTCATCCTTCTTTTTTATTGATATACATTCCCTACGGGAAATTGGGGATATGTTTTAATGTACAAAATACGGAGGCATATAATTCTTAAACAGTTTTTTACTGCCAATTATTCAATTCGTGGTGTCTGTGAATCAATCTGTTGTGCAGGCGTTTTTGTTTTGATTGAATTCCTGTAGATCAGAAAAAGCAATAGACTGACCGAGGCCAAACTCAACAGAACCAGCGGAAATTGCTCGGGGCCGGTTCCCCATTGTTCAATGTCTTTGGAAATCGACCCTTTATCAATCAGGTAATAACCAACAACTCCCATTGTATTGTTTACAAAATGGGCAAGGATGGGCACCCACATTGTGCCAGTCCAGATGAGCAAATAACCAAACATAGCGCCAAGAAGCATCCGGGGTAAGAATCCGTAAAATTGAATATGGATTGCACTGAATATAAAGGCGGCGATCCAGATGCCCCAATGGTAGTTTTTAGTCATGTTTGTAAATATGCGCTGTATGACTCCGCGAAACAGGAGTTCTTCACCCACGGCAGGCAAAACGGCCACCATAAATATATTGAACAGCAGGCCGGATATGCCTTCCGCTTTCAAGAATATGTCGGTCAGTACTTTAGCTTCATCCTCCTTTGTTCGCATCCAATCTTCAACGCCTGAAAGGAATTCTGGAAACTGCATATGACTGTTAATCTCTCCCACATAATTTATCAGAGGTATAAGCAACAAACCAGCAAGTCCTACATAAAGATAAGAATTAAACGCAGTTGTTCGGTTAATTTGTAAGTATTCGCTGAAATTTCCATGATAGAGCCAACCAAGAATCAATGCCGGAATCACAAACAATCCGATTGATTGTACCACCTGTATATATTTGAGGAAAACCAACCCTTCGGGTGTACCCATTCCGGCAGGTGTCAGGTTGATCATCAGGTTTGACAATCCTAAGAAAGGAATCGCCAGGATGATTGCGAGTAACATGAAAACCAATACTGAAAC
>Ga0123339_10000933_pt1 | contig 20922 bp, 21 predicted proteins | sample lystaG_FD_89956 | JGI IMG/M metagenome (GOLD analysis project Ga0123339, IMG submission 89956) | Glacier valley bacterial and archeal communities from Borup Fiord, Nunavut, Canada, to study Microbial Dark Matter (Phase II) -... | ecosystem: Environmental > Aquatic > Freshwater > Ice > Glacier ...
CCTAACTTAAAGCGAGTTACTGTACACCGCGAAATTAAATAACAAATAGTATGGCAAAGAAAGTAGTTGCATCATTACAAAAAGGTGCCGGTAAAGGTTACGCCAAAGTCGTAAAAATGGTAAAATCAGAAAAGACGGGCGCTTATACATTTCAGGAAGAAATTATTCCGAATGATACTGTTAAAGATCATTTTAAGAAATAGGCCAAATTCTCTCTATAGAAAAAAAGCTTTCATCATTGGTGGAGGCTTTTTTTATAATCCACATATTACTAATGAATTGAAGGTTAAATCAAGCGGATATGGGCATTTTTGACATTTTTAGCAGCAAGAAAAAAGAAAGTCTTGACAAGGGGCTGGCGAAAACAAAAGAAAATGTTTTCTCCAAGATCAGCCGCGCAATTGTTGGAAAAACAGTGGTGGATGAAGAGGTGCTGGATAACCTTGAAGAAATTCTAATATCTGCCGATGTGGGTGTCGATACCACTTTGAAAATCATTGACCGCATTGAAAAAAGGGTTGCAGCTGATAAGTACTTGGGAACTTCGGAATTGAATTCCATGTTGAAAGAAGAAATTACCAGCTTGCTCGAAGAAAATAACAGCAATGATGTTTCTGATTTTGACCTGCCCACTAGTAAATATCCTTATGTGATCATGGTCGTAGGCGTGAATGGTGTAGGGAAAACCACCACCATTGGGAAACTTGCGCATCAGTTTAAACAAGCCGGGAAAAAAGTGGTGTTAGGTGCTGCAGATACTTTCAGAGCAGCTGCCATTGATCAGCTTCAGATATGGGCCGATCGCGTAGGGGTTCCCTTGGTACGTCAGGAAATGGGGTCTGACCCCGCATCTGTTGCTTACGATACTTTGGCTTCGGCAATAGCTCAGGGCGCTGATGTAGTGATTATTGATACAGCAGGTCGTTTGCACAATAAGATCAACCTAATGAACGAGTTAAGCAAAATCAAAAAAGTAATGCAGAAAATCATTCCTACTGCTCCCCAGGAAGTTTTGCTCGTACTGGATGGCTCTACCGGACAAAATGCATTTGAACAGGCCAAGCAGTTCACTTTAGCTACGGAGGTGACCTCTTTGGCACTTACCAAACTCGACGGTACGGCCAAAGGTGGAGTGGTGATCGGAATTTCTGATCAATTTAAAATACCGGTCAAGTACATTGGAATTGGCGAAAAAATGGATGACTTGCAGATTTTCAACCGCCGTACTTTTGTGGATACTCTGTTTAGCTAGTATAAAAAATGAAGTCCGCAGACTAAAGTTTGGTCATCTATCAATTCTACTTTTTTACTTTGAACTTAAAGTGAGGCTGGCGTTTGCCAGCCTTTGTTTTGATATGACTGTTGAATCCGAATTTTTACTAAATGTTTTAATGGAATAGGAATAGAAAGTTGAAAGAGATAAGATTCCACAAATACTTATAGACAATAAGAAACAAAGGACTGATTTAATTTACGTTATCTTGGTGAAAACTTTATACTTTTGCGCCTTGGTTACGTATAAAAGATAAATAATGAAGAAGCAAAAAATAAATGTAGTGACCTTGGGTTGCTCTAAAAACCTGATGGATTCTGAAGTGTTGCTGAAACAACTTGAAATGGATGGGTTTGAGGTGGTACACGATTCCAATGATACTGATTCTGATATTGTGGTGATCAATACCTGCGGTTTTATTGCTGATGCCAAGGAAGAATCAGTCAATACTATCATGCAGTTTGTGGGAGCCAAAGGTCGTGGTGAAATAGAAAAACTATACGTGATGGGATGTCTTTCTGAACGCTACAAGACTGATCTGGAAGTGGAAGTGCCTGAGGTTGACAAGTTCTTCGGTAAGTTCGATCTGAGAGCTTTGGTGACAGAATTGAAAGCAACCTACCGTCCCGAATATATTTACGAACGGAAAATTACTACTCCTTCTCATTTTGCTTATCTTAAGATATCGGAAGGCTGTAACCGCGTATGTGCATTTTGCGCCATCCCGAACATGACTGGTAAGCACCAATCCAAGTCGATGGATGATTTGATGAAAGAGGCCAAATATCTGGCTAAAAATGGTGTTCGTGAGATTCTACTCATAGCTCAGGACTTGTCATACTACGGAATTGACCTGTACGGAAAAGGAATGTTGGCTGAGTTGATCAAGAAGATTGCCCAAATTGATGGCATCGAATGGATTCGTCTTCATTATTTGTATCCAACCAAATTCCCAATGGATATTCTTCCACTCTTCAAGACCGTCGACAAACTATGTCATTACATTGATATTCCCCTTCAACATAGCTCCAACAATGTATTGAAAAACATGCTTCGTCATGTAACGACTGAAGAAACTGAAGCGTTGCTAAAGAAAATTAAGGAAGAAGTTCCCGGAATAACTATACGCACTACTATGCTCGTTGGACACCCCGGTGAAACGGAGGAGGACTTTGATCAACTGAAAAGCTTTATCTCCAAGCACCGTTTCGATCGCTTGGGCGCTTTTACCTATTCGCACGAAGAAGGAACCTACGGATATAAGCAGTATGAAGATGATGTTCCTGAGGAGTTAAAACAGGCACGAGCTGATGAAATAATGGGCATTCAACAGGGAATTTCAGCTCAGTTGAATGCTGAAAAAGTGGGCAGAACCCTCAAAGTAATCATTGATCGTGAAGATGATGAGTTTTTTATTGGCCGTACTGAATTCGATTCCCCTGAAGTAGATGGTGAAGTGCTGATTAGCAAAGAAACTTTATTGAAGAAAGGTCAATTTTACCAGGTTGAAATTACTGGCTCTGAGGAGTTTGATTTATATGGAACTGTTATTCAGGGAAAGTGAGAAATGAGAAGGTGAGAAAGTGAGAAAATCAAAAATCAAAAATCAAAAATAAGGAATAAGAAATAAGAAATAAGGAATTACACGGATTGCCTCTACGACACCAGCACCGCACAATTCCTTATTTTTTTTGTTTCATATTCTTTATTTCTTATTTGTCTCCTTCTCCGTTCTCACCTTCCCAATTTCTCATCTTCTCCCTTTCTCATTGCCTTCAATCCCAATTTCTCTTCAGCAAACTGATAGCTTGCAGTTTCAACTTCCTTCCAGGCTCCAGAGAATAATTTACACCCGATGACATGCGTTCCAGCCTCTGGAAAGGCTTGTTTTTGCTTTTCGGAAGTGGGAGTTTTAAGCTGATCGTACATTTTCAGCATGGCATCCACCTTCACTGTAGGGTCCTGATGCTCTTCATCTTTATAGTAGTAGGCCAGAAATATTGGTTTGTCAACTTTCGCAAATGTTTCTTCAGTCATGGTCGCTTCCACCAATTGCTGAAGATAAACGGTGGCTTCGAGACGGTATTTGCAATTCCAGTAACGACAAATCTCTGAAGCAAAATCGGTATTGGTAACACGATAATTTCCATTAAAAACGCTGCGGGCAATTTTCAATCCCCAAGGTTTACTCAGCAGAAATGCACCAGGGTTATTGATGGCTACATTGGGTGAAAGCAATATCAAGCCGTCCATTAATTCAGGAAATTCGGAAGCCAACTTTAAGGCCAGTGTTCCCCCGGTCGAAGTTCCCATCAATATAACTTTCTCACCCAACAATTGAGCCGCTACCAATGCTTCCTTGGCCGATTCATAAAGACGGTCGGGTGTCATGTCAATTAAAGCTTCAGTGGTATCAATACCATGAGAGGCGAGGAGCGGGGCATAGAAATTCATACCGTACCTGTGTGCAAAATTAATATTGACGGGATTGCCCTCATACCAGCAAGCCGAGAAACCATGAAGATATAGCAGGCAATAGGCTGTTTTATTTTTCAGGCTGTCGTTGGCCCAGATAATCTTACTCTCATTGTCGGGCTTAATTTTGAATCCGGCTTCCTGGTGCCTTAAATAAGTTTCGAATCCGGCAGTTTCAATTTCAACGGCAGGAAGCTTGGAACTTAACGCAGGCTTCGGAAATTTAGGCCCGCAAAGGTATGCTGCAATCAAAACCGCAATGATTATAAGGGTAATACGTAGAAACTTTTTCATAGCCAAGTTGGTTTGTCCACGAAATTAATGATAATTAAGTTATGTGTCAAATAATTATAGATGAAATTATTAAAATTTAATTCTATACCAGCCAAAGCGCATGGGCAACTGATGAATGGTAGAACAGAGTTCAAATTATGCAGCCGACATTTATGTTCGATCTAATCAATCAGTCGTTTGTTTTTTGTATATTTGTAAGTCGTCTTCTCTTCTACCGGATTGGTTTATAAAACAATTCAATTTATACACTTTTATAAATCGCACTATTTTACTTATACCCTTTCATTACCATAGTATTGGTTAATTGGTATTTAATAGGTAAATTACAGGTATCTAATAGGCTCGTTTACCTATTATCAACCCATTATAAACCTATTAAGTGCCTATTATATACCTATTAACCAATGTTATTGTAATGACAGGATGTTCCCTTTACAATGATTAAAGCTTTCAGAAAGGATATTGAAAAGAATAATTGGATAGTTGAACAAAGAAATTGATAGGAATGATAGATAAACGTAACAAGTGCTTAATAGACATATTTATTTGATTCTTATTCCTTTTAATATCAATATTTCGGTCGAATGAACGAATTCTCCTGTAGGCTCTCCATGGTCGTCAACCAATTGTGCTCTATCTACAATTGTTAATCTCTTTATCAATCCTTTATCAGAAATCCAATCGGTGCTTTTTGTCCCATAATTGAAAGATTCATTTTTGAATATATACTCCAATTTATAACAGGTAAAATCTTGGTTTATCAGATGTAGATTTTCGATTTCAAGCACTTTCTTCTCAATTTGCCAAGGCTTGTTATCAGTAGGATATCTATAAGTCCATGTCAGATTAATATCCAATGGAAGCTTAATATCCAATGTCGGTTTTGACTCAAATGTGATGTTATCACCTGCGTGGTTTGAATGCTCAATTATTGACTTTAATAATGAAGCTGACTTTAGATATCCGTACTTTTTTGCAAAAACAAATGGACCTCCGGCGTTGGAATAGGCAAAGGTTTTTAATCCCTCGTTATCGATAAACTTGTATGATGTTGAGGTCCAGTTGTAACCTTCCTCCCGGGACTTAAATACGGTCACATTCATCGTACCATTGAGTATAGTATCCTTATCAATCCAAACCTTTTCATCAAAATGTAGGGTGTCGGTTTTAATGATAACATCGGAGGTAATAGATTCGTATTTATTGATTATAAACTGTCGTTCATATGTCCATTCAGTTCCAATGGTCATTGGATAACTAGCTACCAATGGATTTAGGTCAGTTGTCTTTTTATCGCAACCAATCAATGCAATCAAAACAAATAAAATGTAGGCCTTTTCCATTTTCAGGGTGATCATGTGTTCAACCAATTACTAGTTCTAAATGTATGAAATATATATTAATTATTCACTTAAATTAATCAACTTTGTATTAATTTATTTTGAAAAATTTAAATTATATAAAGCTTTCTGAGATTCACATTTGCAAATTATTTTAAGCTCAAAAGTTCAGCATTTTAAGCTCAATAATTCATAGAATTTGAGCCATATCTTATCTTGAAATGAGCTACAATGTTTCGCAGCTACTTTTTTAAACCAACTATTTGAATTCTATCAAATTCATCTTTCACTTCTGAGGTTATAAGTATCTCACTATATAAATTCTTGGTGATATGAAGTAACCCTACATTACTTACTAAGTTCGAACTAAGCAAATCATTGTACAAAAGGACCAAAGAGACAAAATATCAAAGCAAAAACAGGCTTCAATAAGCTACTGGGTGCTATATTATAGTAGAAATTACCCCTAAAATGGGGTAAAATGCTTTGGAACTTTGGTACTCTGTTACTTTGCAACTTGCCTTTGAAGAATATGTTTCTTATCTCGATCTCAAGTTAATAAATACATAGAGGTTATTTTTTATTGATGCTCTTTATGAATTCTTCAGCCGTCATGATTGGAATGATGGAATCTTTAAAATCTTTACCGTTTCTTGTTATCAATATACCACATTCTGATTTTAAAGCACTAAAGTACTGAAGGGAATCTTCAAAATCAGCGAAATTAGAATTTAGTCCTTTCTCAATGATAACTTCATCCAAATCAGAGATTTCTGAGATAATCTTAAATTTTCTAAGCTTATCTTTTGCCTTTCCGGCATTTTCATATTTACTCAGAAAATAGCTTACTGTTGCATAAGATAATGCAGATACCACCATGGTAAGTTGTCCCATATCAGCTAATGTTGCAACCTTTGCAATTGAATCGTAAAAAGGGACTCGCTCACCCAATAAATCCAACATCACATTGGTATCTAAAAACAACCTTACTTTCATAAGTGTTTTTCATTCAAATAGGTTGAATATTCCTTTTTGTAATCTATATCAACAGGTATGCTAATTCCTGAAGATAAGCTTTTTACAAATGATGAAATTTGAATCTCTTCATTGTCATTAGGTAGATCTTGAAGTACCAATGATTTAAGATAAGATTCGATTAATCTTGATAAACTTCTATTTTGCGATGATGCATATTCTTTAGCTTGATCAATCACATATTTATCTAGTTTGATGGTCAATTTTGTATCCATTGTATTAGAATTTATACGTACAAATATATAAAATATAACCGTATAATACAAATAATAGTATGGATTTAACTTTACGTACGCTGTCTAATATTTACATTCAGACAGGAATTTAATGTTTATTTCTTTATGTAGTTTGTAATTCCCTTATTTAAAAAATTCTCCAAAGTGCCAGAGTATTCCAGAAGGGTCGTGCATGAAACATTCTCTACCCCAATCATTTTCTTTGATGGGTGTTAATTTTACATTTTTATATTTGTTATGAAGACCAAGATTTTGTAATTCTGTAAAGTATTCATTGACATTATTAACTTCAAGAAATATCATTGTATTGTCTACCCAATCTTTGACGTATGCATTTTGCAAATAAAACCCTAATTCTGGCGAAATTCTGAAGTAGGACATATCCTTAGATATCATAGACTCTTCGAATCCCAATTCCATATAAAAGTGTCTGGATTCATCAAAATTTATGGCTCCTATAAAAGCTCTTATTGATTTTGTATTATAGTTCATATCTTATGGCTGTTTAGCAAATTTTAAATGGTTGAGAATATAATATTGCACTAAGGTTATATTTAATCAGACATACTTCAAACCTAATGGATCCGATTTTAAGCTTACAATTAACGTGATAGCATTGCCTATCAATGTTTTTATAAAATTAAGATCATTCAATGAGACAAGCAACCTGTTAAGCAACTATTTATTTACGACTTCCCTTTATTCAATCTTTGCTTTTGCCGGCCATATAAAAGAGGCGGCAATGCTTCCTCCCAGGATAAGACCAATTATGCCAAGCGAAATAAAAGGATTGAGTTTATAGAATTCAGAGATCAACATTTTGATTCCTACAAATACCAGTATCAAAGCAAGCCCGTAGTGCAAATACGTAAAATATTTTAAAGACCCGGCAAGTACAAAATAAAGCGAACGCAAACCCAATATTGCAAATACATTGGAGGTATAAACAATGAATGGATCTTGGGTAATAGCCAGAATAGCAGGAATAGAATCAACGGCAAAGATTAGGTCGGTAAATTCAATAAGGATTAGCACCAGCAGAAGGGGTGTTGCATGCCATTTATTGTTCAGCTTTACCAAAAAATGAGCATTGTAGTAGTCAGAGGTTACAGGGATGAGTTTGCGGACATACTTCACTATAGCGCTGTTCTCAATATCGATTTTTGTTCCTTTATCCCTTGCAATTTTTATTCCCGTATAGATTAAAAAAATGCCAAAAACGTATATAATCCAATGAAACTTGGTGATCAACGCAACGCCGGCAAAAATAAAGATGATACGCATCACTAAAGCTCCAAGAATTCCCCAGAAAAGCACCTTGTGTTGGTAAATTGATGGAACCTGGAAGGAGGTGAAAATCAAAACAAAAACGAAAATATTGTCAACGCTCAGTGATTTTTCAACAATATATCCGGTTAAAAACTCAATGGCTTTTACTTCACCAAAATAATGCCATAAACCGGCATTAAAAGTAAGTGCAAGCATAATCCATACTGCACTCCACGTGATTGCCTCCTTGAATTTTACTTCATGTGCCTTTCGGTGAAATACGCCAAGGTCCAATGCAAGCATCAGGAGCACAAATACATTAAATCCAATCCATAAGTAAATTGAGTTTTCCATGATTTTATTTTTTTAAAATAGTGCTTAGTTTTTGAATGTCAAGTTTTAATTCATCAATCTTGTTTTCAAGCTCTTTTAATAATGTTTGACTACCTGCTCCGGGTTGTTGTTGTTGTTGTTTTTTTATCAACTCCTTTTTAAGGTCATCATGGCTCTCCTGCATGCTGTTCATTATCACACCTATAAATAGATTCATGATGATCATGGCACCAAATAAAATGAAAGATACAAAATAGGCGATCGATGTAAACGAACCTGGCTTCATCGTATTTTCTGAAGACGGAGCGGCAATCCCATAAAGCTGGATGTTCATAATATCTGTCCATCCTTCAAGTGTTAAAACCTTGAAAAGTGATATCATGGCTGTATGCAGCGATCCGAAATGCACAGGATCACTTTTGGCAAACATAAAACTGCCAATCACGGCATAGATATAAAAAACAAGAAATAGCAAAACAACCACATAACCCATTGAAGGAATGCTTTTCAAAAGTGCATTTACCAAAAGCTGTAGTTTAGGTAAAATTGAAATAATTCTGAAGACCCGAAGAATTCTTGCCAACCTAAGAACAGTTACAAAATGGGTATCAATTTGGGGTATAAAGCAGACTGCTACGATAATAAAATCAAAAATATTCCATGGGTCGGTGAAATAAAGCCATGGCTTTTTTCCGTAGGCAAGTAATTTTAAAATTATTTCAACAAGAAAAATATAAATAATTGTTTGATCTATCAAGTGAAATGAATGGGCAAACCTTTCATCAATGGCCGGGTAAGTTTCAAGCCCAACGATAACCCCCGAAGCTATGATCACGGCCAGTATAAAATACCTGAACAGGCTTGAGTTAACTATCTGATATGTTTTTTTTTGAATCGTGTTCATCTATCTATCTTTTTTTTGAAATGGATAGAGAATTTTAAACACGGGAAATGAAGCAAGAAGAATAATTCCTATAAGAAAATAGATGCTGTAATTGATCAATTGTGGATAAGCTTTGCCAAGATAATATCCAAGTGGGGTAAGCAAACCAATCCAGATTATTGCTCCTATTATGTTCACGAAGCTGAATTTGACCAACGAAAGGCCGGATGCTCCCGCCAGCATTGGAATAATGGTTCGTATAACAGGTAAAAACCTTCCAATTATAAAAGCCCACACACCGTATTTTTCATAGAAAGCCTTACTTTTATCAAGGTAAGACCTTTTAAATACCCTTGCATCAGCTTTATTGAAGAGTTTTGGGCCCAGCCATCTGCCTTTGGCATAACCCGTAAAATCACCAAGCACGGCAGCTGCAATCATTGAGGTGACCAAAACCAGTAAAGGAATATCAAGGTATTGCGTACCACAAAGTAATCCGGCAGTGAAAATCAGGTAGTCACCTCCCGGAAGTACCAATCCCAGGAAGAATCCTGTTTCAAGGTAAATAATTACCAATAAAAATATAATTCCACCATATTGTATCAACTGAACCGGATCGGACAATTGTTGAAATAAACTACTCAATATAATAGCACTCTCATTCATTGTCTTGTTATTGGTTCGTTGTTATTTTTACCACTTATGCAGTCCGTAATTACATTGGATTCAATGTTTCCCTAAAATAAGATAATTCAATGAGACAACCAACTTGTTAAGCAAATATTTATTTTAGAAGAGAAGAAAATATTGAATCAAAGTTCAATGAATAGAAATAAATATAAAAGTATTATCTGAGCAAGTTGCTCAACTTGCGCAAGTTGCGCAAACCGGCAGGTATTATTGAGCAGGTCACTATTTTCCAGCAAGTTACAGGGCTTCTGAACTTTGAATTTCTGTATTAGATTAGTACACTGCTCCGTACTCCCCTGAGAGGCTCAATTGACATGGAATTTATACAAAAATGGATCTCAGAAACGCAGTTAAGAGGTGTATTAAATTTGTTTTATCTCGTCTTTGCTTAATCCTGTTAGCTCTATTATTGCAGAAATATCAATATCTTTCATTTTCAATCCTTTTGCCAATTTAATTTTTTCATCTTTTCTAATTTTGTCTTCAGCGTCCACTTTCATTGTCCATGCCATACTGGCACCATAGTGTAGATTATCTATATGTTTCTGATAATTTTGTTGTTCTTCTGATGATAAATTATCAACTCTCCATAATTCTTTCGCTTTATCAATCCCCTTGGCAGTGAAATCATCTTTTATTTCATTGTTTTTAAGATAGTAAATCCATTGGTCTAAGGAATCTTTTGCTACATCATTGAATTAATTTACTTTAATCACATAATATACAGGAAAAATCTGAAATGGTTCAACTTTTCCAAGTAATTCCGTTTGTTTGTCATAAAGCATCAATCGATCAAATTTATGAATGCCTATAAAATTAGTTTTACCATGATATACATAATCATCTTCTTGTCATATCTCAAAATACACAATGTTAATGGAGAATACTTTTTTTATATTCTTGGTTAGTTCACCAATTGAAATATAATCTGTAATCACTTTAGATGTTCCATAAGCCATCCGATGAAAATAATCATACTCATTTTGATTCTTAATTTCAATGATTACTAATTCATCTTTTGAGTTTTAAACCAATATATCGATACGATTAAATTTTTCTGTATCAATTCGTTGATTACTTTCACTTTCAAGAATGTTCTGAATTGTAATCTCCTCTTAAATCAATTCGGTAAGAAATCCTTCCAATACTGAAAAGTCAGCCTTATTGCGTAAAAGGCGCTTAATTGCCCTATCAAATCGTTTTAAATTCCTATTATTTATTCTTTCAATTTGAGTCAAATTTAATCATTCTTTTGGAATTTTAGAAATGTTCACCAAGGCGTTTATTAGCCTTGCCCATAATATCATCGATTTACCTTCGTTGAGAAATAAATCCAAACGACCCGTAATTTTTCAGTCAAGATGGGTTGGTGGGATGGATACGCTAAATCCATAGAAGAATCGGAGCTCAGTAGCCGGGATGTCCTCCAAAAGGCGGATCAATCATGCACCCGAGACTTCATGCTGGATCGTTCCGATCACTTGAAGTACTGGTTATTAATGGTATATGCTTTTATCTAATCCTATAAAATGCCAACAATCATTTGAATTAGAATCCTTGTATATAAAATCATTCCCTTGTCTTACACATGTCTGTTTAAAGCCAGAACCACCATCAGTATTTCCCGCTATCCCACTTTTATAATCACAAATAGGTCGACTACTATATGAAAGGATATCTGCCATATCCCCTACACCATCAATCCATTGGTAATTACTAGCACAATCCTTTAACAATATCCTTTTACGGTTAACATTGAGAATTTTAACTGTATCTATTTTAGTTACAATCAAATTATCAATAGTATCGTTTACTCTTGCTTTAAAATCATACAATAATATTTCATTGGCATTTTTATTTTTATAATCTCGAAGCCAATACACTTTCAAATCAGAAGTTTCTCTAATATATCCTAATAATTTCGGAGCAATATTATTGCTCTCAATTGAATCACCAGTGTAATCATTTATTGATTTATATATTTTATTGTTTATAACTATATCCTTTCCCAACTGTATTTTATGAGGCCAAACACAGCCTGGGCATGGATCAGGATATTCAGAAACATACCATACCTTATTGTTATTTACAATCATATCAACAGTAACTTTGTTGTCAGTATCTTTTTTACAACTGATACAAAAAGTAAAAAGAGTCAAGAGCGCTAAATATCTCATGTATTTAAATTTTATTCGTTATTTTTTTTAACCTATTCTATATCAAAAGTTGAAAATTATATATTTATCAATCTGCACATTCTTTTTAACAATTACCACTAACGTTCCGCAGCTACACGCAGGGCGGGATTTAACTACCGAACTTTCTGCAAAGTGCTGCTTTTCAATTTACTAATTTACTGTCAACGAAGCAACCATACCCGATTTGCCGGGTAGCTTGCTGTTAGGTGCCAGGCACTTATTTGTTGAATAACGAGTCTGTTTGTAAACTTGTAATACTTCCAGAAGATTCACTAATATAATGTAAATCTTTACCGTTTCTGTCAAAAGTCTTTCCGTTTAAAAGTTTTCCGTTTTCGTAATATTTTTTCTCTCTTAATTCTCCAGTTTCGTAAAATTGAAGCCAAGCTCCTTCCTTGAACCCGTTCTTATTGATCCTGTTGATAATGTTTCCGTTGTATGTTTTGGATTCAATGTCTTCAGTCGGACACTTTTTATAATAGATTCCGTTCAGATAAATTGTCGAAGGGCACTTCTTAAATCCTTTAAATCTGAAAGTTTCTATTTTGCCTTTTGGCGCTAACTCATCAACATAAATGCTACTCAACATTTCCTTTTGTCTGGTTTTAGGCTTTACAGTTATATTTAAAGTATCATTTTTCAGAATAAAGTCCAAGTCTGGTTTTTGAGAAAATTGCATATTCCTGGAAAGCAATTCAATCGTCAATGTGTCTTTTGATAAGTGATTACTTAAAACACATTCTCTGACGTACTCAATTTTTTTTAAACTATAAGATTTTGAATCATAGTCAATTAATTGAGATATCGCTGTTGAACAACCCAAGTATAGCCCCAAAAATATGAAAGTTATAATTGTCTTTACTTGTTTTAAATTTGAATTATTCGAGCGAGTCATTGTTATCTGAGTTATCTGATTCAATCTTGCTTGTCATTCAGCGTTTTTGTTCTTTTTTATGCTTGCACCTAACTAGTAACTATCACCAAATATATAGTATTTTTTTGATTATTCATTTATATTAAGTACATTTTATTTAATTCTTTTGGCATGTGCAGGTTAGAGTGTGAAGTTCATCTCATTCATTTATAGATTAAACTATCAAGTTTTCAAAAGGATTAATTTACCATTTTTTTTTAGGTGCGTCCAATTATATATAGATAAAATTTTTAGTACCTTTATAACCAGTTATTTGACAATCCATTCTTTGTAGATAAATAAACTGATTGGATGGTTTATTTTACTGATCCTTCAATTGAATGGACATTTTATTAATAGAAATTAATTATAGAGCCTATTATATATCGAGTCTGGTTTCACTGTCCATCTATCCAAACTTTCTTCCTTCTTACATTCCAGAAAGCATTGAATTGAATACGGGAATTATCCAATTCTATATTGGGGCTATGACAAGGATTAGTCTATAACGTAGCTATAACGTAGGTGATACGTCTGAATACCTTTAGTGTACGTTATAGCTACGTTATATTTACGTTGTAGATACGTTTTAGCCTAATCGTTGCCATAGCCTTTACATAGCTTTTGAATAGAAACATTTGGAAAGTAGTGATGCCATCTTGAAATGACAAGTTTTAATTTTACTATAAGATACTGAAATTATACACATTATAATTAAATAGCTTTGAAGAAATTTACATCGTTAAGGATATTTAACAGGATAATCAGCTATGTGTAATTCCGTGAATTGACCGAATAGAAAAATAAAATGCGTACTTTGCTAAAAAATTATATTCTGTCAATGTTGAATTGGTTTTCAAAAATAAACTTTTTATAAGTATATATTAAACAACTGTGCGAGTTATTGGTTCAAATATGAAGAATTAATAAACATTAAAAATTAAAGTTTGTTATTTATTGCTTACTTTTAAAAAATGAAATATCAATTGTTTAATTATGGATAAATTTTCGCAAGTGGGGAACCAAGAAGTCGCTGCCATTGAAGAGTTATATTCTTCTTATTTGCTTGATCCTGAGTCGGTAGATGCAAGCTGGAAGAATTTCTTTGCTGGATTTGAATTTGGCCGTAAGAATTTTGCTGAACAAAATAATTCTGTTCATGACGATAAATTAGACAAGGAATTTGCGATTTTGAACCTTATTCATGGCTATCGCCAGCGGGGGCATTTATTTACCAAAACAAATCCTGTACGATCACGCAGGAAATATTTGCCTACCTTGGATATTGAAAACTTTGGCCTTGAGAAATCTGATTTAGATACTGTTTTCAAGGCAGGGAATGATATCGGTATTGGATCGGCAACGCTGAAAGCGATCATTGAACACCTGGAAGCAACTTATTGTCAGTCAATTGGTGTTGAATATGTTTACATGAGGACTCCCGAACTCGTTGATTGGTTGAAAGTGAAAATGGAATCGGCCCGTAATTCACAGGTTCTCACTCCTGAACAACAAAATCATATCTATTACCATTTAAAGATTGCTGTTGGTTTCGAAGGTTTCATTCATAAGAAATTTGTAGGCCAGAAACGGTTTTCGCTTGAGGGTGGAGAATCCTTGATTCCGGCTTTGGATGCAGTGATTGAACATGGCGCAGAGCTTGGAATCAGTGAATTTGTAATTGGGATGTCACACCGGGGCAGGCTCAATGTGCTGACCAATATACTTGAAAAGCCTTATGCCCATGTCTTTAAGGAATATGTGGGTACTGAATATGAACAAGATCTTTCGCTGGGTGATGTAAAATACCACCTGGGTTACGAAAATGAAGTTGAAACTGATCATGGCAAGAAAGTCAAGCTGAGTTTGATGCCCAATCCTTCTCACCTCGAAACGGTGTCTGCTTTGGTTCAGGGAATGGTGCGGTCACGTATTGATACACATTACAGCGGAGATTACGATAAGGTGGCGCCCATTGTTATTCATGGCGATGCTGCCATTGCCGCACAGGGAATTGTTTACGAAGTGCTTCAGATGTCGCAACTGGCGGGCTATAAAACAGGGGGGACCATTCACCTGGTGGTTAATAATCAGGTTGGTTTTACTACCAATTACCTGGAGGCACGTTCGAGTACTTATTGTACCGATGTTGCCAAAGTAACCCGGTCTCCTGTATTTCATGTAAATGGAGACGATGTGGAAGCCATTATATATACTGTAAAACTGGCCATGGAATTCAGGCAAAAATTCCATGCCGATGTTTTTATTGATATATTATGCTACCGTAAATATGGTCATAATGAAGGCGATGAACCACGTTTTACTCAGCCATTGTTATATAAGGAGATTGAAATGCACCGTAATCCACGCGATATTTATGCTGATAAACTGGCTGTTGAGGGTGTGATGACCCTGGCAGAGGCTTCAAAATTAAACCATGAATTTGATGGTTTGCTTGAGGAAAAATACAAGGAATCGGAAAAGATTGAAAAGGTAAAAGTACGGCGTTTCTTAAGTGGTGAATACGTAAATTTTGATAAGGCTCCGAAAGTTGATCTTATTAAGCCAGTAAAAACTGGTGTGAAAAAAAGTGAACTGTTACGAATTGCTGAAAGCATCAATACTCTTCCGTCAGACAAGAAATTTTTTAAGAAAATAAGCCGCATTGTTGAAGACCGTCGCATGATGATGCTGGATAACCGCATGGATTGGGCGATGGCTGAATTACTGGCTTATGGAACTTTGCTTGAGGAAGGTTACCAGGTCCGATTGAGCGGTCAGGATACAGAGCGTGGAACATTTGCCCACCGTCATTCTGCTTTTGTGGTTGAAGATACGGATGAAAAGTATTTCCCGCTATGCAATATCAGTGAACAGCAGGCGCCCTTCCATGTTTATAATTCGCCTTTATCTGAATATGGCGTGCTTGGATTCGAATATGGATATTCATTGGCCAATGCAAAAGGTTTGACTATATGGGAAGCCCAGTTTGGTGATTTTTTCAACGTTGCACAGGTTATATTTGACCAGTATATTTCTTCAGCCTATGAAAAATGGGGCATGATGAACGGCTTGGTTTTATACCTGCCACATGGCTATGAAGGTCAGGGGCCTGAACATTCGAGTGCGCGTATAGAGCGGTTTTTAAACCTTACGGCTGACAATAATATTCAGGTGGTGGTTCCAACAACACCTGCCAATATGTTTCATTTGCTTCGTCGTCAATTGCATTGGAATGTGCGTATCCCCCTGGTCATTTTTACTCCTAAAAGCCTGTTGAGGCATCCAATGGTAACCTCTTCATTGGAGGAATTGGCTGATGGGGTTTTTCAGGAAATTATTGAAGATGTGGTACCTAAACCTGAAAAAATCAGGAAAGTGGTGTTCACTAGCGGAAAACTCTATTACGATTTGCACAAGCGACAGTTAGAGGAAGGTATTTCAACTGTGGCAATCATACGTATTGAACAATTATTTCCACTTCCAGTTGACCGTATCAAATCTATTGTAGCAAAATATCCAAAGTCTGAAAAGATTATCTGGGCACAGGATGAACCATCCAACATTGGCTCGTGGCAACACATTCAAAGGTTTTTGCCTGACGTGCATTTCGAGCTGATTTCACGTCCGGCAAGTGCAAGTCCTGCTGTGGGATTAATGTTTCAACACAATCTAGGATTGAAAGCGATTGTCGATGCAGTGTTTTTGGGAGAAATAGCAAATAGCAAAGAGCAGGGAGCAGGGGAGAAGAAGCTGGATTCAAGCAAACGGCAAATGGAAGTTATCAGCCAAAAGTTGGTAGTCAACCCACTGCCGCCTGCTGAGTGAAGAAGTTGGCAGTGGTCAGTGGTCAGTCGCAGGGAGCAAGGAGTAGTGTTCGTTCAGGAGACAGTATATGAAATCATATTTTATTGATTGACTTATGCCCCATGCCCTTTTGGCCCCAAGCTTGTGTTTGAAAATATAGATATTATTATAATAAACTAAACATGGTACTTGAGATTAAAATACCTACACCCGGTGAATCCATTACTGAGGTAGAAATCGGGAAATGGTTGGTGGCTGATGGCGACCTGGTTTCTAAAAATCAGGAGGTGGCTGAAGTAGAATCAGATAAAGCTACGTTGACTTTGATAGCCGGTGATAGCGGAAAGATCAAAATATTGGTTCAGGAAGGCCAGACCGTGGCCGTTGGAACCATTGCCTGCACGATAGATACGGGTGTATCTTCAGGGAAGAAGCCTGATAAAGAGCCTATTGCTTCTGGTGTTTTTGCCGAACCACAAGAACCCATTGAACCAGAACCGGAACCTGTAAAAGTGATTGTTGGTAAAGAGCCTATTGCTTCCGGAGTTTTTGCAGAACCAAAAGAAGTTGATGTTTCGGAACCTGTAAAAGTAAGTGTTGTTAAAGCATCGGCCAAGCCTGCTGAATCAAATATTAAAGTGACTCCGGTGGCTCATAAAATGATGGACGACAACCACCTTTCTATGGAAGAAGTGATAAATGGATTGCACCGTATCTCGAAAAGAGATATTGAGGCTGTTATAAGCCATCCAAAGCCCGAAAGGCAGGTTAGTGTAATAGTAGAGAGTTCGTTTTCAAGGTCTGAGAAACGGGATAAAATGACCATGCTGCGCCGTAAGTTGAGTGAACGGTTGGTTGCTGTGAAGAATGAAACGGCCATGCTTACTACCTTCAACGAAATAGATATGAGTAGGGTGATGGAAATGCGGACAAAACTTCAGAATAAGTTTGTTGAAAAATATGGATTGAAGTTGGGTTTTATGTCTATTTTTACCAAAGCGGTGGCCGAAGCGATGCAATTTCATCCCTCCATCAACACACAACTTGATGGGGAAGAAATCATTTCTTTTGAATTTGTAGATGTTGGTATTGCTGTTCAAACACCCAAAGGATTGATGGTTCCGATCATCAGGAATGCTGAAAGTAAAACGGTTGCACAAATTGAACTTGAGATAAAAGAACTGGCTGAGAAAGCCCGTACCAAGAAAATAAGCGTTGAAGAATTGACTGGCGGAACTTTTACCATTACCAATGGCGGCACTTTTGGCTCTTTGATGTCAACGCCCATTATCAACCCACCTCAATCGGCTATCCTGGGGATGCACAATATTCTCGATCGTCCGGTGGCAGTGAACGGGCAGGTAGTCATCAGGCCAATGATGTATGTGGCTTTGTCTTACGATCACCGTATCATCGATGGCAAAGATTCTGTGGGCTTCCTTGTGAAGGTGAAAGAGATGATTGAGAACCCTGAGCGATTGATCACAGGTGGAAGGAACCCAGAGGAGGTATTGCTGGGATTATAAATAACAAATAAGAACACTGATGACAATGATGTTACGGATAATTATTTTCATTACTTTTACACAAAAAAGATGAGCGATATAGTAGTAAAATACAGCAGGTTAAATAAAACTGCAAGGCAGGAAGTAAATGACTTTATGGATTTTTTACTAAGTAAACAAAAAGCCAATAATCCCATTTTTTTGTCCACTTACAAAAACAAAATCCTCAAGGTTTCCATCTGGACCGATTCGGACTTAAAAATATTTGATCAAAACCAAGAATTGTTCAATCAATGGAGAGTCCAGGAATGGTAGTCGATACCAGTATATTTATTGAATTCTTAAGGGCTAAAGACAAAACAAAAACTGCTTTATTCCTGATTCGTGATGATGAACAAATTTACATTTCATCAGTAACCTTGTATGAATTACTTATGGGAGCTTCTACTCCCGATAAAATCAAAGACATAAAAATACTGACCGATGAAATTCCTGTTTTACCTTTTAATGAAGAGGTTGCTGAGAAATCAGCAGAAATCTATCATCAACTTCGACAATTAAACATGATGATCGAATTTAGGGACATTTTCATAGCCGCCACTTGCCTGGTCAATAATCTTCCAGTAAAAACCCTTAACAAAAAGCATTTCGATCGAATTCAAGAATTAAGTGTTAAGTAGTCAGAAACATTGATGTATAAATACAAGTGAAAACATTTATTGAAAGCGATATACTTTGCAGTCTGGCTTTAGCCGATGGACATGCGCACATGTTCAGTATTATCTCTTTACCAACGTAGCTTTTTGTCCAAATGGAATTGTAAGTCCCAGCCAGGGAATGGCTATGAATCCATCCATGTCGGTCACCAGCGGGATGAAGACCCCAAAGTCGAGTCCTGTTTGTTTAATGATCCTTCTGCCACCCACTGACGTCAAAACAAGGAATTCTTGAGGAGTTCCAATGAAATAATTTTCAGTCATTAAATAACCTTTAGGTCCTGTACGAATTATTCCACTTATGTTAACAGTTGGTTTTGTTGCCATTTCTCCGTCTGCAAATGCCCATCCAAGTCCAATGTTGATGTTTTTGTCTTTCGACCCAAAAGTGGAGATTCCATAAAGAATACCAAAGTTTGTATTTTGTTCACCAATAACTGTTCCTACCAGAGTGCCAACACCCAGATTGACTTTATCCTTCACAACTGGCACAGAATATTTAGCTGTAATCCATGCGGGAGTTGATGCGCCGGAAAAAAGGAAAAGGGGCATCACGCCAACTCCAGCCGTAAAATGATCGGTGATGCCGTACACAGCCTGGTTAAATAGAATCCATACATTTTGATAATAGCCTTCGCCAGCTTTCAGGTTGTAAGCGTTGGGAGCCCAAAAGTAGCGTGTTGACTGGGGATTGTCGAGCCAATAAGTTCCGTCTTTTGATTTGATGGAAGATAGCTGAGTTATTCTTTTTACTTCTATACGCGGGATGCTTATTTCACCGAGCTTATCAGTTTTTATCCTGATTATTTCAGTGTTCTGTTCAAGGATTGTTCCGATGTACTCATTGCCGTCCACTGTTTCAATCTGGCTTTTTATGGAATCCTGGCTATTTTGAGCATTCGAAATAAGGGAAAGAAATATCAGGCAGACTGATAGTAGCGCAAGCTTTGGAAGAAATATTTTCATAGTGGAACAAGTTTAAATTATAAAAACAGGTTCAATAATGATACCAATTATTCTATCGGATTGTTCAAAACGGTAGAGTAGGGGAATGCTATTTTAAAAGAAATAAAAAAGCCACCCGCATGTGAGGACGAGTGGCTATATCTGTTTGAAAAATATTTGAATCTGTGTTTATAAACGATTAATAATTTATTCAGAAACTACTTCGAAAGGCAATTCAACAATTACCTCTTTGTGCAATTTAATTTTTGCAGTATAGTTTCCTATTTCCTTAACACTGTCATCTGAAATCATGATCTGTTTGCGATCGATTTCAAATCCTTTGGCATTGATGGCTTCAGCCAGCATAACGGTATTAACCGAACCGAAGATTTTTCCGGTGGTGCTGGTCTTGGCTCCAATAACAAGTTGAACAGTTTTGAGTTTTTCGGCAATAGCCAAAGCAAGATCTTTAAATTTTGCTTCTTTGTGAGCTCTCTGCCTGGTGTTTTCAGCCAACACTTTTTTAGCTGATTCGGTGGCAATTACAGCCATCTTCTGAGGAATCAAATAGTTACGTCCATGACCGCTTTTGACGGTAACGACATCATCTTTTGATCCTAAACGTGCAACATCTTGCAATAATATAATTTCCATTTCTATTCAGCTTTAAAAATTATTTCATCATATCAGTTACATAAGGCAGTATTGCGATATGACGGGCTCTTTTAACTGCTTTAGCCACTTTGCGTTGATACTTCAAAGAGGTTCCTGTGATACGACGGGGTAAAATTTTACCCTGTTCGTTTAAGAACTTTTTCAAGAACTCTCCATCTTTGTAATCAATGAATTTGATCTTGTTCTTTTTAAAACGGCAATACTTTTTCTTCTTGATTTCAACCGATGGTGGGGTCAAATATCTGATTTCACTTGAATTTGCAGACATACCTTTAGTTCTCCTTTTCAGTTTTTACTTTTTGTTTACTTCTTCTTTTCTCGCCATAAGCAATGGC
>Ga0123339_10000934_pt1 | contig 20920 bp, 19 predicted proteins | sample lystaG_FD_89956 | JGI IMG/M metagenome (GOLD analysis project Ga0123339, IMG submission 89956) | Glacier valley bacterial and archeal communities from Borup Fiord, Nunavut, Canada, to study Microbial Dark Matter (Phase II) -... | ecosystem: Environmental > Aquatic > Freshwater > Ice > Glacier ...
GTCACCATTTTCATGGATGGCTACGCTGACGGTGCGGCGTACTTCAATAAGCAGAAGAACAAGAAGGTCAAGGTGCTTGGCTGGGATGTCAAGGCGCAGAATGGTGCCTTCACCGGAGGTTTTGCCGCCGGTACCGAGGCGCAGAACGCTGCTCAGACTCTGATTGACCAGAACGCCGATGTCATCCTTCCGGTCGGTGGACCGATCTTCCAGAGCGCGGGCGCAGCCATCGTCAGCTCCGGCAAACCGATTGCTCTGATCGGGGCGGATGCGGATGTCTTCCTGACCTTCCCGAAGTACGACGACCTCTACTTCTCATCGATCATGAAGAACATGAGTGGGGACATCGCCGACGTCGTTGCTGCTGCTGCCGCCGGCAAGTTCGATGCCACGCCGTATGTGGGAACACTGGAGAACGGCGGCGTCAGCATGGCGCCGTTCCACAAGTTCGAGTCGAAGGTCGACTCTGGACTAAAAAAGGAACTCGACGCCATCAAGGGCGACATCATCAGCGGCAAAATCAAGGTTGAATCTCCCTCCACCCCCAAGTAGACGCGGTGGCTGGCGGGCGTTGTTCTGAAACAGCACCACTTCGAGAGTCGGGGAGACCAGCTCTCTGCTGGCCTCCCCGACCTCTCCCCGTCTTCCCCATCCGTGCGACGGCGCCGAATAGATTGTGAATCATGAAGCTCGAACTTCGTGGCATTACGAAGCGCTTTGGCGCACTCGTCGCTAACGACCACATCAGCCTGACGGTGGAGCCGGGCGAGATTCACTGTCTGCTCGGTGAAAACGGCGCTGGCAAGTCAACCCTGATGAACGTTCTCTACGGGCTGTACCAGGCCGACGAGGGGCAGATTCTGCTCGACGATGTGGAGCAGCATTTCGCGGGCCCCGGTGATGCGATGGCTGCTGGCATCGGCATGGTGCATCAGCACTTCATGCTCATTCCCGTCTTCACGGTCGCCGAGAACGTGATGCTCGGTCACGAGCAGACGACCTTCGGTGGTCGCCTCAACCTGAGGGCGGCACGCGCGGAGGTCAACCGGATCTCGGCCAAATTCGGCTTCCACGTCGACCCGGATGCGCTGGTCGAAGATCTGCCGGTGGGTATCCAGCAGCGAGTCGAAATCATCAAGGCATTGTCCCGCGACGCACAGGTGCTCGTTTTCGATGAGCCAACCGCCGTACTCACGCCCCGGGAGACCGACGAGCTCATGTCGATCATGAAACAACTCAAGGCATCGGGAACCTCCATTGTTTTCATCACTCACAAGCTGCGTGAAGTTCGCGAGGTTGCTGACCGCATCACGGTCATCCGCCTGGGTAAGGTCGTTGCTGAAGCGGATCCCACCTCCACTAATGCGGAGTTGGCGTCTCTCATGGTGGGTCGACCGGTCGACCTCACTCTAGAAAAGAACGCGGAGCAGCCGGGGGCGGCCGCACTTGTCATTAGCCATCTCTCCGTCGTTGATCATCATTCCCAGCTCGTCGTCAACGATGTGAGCTTCGAGGTGAAGTCTGGGGAGGTCCTCGCCATCGCCGGAGTTCAGGGCAATGGCCAAACCGAGCTCACCGAAGCGATCATGGGCCTGCAGGATCACGTCACCGGCGACATCACGCTGGATGGCAAGCCACTTCTCGGCCACAGCGTACGAGGGGTGCTCGAAGCCGGGGTCGGTTTTGTGCCCGAGGATCGCCAGGAGGACGGGCTGGTCGGCGAGTTCACGGTCGCCGAGAACCTGATGCTCGATCGCTCGGTGGGAAAACCGTTCGTCAGGGCAGGAAGCCTTCAGCTGGGTTACCTCGTCGAATTCGCCACAAACAAGCTGAAAGAGTTCGATATCCGAGCTCAGGGCATCGCCTCCCGCGCCAGCCAGCTTTCCGGTGGAAACCAACAGAAAGTGGTCCTGGCGCGCGAACTCAGCCGCGATCTGCGCCTCTTCGTCGCCGCACAGCCCACGCGTGGGCTGGACGTGGGCTCCATAGAGTTCGTTCATAAGCGCATCATCGCCACGCGGGATGCCGGAATTCCCGTCGTTGTGGTCTCAACTGAACTCGATGAAGTCGTCGCTCTCGCCGACCGCATCGCAGTGATGTACCGGGGGGGCATCGTCGGAATAGTCCCGGGAGACACCCCGAGGGAGGTGCTCGGTTTGATGATGGCGGGGGAGGTGCCGGCAAAGCTTTCCGGCCCACTGACACCGAAGCCAACAGTCTCGAAGGAGGTCTCGGCGTGAGTAGCGAAAATGCCCCTGGACACGGCCAGGCCGTACAGGATGATCCGGCTCTTCAGCCGGGCACCACGATGACCGGGTCGAACGAGGGTGAGCCGGAGATCGAGTCCCGGTTCAGCGGTGTTCTTCGACAGATCGTTTCGGGCAGTGCGGTCGTTTCCATTCTCGCCGTGGTGCTCGCGATGGTGGCTGGCGCAATCTTGATCGCGCTGACCGATCCGACAGTGCGCGCGGCGTCCGCGTACTTCTTCTCCCGACCCGCCGACACCCTCTCGGCGATCTGGCAGGCCGTCTCGGGCGCCTATGGATCGCTATTTCAGGGCTCCATCTACAACTTTTCCCGGCCCGAATTCGTCGACGGCATTCGGCCACTGACTGAGACCTTGAGCTTCGCCACTCCTCTGGTTGCGGCGGGCCTCGGTGTTGCGGTGGGTTTTCGAGCGGGCATGTTCAATATCGGTGGGCGCGGTCAAATGCTGTTCGGTGCCGCTGCGGCCGGCTGGGTTGGATTCACTTTTGACCTACCACCCGGCATCCACCTGGTACTCGCCCTCGCTGCGGGAATCGCAGCCGGAGCGCTCTGGAGCGGGGTTGCGGGCATCCTCAAGGCGCGCACCGGCGCTCACGAGGTGATCGTCACGATCATGCTCAACTACGTTGCCTTTTACCTGATCAGCTTCCTGCTCAGCACGAAGGGCCTTTTGCAGGCTCCGGGATCCAATAATCCCAAATCACCGGGGATGAAGCCCAACGCGATTTTTCCGTATCTGCTCGGTCCGCAGTACAACCTCACCGTTGGCTTTATTCTCGTGATCGCCGCGACCCTCGCCGTCTGGTGGCTACTCAATCGTTCGAGTCTCGGATTCCGCTTCCGTGCGGTGGGCGAGAACCCGAACGCGGCCAGGGTGGCGGGCATCGATGTCAAGAACACCTACGTTCTCGTCATGCTGATCTCCGGGGCACTCATCGGAATGGCCGGCGCGAATCAGGTGCAGGGCGTGATCACCACCGGATTCACCTCGGGTATCGATGCCGGGCTCGGATTCGACGCCATCACCGTCGCGTTGCTCGGTCGCTCGCGGCCCTGGGGCGTCTTCTGGGCGGCCATCCTGTTTGGTGCCCTCAAAGCGGGCGGGTTCACAATGCAGGCGGTGGAGGGGATTCCCATCGACATCATCCTGGTGGTGCAATCGTTGATCGTGTTGTTCATAGCGGCACCGCCGCTGATTCGAGCCGTATTCCGGTTGCCGCAACCGCGAGCGAAGGTCCGGCCGAGAGCGTCCGGCGTCCGGGGCAAGAAAGTAGTGGTGACCAAATGACTGCGGTAACGAGCACCGTCGGATCGTCGCATGGCTCACCCGGTTCGCCGGTCGTCGCCCTCGCCACCGCCGTGGTGAAGAGCTGGAAGGCGCCCATTGCGCTGGGGATCTTCGCGGTCGTCGCGGTCATTTTGTTCGCTTTCGTCACGAGGACCGGCACGGGTATCAGTACCTTCCGGTTGTCAACTCCGCAAGATTTCTTCGCACTGCCCGAGTTGCAGCTTCCGACGCGTGCTACCGGCGTCGTGGTGTCAGTGCTGCTCATCCTGATCGCCGCTGCCGCGGCCTTCCTCGTGCAGCAGAGCCGCCGGGTTCCGATCTGGTTGATCGTGATCTACGCCCTCCTTTTCATCTTTGGATTTCTTGCCTGGGCGGCGTCTGGCGCCGCGGTTCCAATTCCGGGGCTTCTGATCGGCACGGTCGGACTCGCCACTCCACTGATTTTCGGCGCCCTCAGCGGAGTCATTTCAGAGCGGGTCGGGGTAGTCAACGTCGCCATCGAGGGGCAGCTCTTGGCCGGTGCATTTGTCGCAGCCGTAGTGTCGTCCATCACCCGTCAACCCGTCGTTGGACTGCTCGCCGCGACGGTGGCAGGCATGCTGGTCTCGTTCGTCCTCGCCGCATTCTCGATCAAGTACTTCGTCGACCAGATCATCGTCGGCGTGGTCTTGAACGTACTCGTGCAGGGCCTCACCAGTTTTCTCTACTCGACTCTGCTGAGCCCCAACTCGCTGGTCTTGAATTCACCGATTCAGTTTCCCCGGGTGAACATTCCTGTGTTGAGTCAGATTCCGATTATCGGTCCGGTGTTGTTCCAGCAGACCGTGATCAGCTACATCATGTACGTGACGGTAGTGCTGGTGTACTTCGGACTGTTCCACACCAAATGGGGTCTGCGACTGCGGTCATCGGGAGAGCATCCCCAAGCAGCGGATACCGTTGGCATCAATGTGAATCGCACGCGGTTCTGGAATGTCTCGCTCGCGGGTGCCATCGCTGGAATGGGCGGCGCCTATTACACGCTGGTCGTAGTCGGGGCATTCAACAAAGAAATGACCAATGGAGCCGGATTCATCGCCCTCGCTGCGGTGATTTTCGGCCGCTGGGATCCGATCCGCGCGACTATGGCGGCGCTTCTGTTCGGGTTCGCGACGAACCTGCAGAACGTCCTGGGTGTCATCGGATCGCCAGTGCCCAGCGAATTCATGCTGATGCTGCCGTATGTCGTCACCATCTTCGCCGTCGCCGGTCTCGTCGGCAGGGTACGGGCTCCAGCGGCCTCTGGCCGACCGTATATCAAACGATGAACATCGATTGGGAGGCCCTGCGCGCGATCGCGAACGAGGCGAACACCCACGCCTATGCGCCGTATTCGCAGTTTCCGGTGGGCGCCGCTGCCATTGTCGACGACGGGCGGATCATCTCGGGAGCGAACGTGGAGAACGCCTCCTATGGCTTGACGCTCTGCGCCGAATGTGCTCTCGTCTCGTCGCTGCACATGACCGGTGGCGGACGGCTGGTGGCCTTCACCTGTGTAGACGGACGCGGCAATATTCTGATGCCGTGTGGGCGCTGTCGCCAGTTGCTCTATGAACATTCCGCTCCCGGCATGCTTCTCGAAACCGTCTCGGGCGTCAAGACCATCGACGAAGTGATCCCGGATGCCTTCGGTCCGCGCCAGCTGGCCGAGTATGAAACGAACGGAGCGACACCATAGCCATCGAAGCGTTCGACGTCATTGACCTCATCCATTGCAAGCGCGATCACGGTGTGCTCACCACCGAACAGATCGGCTGGCTCGTCGATGCCTACACCCGCGGTTATGTCGCGGACGAGCAGATGGCGGCCATGGCCATGGCGATCTTTCTCAACGGCATGGAACGGAGAGAGATCCGCGATCTGACCCTCGCGATGATCGCATCCGGAGAGACGATGGACTTCACCGGCCTTTCCAAGAAAACCACCGACAAGCACTCGACCGGAGGTGTCGGCGACAAGATCACCCTGCCGCTCGCGCCCCTCGTCGCCTCCTTCGGCGTCGCTGTGCCTCAACTCTCCGGACGAGGACTCGGCCACACCGGCGGCACGCTCGATAAGCTCGAATCGATTTCCGGCTGGCAGGCCACCATCTCCGGCGGGCGCATGAGAGCCATCCTCGAGGAAGTCGGTGCCGTGATCTGCGCTGCCGGTTCCGGGCTTGCCCCAGCCGACGGCAAGCTCTACGCGCTTCGCGATATCACCGGCACAGTGGAGTCGATTCCGCTGATCGCCTCATCGATCATGTCCAAGAAAATCGCGGAGGGCACGTCTGCGCTCGTGCTCGATGTCAAGTTCGGCTCCGGTGCCTTCTTGAAAGACATCGCCCAGTCGCGCGAGCTCGCCCAGACGATGGTCGCTCTCGGTGAGGATGCCGGGGTTTTGACATCCGCTCTGCTCACCAACATGAACGTGCCGCTCGGCCTGGCCATCGGCAACGCCAACGAGGTGCGAGAGTCCGTGGAAGTGCTCGCGGGCGGCGGCCCGCCAGACGTCGTCGCCCTCACCGTCGCCCTCGCGCGCGAAATGCTCCGTCACGCCGGCCAGCCGGATGCGGATGTCGAAGCAGCCCTCGCAGATGGTCGGGCTATGGACAGCTGGAACCGCATGATCCGCGCCCAGGGCGGTGACCCGACCGCCGCACTCCCGGTGGCGCGGGAGACTCACACGGTCACCGCCTCCCGCGCCGGAGTGCTCGTGGAGCAGCGGGCACTGCCGTTCGGCATCGCAGCCTGGCGGCTCGGGGCGGGGCGGGCGCGCAAACAGGATTCGGTGCAGCATGCCGCTGGTATCGACCTTCACGCGAAGCCCGGTGATTTAGTCAGTGCCGGCCAGCCGCTCTTTACGCTGAGCGCCGAGGACCCGGAAAGGTTCGCGCGGGCGCTTACGGCACTCGAAGGGGCGTACCGTGTTGGAAATGCGGGCGACGAGATCGTCACCGGTGGTCCGCTTATCGCCGAACGGATTGGGGCCTGATGTCACGCGCGAAGGATCGAATGGACTGGTTGTTCCGCAGCCGGGAGACCGGCAAGATCACCATCGGCCAGTCCGCCAATCTCGAGCAGAAGATCTTCTCGGGGGCAACTCTCGTCGGAGTGCTGCTGCCCCCATCGAAGGTGCGCACCGCAGCCGGCGTCGTGGCGGTACTCGCCCTCGTAGTCTGGGGCGTCGATGAAATCGCTCGGGGAGTGAACCCCTTCCGCCGCATCCTGGGTGTTGCGACGCTTGGCGGCCTCGTCGTGCTCGCTCGCCGCCGCTCCCCAACCCCGTAAACCCCGCACCCTCTCCCAATCGCACCCTCTCCCAATCGCACCCGCCCATCCCGCACCCGTTACCCCCTCGCTACCCCCCCCGCTCCCGTTACCCCCGCGCTACCCCCTCCCGTTTTTACGATCACCTACCTGTCGACACAGGGTGGTGGTCGTAAAAACGGGAGGTGGTTGCGGGGTGGACGGGCGGGCGGGCGTGTCGGGGATCGGCGTCGAACGATTGTGGCGGCAACACCGGGCCGTCGAGTCGTGATTCACCGTGGATCGAATCGGCCACTTCGGCGATGCGCACGAGCGGCCGATGGGCTCCGGCGGCGAATGGAACGCCGGTGATTCCGGCGATTCGCCAGGCTACCAGCGCGTTACGGGTCACATTTTCGATGGTCTGGTTGCTAGGCACCGTCGTCACCGCCACGAGCTCGATCTCGGGATTGCCGTGAGCCAGGACCACTACAGTCGCATCGTCGTGGCCGAGGTCGCAATCCAGAATGATCCTGTTCGCCATTCCGTCAGGCCAGTGGCCGTTGCCACCCGATAGATTTGGCGTATGACCCCCTCAGACTTCTTCATGCCCGGCGGTGGGGCGAACATCAATGCGCTCCCCAAGGTCTCCCTCCACGACCACCTCGACGGCGGGCTGCGACCGCAGACGATCATCGAGCTCGCTGACGAGATCGGGTTTGAGCTTCCCCAAGCCAACGGAGCCCAGACGGATGCCGTCGCCCTCGGCGACTGGTTCGCCGAGAAGTCGGACTCCGGTTCACTCGTCGAATACCTGAAGACCTTCGATATCACCACCGCGGTGATGCAGACCTCGAAGGGGCTAACCCGGGTTGCCCGCGAGTTCGTTGAGGACCTCGATGCCGACGGCGTGATCTACGGTGAGATCCGCTGGGCTCCGGAACAGCATGTCTCGCTCGGACTGTCACTCGATGAGACCGTCGAGGCTGTGCAGGAGGGCATCGAGGAGGGCATCGAAGCCGTAAAGCAGGCGGGTCGAAGCATCCGGATCGGCCAGCTGATTACGGCCATGCGGCACGCCGATCGCGGGCTCGAAATCGCCGAACTCGCCGTCCGTCACCGCAACAACGGCGTCGTCGGCTTCGATATCGCGGGGGCCGAGGCCGGATTCCCCGCCGGAAGCCACCGCGAGGCATTCGACTACCTCGCCCGGCACTACCTGCCCACGACGGTGCACGCCGGGGAGGCCGACGGGCTCGAAAGCATCCGCGGAGCCCTGTTCGACGGTCGGGCGCTGCGTCTTGGCCATGGTGTGCGACTCGCCGAGGACATCACCGTGGACCGCTCGGATGATGAAAATATGTACGTGGAGCTCGGCCGACTGTCGCAATGGGTGAAGGATCGCGAGATCGCGCTCGAGCTGAGTCCTTCCTCGAACCTCCAGACCGGGGCGATCGCGCAGTGGGGCGACGAACTGATCGATCACCCCTTCGATCTGCTCTACCAGCTCGGCTTTCGCGTAACGGTGAACACCGACAACCGGCTCATGAGCCGCACCTCTCTCAGTCGGGAACTCGCCCTGCTCGCCGCAACCTTCGATTATGACCTGACCGACCTCGAGGTGTTCCAGCTGAACGCCGCCGGATCGAGCTTCCTCCCCTTCGAGGAGCGTGAGGGGCTGGCCGACCAGATCAGCGCCGGGTTCGAGCGGGCCTGATGCCACTGCCCACTCTCGCCGAGTCGGCGATCATCATCGGGGCCGAGGCCAATGACTGGCGCGCCGCCGTACGGCTGGCGGGACTCGCCCTCTGCGAAGCCGGTGCGACCCTTCCGGGCTACTCCGACGAGATGATCCGCATGATCGAGGAACACGGCCCGTATGTCGTGATCGCCCCCGGTCTCGCTCTCGCGCATGCTCGGCCCGGCCCGGCCGTGCTCGCCGACGGTCTCGCGGTCGTGACCCTCGCAACGCCCGTAGTGTTCGGCCATCCGCACAATGACCCGGTGAGCGTGGTGCTCGGCCTCGCCATCAAGTCGGCAAAAACCCACCTCGAAACCGTCGCCGAACTTGCGAATATCTTCAACGACTCGAATGCGATCTCGCGGCTCATGACAGCGTCGCGGGTGGCAGAAATCCAGGAAATAATGGGGAACGCATCATGAAGATCGTCGCTATCTGCGGTTCCGGCATCGGCAGTTCGGGCATTCTGAAGGTAAATGCGGAGCGGGTGCTCAAGCGACTCGCCCTCGAAGCGGATGTCACGGCCGCCCACCTCTCGAGCCTCAGCTTCGATGCGACGGATGCTCAGGTGATCCTCACCTCTGCTGAATTCGTCGACGCGATCGGACCGACAAACGCCGACGTGATCGTGATCGAGAACTACTTCGACACCGAGGAACTCGCGCGAAAGCTCGAAGCGGCGCTCGGCTAGAACGCCATCAGGCGAAGATCGCGCGCATGTCCGTCTCCAAGCGATCGACGGTAGCTTGGGCGACCGCCTGGCGATAAGTCGGGGTTCCCTCGACACTCGAGGCATCGATATACACCTTCACCTTCGGCTCGGTTCCGCTGGGGCGTACGATCACCCGCGACCCATCCTCAAGCCAGAAGCGCAGGATGTCGCTGGCGGGCAACCCTCCGAAGCCCTCGGCGAAGTCGTCGATTCGCCGCACCACCGCTCGACCGATCCGCTCGGGCGGCGACCGCCTCAGGGAGTCCATCAGGCGAGGAATATCGGCGAGATCTGTCACCCGGATCGACACCTGGGCCGAGGCGAACGCACCGAACCTCCCCGCGAAGTCAGCGAGATGATCGGTGACCGTTCGGCCAGCGGCCTTCAGGTCGGCGACAAGGCCGAGGAATTCGACGGCCGCGGAAATGCCGTCCTTGTCGCGAACTTTCGCTGGATCGACGAGGTACCCGAGGGCTTCCTCGTAGCCGTAGGACAGTCCAGGTACGCGGGAAACCCATTTGAATCCGGTCAGCGTGTCGACATAGGCCAGACCGTACTGGCGGGCGACTTCCGCGAGGGCGGGGGAGGAGACGATGGAGGCCGCGAGCGTGCCCGGAGCGCCGACGGTATCGGGGCTGCCGGGGGGGTTGGGAGTGATGGGATCGCCGGCAGTACCAGCAGCGGTGAGCCTTTCGGCCGCTCGCCAGCCGAGTAACGCGCCAACCTGGTTACCGCTGAGGCGGTGCCAGTCGCCATCGGCATCGGGGATGCCGATGGCCAGCCGGTCCGCATCCGGATCGTTTGCGATCACGATTTCGGCGTCGGCGGTGATGGCCGTATCAAAGGCGAGGTCCAGCGCCCCCGGCTCCTCGGGGTTGGGGAAGGCCACGGTCGGGAATGCCGCGTCCGGCTCGATCTGCAGGGCGACGACGGTCGGCTCGCCGAAGCCCGCCTCGATGAAAACCCGGTGCGCGGTCTCCCAACCCACGCCATGCAGAGCGGTATAGACGTAGCGCAGTGCTGACTTCGGACGTGTCCTGAGCGCGGCAGTGCGCCGCACATACTCATCGATCACGATCTCGCCCGCGGTTTCGTAGTGCATCGACCGCGGCAGTTGCAGCACCTTCCGGTCGGTGGCGACGGCCAGGATGTGGGCCGCGATCTCCCCGTCGAGCGGAGGCACGATCTGGGATCCCTCGTCCGCATCGCCGAGGTAGACCTTGTACCCGTTGTCCGTGGCGGGGTTGTGACTTGCCGTCACCATGACTCCGGCGCTCAGGCCAAGCTCTCGCACGGCGAACGCGAGGACGGGAGTCGGTAATAATCGCGGCAGGAGCACCGCACGCACACCGGCCCCGGCCATCAGTTCGGCTGTATCGACTGCGAACATCCGCGAGTTCTTGCGGCCGTCGTAGCCGATGACGACGCTCGGCGCGCCGGTGAGGGAGGTCCGCGAGAGGAGAAAAGCCGCGAACCCTGCCGCCGCCTGCGCCACGAGCACCCGGTTCATCCGGTTGGAGCCGGCCTCGATGCGTCCGCGCAGCCCGGCCGTGCCGAATTCGAGGCGGGTGTCGAAGCGATCGTGGAGTTCGTGGAGGGCCTGTGCGGAGTCGGTTTCGGCATCCGCGATCAGGTGGTCGAGTTCGGCGCGGGTCTCCTCATCCGGATCCTGTTCGCGCCAGGCCCGAGCGACGTCGATGACGTTCACGACAACTCCTGCACAATCCTCGCCAACAGCGCCGAGATCACCGGTTCGGCCGCCCGACCCGCCTCGAGCACCTCGGCGTGGCTCAATGGGGTCTTCTGAATGCCCGCGGCGAGATTGGTGATCAATGAGAGTCCGAGGATCTCCATTCCCGCCTGTCGCGCGGCGATTGCTTCTAGGGCGGTGGACATGCCAACGATGTGGCCGCCCATGGCCTTCGCCATCTGCACTTCCGCCGGGGTCTCGTAGTGGGGCCCACGAAACTGTGTGTAGATGCCCTCGTCGAGGGTCGGATCGACCCGCTTCGCTATCTTGCGCAGGCGAGCACTGTAGAGGTCCGTGAGGTCGATGAAGGTTGCGCCCTCGAGTGGAGAGTCTGCCGTGAGGTTGATGTGGTCGCTGATGAGCACCGGCGTACCGGGCTTCCAGGCCTCCCGTATGCCGCCCGCCCCGTTGGTGAGGATCATGGTGGTCGCACCCGTGGCGGCGGCCGTACGGACGCTATGCACGACCCGTCGCACCCCGTGGTTCTCGTAATAGTGGGTGCGGGCTCCGATCACGAGCGCATTCCTGCCGTCGGCGAGCCGAATCGAGCGCAGCGTACCGACGTGACCTTCGAGCGCGGGTGGACTGAAACCCGTTATTTCCGCCGCCGGGATAGTGGCGGTGGTCTCTCCGATAAGATCGGCCGCTCTGCCCCAGCCGCTTCCGAGCGTCAGGGCGATGTCGTGATGATCGACACCGGTGCGTTCGGCGATCTCAGCCGCCGCGAGGGCAGCGATCTCGAATGGATCGGCAGCGTTGTCGTCGAGAGGATTCGGCATTCGCTCAGCCTATGGGAGACGCGCCAGTGGCGGCCGGACATCCACCAGTGGGCCGCTCTCGCGATTAGCCGCCCCGCCGTTCCCTACGGGAGAATAAAGGCATGTCCTATGAATTTGAGCGCAAGCAACGTATCGTCGTCGTCGGGGGCGGCCCTGGAGGCTACGAAGCGGCGCTCACTGGAGCGCAGATGGGCGCCGAGGTCACCGTCGTCGAGCGCGTCGGGGTCGGCGGCTCGGCTGTGCTCACCGACGTGGTGCCCTCGAAGACCCTCATTGCCACAGCCGAAGCCGCGAATGCCATCGGCGAGGCCGCCGATCTCGGAGTGCAGTTCTTCCTGCGCGGTGACTCCGGCCGACCGGTGCGCCCGGAGGTCGCCGTCAACCTCGTGGCCGTCAACCAGCGACTGATGCGCCTGGCTCGCCAACAGTCCGAAGACATGAAGTCCCAGCTCATCAAGGCCGGGGTAACTGTGATCCAGGGCGACGGCCGACTGGACGGACCCAACCGCGTCGTCGTGTCGACCAGTAAGGGCAGGACCAGCACGGACTTCGACGAGATCAATGCGGACACTATCGTCGTGTCGGTTGGCGCGAGTCCGCGCATCCTCCCCTCGGCGCTGCCCGATGGCGAACGCATTTTCACCTGGACGCAGCTTTATACGCTCAAAGAGACGCCCGAGCATCTCATTGTCGTCGGATCCGGTGTGACCGGTGCCGAATTCGCCTCGGCTTTCACCGCTCTTGGCTCCAAAGTCACTCTGATCTCCTCTCGCGACCAGGTGCTGCCGGGGGAAGACGCGGACGCCGCGCGAGTGATCGAAGATGTCTTCAAGCGCAATGGCATGACCGTGCTCTCCAAGTCCCGCGCCGATTCGGTCGTGCGCACCGCGGATGGGGTGATCGCGACACTCTCGGACGGCCGCACTGTCGCGGGAAGCCATTGCCTAATGGCGGTCGGCTCGGTACCGAATACCGCTGGCATCGGGCTTGAGGAAGCGGGCGTGCAGCTGACCGACTCCGGTCATATCCGGGTGAACAGGGTGGCGCGCACCTCGATGCCCTCGATCTACGCGGCCGGCGACTGTTCGGACTTCCTGCCCCTGGCATCCGTCGCGTCTATGCAGGGTCGCACGGCCGTCTTCCACGCGATGGGCGATGCCGTGAATCCCACCGAATTGCGAAATGTCACGTCAAACATCTTCACCCAGCCGGAGATCGCGACCGTCGGCTGGTCGCAGAAGCAGATCGAGGACGGCATCACGCAGGGTGTGATCTACAAGCTCCCCTTGGCGTCGAACCCGCGCGCGAAGATGATGGGCATCAAGGACGGCTTCGTCAAACTGTTTGCCCGTACGGGATCGGGAACGGTCATCGGCGGCGTGATCGTCGCGCCGCGGGCATCCGAACTCATCCTGCCCATCGCGATCGCTGTCGAGCACCGCCTCACCGTCGACCAAGTCGCCCGCGCCTTCGCTGTCTACCCTTCACTCTCCGACAGCATTACGGATGCGGCGAGGGCGATGCACATCGTGAACTAGCTGCCCCCCTTCCCCCCGCCGATTCCTCGCTCCGCCACCATCTCCCGTTTTTGCGACCACCTCCCTGTACGTGATGAGCGGTGGTCGCAAAAACGGGAGGTGGTTGGCGTGACCGCTCCCTCACCAACACCGCCCCGAGGGTGTTGTCCACGAAACCCGTGCCAACGTCACGGAACGGCGATACTGCGGCCACGCTCGCGGAATGACCGTTTTCATCGAAGCCGAGTGGCGTAGTACCTTTTTGTTCTCGCGCGAACAGATCGCCGCAACGGACAGGGCGGTGCTCCTCGCCCGAACGCGGCGGGGGGAACTCGTGCGACTATTTCCGGGCATCTACGCTGAATCAAAATTATGGATGGCGCTCGATCGAGACGCGCAATATCGGCTGCGAATCGAGGCGGTCGCCCTTGCGATCGACCGTGACATCGTCGTATCCCACGAATCGGCGGCGTGTCTGTGGCGACTCCCGCGCCGTGATGACTGGCCCACTCGAGTTCACATTTTTGAGAGGGAGGGAGGCGCGGGACGGGTCAATTCGAAGGTGATCAGGCATCCCGTCTGCCTGCCGCAGCACGCATTGCGACTCGACGGAATCCGGGTTACCGATCTCGCACGCACGGCGATGGATGTCGCAGCGACGAACACTTTTATCGAAGGAGTAGTCACACTCGACGCTGCGCTGAGACGCACCATCCATCCCCTACCAGGGGTGCCGAGAACCTTCCTTACCCGCGAACACCTCCTGCAGGAGCTGCCACGCATCCCGCTAACGCACGGTCAGGCGAAGGCGCGCAGGGCTGCCGAGTTCGCCGACGGTCGCGCTGATCGACCGGGGGAGTCGATCAGTCGAGTCTCGATGTCGATCGCGGGGGTGCCGGCTCCGCAATTACAGGTTGAACTGCAGGGTGCAAGCGGTCGCTGGTACTTCGTCGACTTCTGGTGGCCACTGTTCGCGCACATCGGCGAGTTCGATGGGCGCATCAAATACGCCGATCCCGAGTTCCTTCGTGGCCGCAGTCCTGAGCGAGCGTTGCTCGACGAGAAAGCGCGGGAGGATGACCTCCGCGCAGCAGGTCGCGGGATGAGCCGCTGGACGTGGGAGGTGGCACTTTCCCCGACGCGGCTTCGGCAACTGCTGAATGCGGCCGGAGTTCGCTGATACCCGGATCCACCTCCCTTTTTTGCGACCACCTCCCTGTCGAAATGGGGAGGTGATCGTAAAAACGGGAGATGGTGGGGCGGGGGGGCAGGGGCAGGGGGCAAGGCAGAGGGGCAGAGGACGCGTCAGCTCGTAATTTCGAGCAGCAGGTAGCCCGAGGAGACGGTCTCACCAACGCCGACATTTACGTTGGCGATCAGGCCGTCTTTGTGAGCGCTGATGGGCTGCTCCATCTTCATCGCCTCGAGCACCAGGATGAGGTCCCCCTTCACCACAGAGTCACCCTCGGCGACGGCGAGCTTGACGATTGTGGCCTGCATCGGAGCCTTCACCGAGTCGCCGGATGCGGTCACGACGGCTCCGGCGCCCCCGCGTCGCGCCGGAGCGGCACCGAGCGTTTCGGATGAGCCCCCGGATGCTGCGGTGAGGCGCGCCGGAAGCGATACCTCGATGCGCTTGCCGTCGACCTCTACGACGATGGTCTGTCGTGCGGGAGCTGAAGCAGCGTTGGCAAGAGACCCGCTCCAGGGCTCGATATCGTTGACGAAGTCGGTCTCAATCCAACGGGTGTAGATCGAGAACGGCGACGAGGTGAAGGCCGGGTCGCGCACGATCTTGCGGTGGAACGGCAGCACGGTCGGCAGGCCGGCGATTTCGAATTCGTCGAGGGCCCGGCGGGAGCGCTCGAGGGCATCCTCGCGGCTGGATCCGGTGACGATCAGCTTCGCGAGCAGGGAGTCGAATGCGCCGCTGATCACATCCCCGGTGGTAACACCGCTGTCGACGCGCACACCGGGCCCGCCCGGAAAACGTAGTGCGTGCACGGGTCCGGGAGCGGGGAAGAAATTGCGCCCAGGGTCCTCACCGTTGATGCGAAACTCGAACGAGTGTCCCTCGGCTACCGGATCGTCGTAGTCAAGCGCACCGCCCTCGGCGAGCCGGAACTGTTCGCGCACGAGGTCGATTCCCGTCACTTCCTCAGAGACGGGATGCTCCACCTGCAGGCGTGTATTCACCTCGAGGAACGAGATAGATCCGTCCTGTGCGACCAGAAACTCGCAGGTGCCCGCACCCAGGTAGCCGACCTCCTGGAGTATGGCCTTCGATGCCGAGTAGAGCAGCGCGTTCTGCTCGTCGGTGAGGAAGGGTGCGGGCGCCTCCTCCACCAGCTTTTGATGCCGACGCTGGAGGGAGCAGTCCCGAGTGGAGATCACCACGACCTTGCCGAACGAGTCAGCCAGACACTGCGTCTCGACGTGTCGGGGCCGGTCGAGATACTTCTCGACGAAGCATTCTCCGCGGCCGAAGGCGGCGATGGCTTCCCGGGTCGCCGACTCGAACAGCTCGGGGATCTCCTCACGCGTCCGTGCCACCTTGAGACCGCGGCCGCCCCCGCCGAACGCCGCCTTGATTGCGACCGGAAGACCGTGGATGTCCACGAAAGCGAGTACCTCCTTGGCTCCGGATACCGGGTTGAGAGTCCCCGGCGCGAGGGGTGCCCCCACCTTCTCGGCGATGTGCCGGGCGGAGACCTTGTCGCCAAGTTTCTCGATCGCATCGGGCGATGGTCCGATCCAGGTGAGCCCCGCACCGATGATCGCGCGGGCGAATTCCGCGTTCTCGGCCAGGAATCCGTAGCCCGGATGCACGGCATCCGCCCCTGATCGCCGGGCGATCGACAACACCTTATCGATGCGCAAGTAGGTATCGGCACTGGTGGATCCGTCGAGGGCATAGGCCTCGTCCGCGAGTTTCACGTGGCGGGCGTCGCGATCCTGGTCGGCGTAGACGGCCACGGAGGCGATTCCCGAGTCCTTGGCGGCCCGGATTACTCGAACGGCGATTTCACCGCGGTTGGCGACCAGGACCTTCGTGATGCGGGGCATAGTTCATTAGCCTATGGGTCCGCGGCAGGCACTCTTTGGTGCTGGGCTACAAAAATCACCGGCGAGTCGGTAATGAGTTCCACAACGTTGCGCGTGGCCTCAGCGGTTCCAGAGCGACGGCCACCGCACGTCGAACTGCAGCAGCAGCGACCGCAGGGTCGAGAGTGAGAGGCCGACGACGGCGTGTGGGTCGCCGTCGACTGCGGTGATGAACGGCGCTCCGAGGCTGTCGATCGTGAAGGCGCCCGCTACCTCGAGCGGCTCGCCAGTGGCGATATACGCGTCGATCTCGTGGTCTGAGAGATCGGACGCGAAGGTGACGCCCGCCGTTGCGACATCGCCGACGGCGCCTTGTGCGACACCACCGCGGTGGTCGATGAGCCAGTGGCCAGAGTGAAGATGTCCGGTGCGGCCACGCTGCAGAAACCAACGCTCACGAGCCACTTCGGCACGGTGCGGCTTGCCGTAAACGATTCCGTCGAGCTCGAAGGCGGAGTCACCGCCAAGCACGAATCCATCGATATCCGGCCCGAGCACCGCGGATGCTTTGAGCCGGGCAAGCAGAAGCACCATCTCGATCGGGGTGAGTGGGCCTGCGGCCTCGACCGCGGCATCCTCGTCGACAAAAGACGGGCGCACAACGGGCTCGATCCCCGCAGCTCGCAAGGTGGCAAGTCGCGCCGGCGAGGTGGAGGCGAGGTAGAGGCGCACGGGTGAGTCGGGCACGGTGCCTCCTGTGGCAAGCTCGGGTAATGGGTGAATTGCTGGGCACAGAGGTCGAGATCGACATCACCAACGTAGCCCACGGGGGTGTTTCGGTGGCTAGGCACGACGGTCGCGTGATCTTCGTGAGTGATGCCATCCCCGGTGAGCGTGTCCTTGCGAGGATCACGGATGACTCGAAGAAGTCGTTCTGGCGTGCCGAGACGCTGGCCGTGCTGACGCCGTCCGAGCACCGTCAGCCGCACATCTGGTCCGCAGCATCTCTCGATCGCGCCCCCGAGGAGCGTGCCGGCGGTGCCGAGTTCGGCCATATCGACATTGCCCACCAGCGCGAGCTCAAACGTCAGGTGCTCGCCGATTCGCTCAGCCGCATGGCCGGAATCGAAACCGACGCCACAGTCGATGCGATCCCTGGTAACGCGGACGGCACCGGATGGCGCACCCGCCTCAGACTCCACGTCGCCGCCGATGGAACGCCGGGCCCCTATGCCGCTCGCTCGCACCACGTCGTTGTGGTTTCCGACCTGCCGCTTGCGGCTCCGGAAGTCGCGACGATCACTCCCCTCGATGAGAAGTTTCCCGGATTCGATCATGTGGACGTGGTGGTTCCGAGTGCGGGCAATCCCTTTGTCCTCACCGGTACCACCCCGAAACCCAGCCGCGAACGGGGCAAAGGGGAGAAGGCCGAGCGACCGAAGGCGCAGCGCATCGTCGAGCGGGTCGGCGACCGTGAATTTCGACTGGATGCCCGTGGCTTCTGGCAGGTGCACCGTCACGCGGCGGCGACCCTCTCTCTTGCCGTGCAGGAGGCGATCGACGCGAGCCTGTTCGATCCGCGCGCCGCGAACCTCGACCTCTACGGCGGGGTCGGGCTCCTTGCCGCCGCCGTCGGGGACCGCTTCGGCAACCACCTGCGTATCACCACGGTGGAGAGCGACCCGCTCGCCACCGATCACGCGGCCGAGAACCTCTCGGAGTGGGTGGGGGCCGCCGCTGTCACCGCGCGCGTCGACAATTTTCTGCGCCAGTTACGATCCACCGCGAGCCCGAGCGAACGTGTGCGACTCGGCGCGGGAACGGTGATCCTCGATCCTCCCCGAGCAGGAGCAGGCAAGGGCGTCGTCGACGAGTTGCTCACCCTGAACCCGGCCCAGGTCGTCTATGTCGCGTGTGACCCGATTGCCCTGTCCCGGGATGTGGCACTGTTCGCCGCCGGGGGCTTCGCGCTCACGCGGCTCCGGGCCTTCGACCTCTTCCCGAACACCCATCACATCGAAGCTGTGGCAACCCTCACGAGGGTGTAGCCGCCCACCGGCTCCACGAGCAACGTGCCGCTCGGCTTCATTTTCGGCGCGTCGCTCTCTCGCTGCTACCAAAGGTTCGGGGGACGAGGTGCCAGTACCATAGACCTGGGGAAACTAATGACTTTCAGCACCGCGGGGGCAGACAGGATCGACGATGGCGCAGACCACAACAGAGGAATCCACACCCCCAATGCACCAGCGCACGGTGCGGGTATCGGTTGTAGATGACCATGAATCAGTGCGACTGGGACTGAAGGCTGCCTGTATCGACGCGGGCTTCGACTTCATCCTCGCCGCAGCATCAGTTCAGGAATTCGTCGATAACCTCGAGGGACGCGAAAACGACGTGGTGGTTCTCGACCTGTCCCTCGGCGATGGCTCGACCGTCACCGAGAATGTGAAGCGAGTGCAGGCCACTGGCTCGGCCGTACTGATCCACTCAATCGCCGATCGGGTGACCTCCGTTCGTGAGGCGCTCGCCGCCGGAGCGGCCGGAGTCATCCCCAAGTCATCCGCGACCAAGACCGTGATGTCTGCCGTCGAGACCGTCGCGCGCGGAGAGGTGCTCAACAACCTCGAGTGGGCAACCGCTATCGATGCGGACCGTGATTTCGCCAAAGCCCAGCTCGGTCGGCGTGAGCGCGAAATCCTCCATCTCTATGCGTCCGGACTCCCTCTGAAGCTGGCAGCCCAACAACTGGGAATCGGTTACTCCACCGCCAGGGAGTACCTGGATCGTATCCGGGCCAAGTACGTCGAGGTAGGGCGCCCCGCGCCCACCAAGGTCGACCTACTTCGACGGGCCGTCGAAGACGGAATCCTGCCGGGCCTCGATCCAGATGGTGGTGATGGTCGCTAGGGGAGCTTCGTCGGCGCCGGAAGCGCCGGCTCGGCAGCCCCACAATCCGATCAGTCGGCCGCAGATCGAGACGGTCGTATCCCGCTCGGTGGCTATCTTTGGTCTGGTATTCGGCATTCAGGCTGTGCCAGTGGTACTCCAGCAAGTGCCATCGGCCCAGACTGTCTGGGCAATCGTGTTCGGCGCGGGTATCTACGGTGGCATTGCCGCGACTCTGGTGGCGTCCTTCGCGAAGCGCGGGGTGCGCACGGTGAACGCCTACGTTTCGTTCGCGTATCTCGCCGCGCTCGTCGGCTGGCCATTGGTTGCACTCGAGCCGCTGGTGGTCGCAACGGAACGTCCCTGGCTGTGGTTGCTCTGTACCGTGGCGACCTCGACCGCCGCGATCGCCTTCTCCCCCTGGCAGGCCACCGCTTATCTCATCGTCACTCCGCTGGTCTACGGGCTGGTTCGTATCACCCCAGCCGGCGGCGGCGCGACCTGGCAGTCCGCGTTCTTCGATATCGCCTACGCCATTATTCTCGGCGGTGCCGTGCTGATTCTGATCACATTGCTTCGGCAGGCGGCGGCCTCGGTCGATTATGCGCAGGGCACCGCCCTCGACCGCTATGCCCACGCCGTGCGACAGCACGCGACGGAGGTTGAGCGCGTGCAAGTGGACTCGATCGTGCATGACAGCGTGCTGACCACCCTGCTCTCGGCCGCCCGTGCTCTTACCCCTGAAGCAAAAGAACTGGCCACTCGCATGGCACTCAGCGCCATCGGCCATCTGAGGGACGCCGCGACCGCGTCGCCCGACGACAGCGCCACTGTCGCCCTCGCGCAGCTTGCCCGCCGGATTGAAGACGGCACGGCGACGCTCTCCGGCCCGTTCGAGCTTCGGGCTCACAGCGTGGGCTCGGGCAGCATCCCCGTTCAGTGTGCTGAAGCGGTGTATTCGGCCGCGATGCAGGCTATGGTCAACAGTCTGCAGCACGCGGGCAACGGTGACGCTGTTCACCGCTGGCTCGTCGTCGAGAGCGCCGAGGGCGGAGGTATCCGCGTCGGTGTTGGGGATGATGGCGCGGGTTTCGTGTTTAGTACCGTTCCTAGCGAACGTCTGGGTCTTCGGGTCTCGATCATCGAGCGTGTAACCAATGCTGGAGGTTCGGTAGAGGTGGATGCTGGCATCGATCGCGGAGCCGTTATCTGGATCACCTGGCCGCGGGTGCTGGTTCCGGATTGCGATTCGGCGGCTGACGATTCCGTGCTGTCGAGCGGCGCAGTCACGAGCGAGGTTGAGTCACCGTGATCGTCTCCGTTCCGCGCGCGCTCATCATTTCCCTCGCCGCTATTTTCTCGGCTTACCACCTTGTGCTCGCTTTCGTGTCGATTCACGTGCCGCACCTCAAGGCTCCGTACATCGCGGCAATGATGCTGTACGCACTGGCAACCGTGTTCAGCCTTCTGCTCTCGCGAGCCCAGAAGATGCCAACTTGGATCGCCGCCTTCAATATGATCGTCGCGTTGGTTGTACCTCTTCTCGTGACCAGCCAGTTCGATCAGGCCGAGGCGCGGGGCACCTACGCGGCCTGGCATACGGCGGCGATCGGCACGCTAATGGTCATCACCTCCATCCGCCGCCGCCACACCTTCGCCTGGACGGGA
>Ga0123339_10000936_pt1 | contig 20876 bp, 17 predicted proteins | sample lystaG_FD_89956 | JGI IMG/M metagenome (GOLD analysis project Ga0123339, IMG submission 89956) | Glacier valley bacterial and archeal communities from Borup Fiord, Nunavut, Canada, to study Microbial Dark Matter (Phase II) -... | ecosystem: Environmental > Aquatic > Freshwater > Ice > Glacier ...
GATCATCGAAGTCGCTGCGTCCCTCGCTGCTGCACTGAAGCCAGACGGCCTGTTGATCGCTAGCGGTATCATTGCGGAGCGGGCCGACGAAGTGGCAATTGCCCTCGCCGCTGCTGGCTTCCACCACTACGAGCGGCGGCAGGAGGGCGACTGGGTGGCTCTGGTCGCGGGCCTGAAGGAACGTCACCCCTGACCCTGGTCTATCTCACCTCTCCGCGCCTGGTTGACGCTCTTTTGTCCACTGTGCTACAATCTGCTGGCACGGACGATGATCGGTTTGTGCCGCAGCAACACCAGAGAGGATGAAGATGAGAAGAAAGATAACTGTGGTTGGCGCAGGCAATGTCGGCGGCAGCACCGCGCTCGAACTGGCCCGCCGCAACTACGCCGATGTCGCCCTCGTGGATGTGGTTGAGGGGTTGGCCCAGGGCAAGGCTTTGGACATGATGCAGGCTGGCCCGCCCGACTACTACTCCACCCGCTTGACTGGCTCCACTGGCTATGAGGGGACGGCGGGTAGTGAGGTGGTGGTGATCACCAGCGGCATCGCCCGCAAGCCGGGCATGAGCCGTGACGACCTGCTCAATACCAACGCTGGCATTGTTCGCAGCGTGACAGAGCAGGTGGCCCAGCACTCGCCCGACGCGATCATCATCGTCGTCTCCAACCCACTCGACGCAATGAGCCAGGTGGCCTACCATGTGAGCAAGTTCCCCAAGCACCGGGTGGTTGGCATGGCGGGCGTACTCGACTCGGCCCGCTTCCGCACCTTCATCGCCATGGAGTTCGGCGTGTCGCCCAAGGATGTCCACGCCTTTGTGATGGGCGGTCACGGTGACACGATGGTGCCGCTGGCCCGCTACTCGACGGTGGCGGGTGTGCCAATCACGGAGTTGCTGCCAGCAGACAAGGTGGAGGCTCTGGTCAAGCGCACTGCCAACGGTGGAGCGGAGATCGTCGGCTACCTGAAGACCGGCTCGGCCTTCTACGCCCCCGCCGCCAGCGTGGTGGAGATGGTTGACGCGATCATGCTGGACGAGAAGCGCATCCTCCCCTGCGCCGCCCTGCTAGAGGGTGAGTACGGCATCAATGGCCTGTTCGTCGGCGTGCCGATCAAGCTGGGCGCGGGTGGCGTAGAGCAGATCATGGAGTTCAAGCTGACTGCGGATGAGACGGCAGCCCTGCACAAGTCGGCGGCGGCGGTCAAGGAACTGGTGGACTTGCTGAAGTTGCAGTAGGTTGTGTGGCGTACAGGGCCAGCCTACCCCTCCTTTGTTGCCAAAGTGCTTCAAGAGAGGGTAGCAGCGGAGCGCAGTTACGCTGCCTACTTCATGCTGTAGACCCAGTAGTGGAACTCGTTCCAGGCGGCGGCGGTGGCGGGCAGGTAGTGGTCGCGCTCTACGTCAACGCGGATGGTTAGCTGGCTCTTGCCCTGGGTCAGGCTGGCGGGCAGCACAAACTCCTCGTCGCGCCAGGAGCGGAAGGTATTATTGCCTGGTGAGTACCACACGCCTGCCGCCTGCCCATCTATGCTAACCCGCCCGCGCTGGAAGCCAGTCTGGTAGTCGAGTCGTCGCCGCAGCAGCACGCCCCTGTTGGCCGGGTCAACCGCAAGGCTGAAGGTAAGCGCGCCAGTAGCGGTGATCGCCTGCCCCGCGTCCGCCACCTTCTCCTCGGTGCGCTCATAGTAGCCTACCCCCGTGCCGCTCCACACCTGCGCAGTGTTGGTGTAGGCGTGGGCGGCGGCGTTGCCCAACTTGCCAAAGCTGATTTCGTCGGTCTGCGACAGACTGATAGTCGCCCGCTGGTAGCTGTAGGCGAGGCTGCTGTAACTGTAGGTATCGTTATCGTAGGGGTAGTTGCGGCCCAGGCCACCGTGACCAAAGCCAAAGCTGAGGCTGCGACCCCAGGGCAGGGGGTCGGCCAGGTAGAAGCGATAGGCCGCCACCGCACCGCCGAACTTGCCAGCAGGATTGCCGCTGCTGGGCAGGCTGAAGTTGCCGCGCTGGAAGCCCCATGCCGCGTTGAAGTAGTCCTCTGTGCCAGTGCCAGTCAACTGCGAAGTCTGGCTGCCATCAACGTCCACCCGCTCATTGCCCTCTTGCAGGTAGACGGGGCCGCTAATCACCAGCGTGGTGCCGACGTACTTACCGCTGCCCGTCGCCTGCAAGAGTGGGTAGTCGAGCTTGCGCTTCGGCGGGCTGGCCGAGTTGTAGTGCGCGTAGAAGTAGCCGAGACTGGCGATCTCGCCCTGCTGGTAGAGGCTATCGCTGCTCTCTACCTCGTAGTTGAGGCGAGCAGCCTGCGCCCCATCGTTGACCAGCGTCAAACGGGCGTGGCGGGCGAAGGGCATTGGGAAGTAGCTGTAGCCCAGATGCCGTCCGCTGTCCAGCCCGACGGGTAGCGCGCGCACCTCGTACTCGCCCATGCCGCTGCCAAAGAAGAAGCCTAGGGGCGCATCCACCGCCGCCTCTCCCTCCCCATCCCAATAAATCTTCAGCCGCAGGTTGTTTAGCTCAGGCGGTTTGAGGTCTGCTTGCCATTGCAACTTGAGCGCAGTAATCGCCGCTGGCCCCTCGAAGCTGCCAAGCGTGCGCTCTGTGCCGCCCGCGAGAGTGAGAGTGCCACTATGCAGGCTGCTACCGTCCGCAGCCTTGCCCCCGCCGAAAGGGATCGGCAAGGTACCGCTGGCTACCTGCTGCCAGAGTTGCTGGCTAGGGTCTGCGCTCTGGCCGTTGAAGCTGGCAGCAACTGGCTTGCTGTTCAGGCTATACTCAATGTTGTAGTACCAGGGTAGTTTGGTAGTGGCGACCCGCACCCGGTGGGCGAAGGGGAGGCGCAGGTAGCTGTAGTGGCCGCCGCTGGCTAGCTCTGGCCCGCCAACCAGGGGTGCGAGAAAGGGGGCAGCGCGACCGGCGAAGAAGTCGCTAGCTGGCAGGTCAACCGTTGGCGTGATCGCCTCGTCGAAGAATAGCTGGATGTTGCCGACGTTGGCGATGTCGTCGGCGGTCATCCAGATGCGTTCGATAGCCCCGCTGCCATACACATCGAGGATCATATAACGGCCCGCCTCCTGGTAGAGGAACTGGCCGCGATCCTTGTTCCAGCCATTGGGGTCGCGGCTGGAGACCTGATAGAGGCGACTGCTGCTGTCCAGTCGGGGCAGGTCGCGCAGGTAGAGGGTGCGGGGGTCGCTGACTGCCGCCTGCTGCAGGAGCAAGAAAGTGCCACCCGCAACGAGCAGCAAAGTGCATATCCCGATCATGGCGGCGAAGCGTTGGCGGCGTGCGGTCAAGTAGCTCTGTCCTGTAAGGTGGCCTAGATGGGTTGGTTAGCCTACCCCCTATTCTACCACATCGCCCCCGCCGCGTGGGTACAGGCCGATCCGCGACCGTTTTAGCGGTTGGCCCATTCGCTGGCTGTAGCTACTGCAACGCTGAAAAGCTAGGTTAGCATCTCGGTTTGTTAACTGCGGCTGTTTTTGGTACACTGACGGCAAAGAATGGTTTGTGCAAAAAGGCTGTACAAAGGAGGATTAGAGGATCAATGGATGTTAGAGACCCGCAGCAGCTTGACCAACCTGGCCTGGGCGAACGACCCGCCAGCCAAGAGACGGCCCGCACCGTGCTGGCGCAACAGCGAAGGGCGGGGATGTTGGGCCTGGCCCGCACCTACCCGCTCGTCACCTTCGCTGTGATCGGTATTGCGCTTGGCCTACTCACCCTGCCGCTCACCGCTGAGTTCTACGGTCAGCACCCCTCCCACTGGATTTTCGCCCTGGTCACCATCGTTGGTGGCATCCCGCTGGTTTGGGGGACGCTGAAGGAGTTGGCTGAGGGCCACCTCTACGCCGATGTGATTGCAGCCCTGGCTATCGTCGGCTCGGTCGCCCTCGGCCAGTTTGAGGCGGGGGCGATCATCGTCCTCATGCAGTCCGGGGGGGGCGCGTTGGAGGATTACGGCCTGCATCGCGCCAGCCGCAGCCTGGAGAACCTGCTCAAGCGCGCCCCCGCTGTCGCCCACCGCAAGGCGGGTGATGACTTCGTGGATGTGCCAGTCAAGGAGGTGCAGGTACGCGACATCCTGCTGATCCGCCCTGGCGACATCGTGCCAGTGGACGGCGTGGTGATGGAGGGGACGGGCGCGGTGGACGAGTCGGCCCTGACTGGAGAGCCAGTGCCGCTGGACAAGCACCCCGGCGACGAACTGTTCAGCGGCACAATCAACCTGAGCGGGGCGATGCAGATGCGCGCCACCAAGCGGTCGCACGAGAGCAAGTACGAACTGATCGTCCACATGGTGCAGCAGGCCCAGGAGGAGAAAGCCCCGATCAGCCGTCTAGCCGACCGCTACGCCCCTGGCTTCACCGTGATCACCCTGCTAATCTGCGCCCTGGTTCTCGTCCTCACCATCCGCGACGGGCAGGTAGATTGGGTGCGCGTCCTATCCGTCCTCACCGTTGCCACCCCTTGCCCGCTAATTATCGCCACCCCGCTCGCGGTACTGTCGGCGATCAACAGGGCGGCGCGGCTGAATATCATCGTCAAGTCGGGGGCGAGCATCGAGCAGGCGGGTAGCATCAAGACGGTGATCTTCGACAAGACTGGCACCCTGACCATTGGCAAGCCCAGCTTCGAGCAGATGGTTAGCGCAAAGGCTGGTGACGAGCAGCGGTTGCTGGCCCTGGCCGCCTCGGTCGAGCTATTCTCCTCTCACATTCTTGCCCGCCCGCTGGTAGAGGCAGCCCGCCTGGCTGGGTTGAAGCCCCGACCAGTTCGTGACTTTCAAGAGGTAGCTGGCAAGGGGGTAAGTGGGCTGATCGACGGGGTGCGCTATGCGGTTGGTTCGGACAGCTATCTGCGGGCCAGTGGTGTGGACATCGGTGAGAGCTATCGCGCCGAACTCAAGCGGTTGAGCAGCGAAGGGAAAATCCTGGCGATCATCGCCGAAGGTGGGCAGGCGGCAGGGGCAGCTATCTTCAGCGACCAGGTGCGCCCTGAAGCCCGCAACCTGCGGCAGCGGCTTGAGCGGCTGGGGGTGCTGCACACCGTAATGCTCACTGGCGACAGCGAGGGTGCCGCCCTGTTGATCGCAGCGCAGGTGGGGGTTAGCGAGGTGAAGGCCCAACTGTTGCCAGAGCAGAAGGTGCAGGCTATCGAGCAGTTCAAGCGGCAGGACAAGTTGGTGATGATGGTCGGGGACGGTATCAACGACGCACCTGCCCTGGCGACTGCTACCGTCGGGGTGGCCCTCGGCGGTCACGGCGCGGGCATTAGCACCGACGCGGCAGACATAGTGCTGACGGTGGACAACGTTGGCCGCGTAGCCGACGTGATCGAGATCGGCCAGCGCATGGTGCGGGTTGGCACCCAGGGCATCTTCTTTGGCATCGGGGCCAGCATCGTGCTGATGGTGGTTGCTGCCTTCGGCTACATCCCGCCTACCGTCGGTGCGATCCTGCAAGAGGCGATTGACGTGGTAGTGATCTTCAATGCCCTCCGCAGCGGCGTGGATTAGCCGCCGCAATCTTGAACGGCGACCGTTCCACCCCTCGTTTGACGCGCCCGCTGCAAAACTGATACAATAGGCTGGCCTTTGAGCAGTAGAGAATAGAAACGGAGTACCTGGCAAGCATGATTTTGCGTTATTTGGGCCGCCTCGTGCAAATCCTGATTGGTGGGGCGATGATTGCCGCCGTCGCGGGGGTGGCGATCCTGATCTACAGTGCCTTCGACTTCGGCCAGCCAGTCAGCACCGACCCTAATGCTTCCCTCGTTGCCTTCACCGTGCAGGAGGGGGATACGCTCAAGCCGGTGTCCCAGCGGCTTGAGGATCAGAAGCTGATCCGTTCGGCCTGGTGGATGGAGAATGTCGCCCGCTTTGGCGGCAAGGCTGGGGCGATCAAGGCTGGCACCTACCAGCTTAAGCCGAGCATGGGCTACGACAAAATACTGACTGTGATCAGCACAGCCCCTCCCTTCGCCCAGAAGTCGTTCCTGGTGCGCGAGGGCGAGCGGATCGAGGAGATCGCCGCCACGCTGAAGAAGGCTGGCCTGATCACCGACGAGTCGCGCTTTACTGCCCTGGCAAAGAACGCCAGTCAGGACGATTACGGCTACCTTTGGCTGGCTGGGCGCGGCATCCGCGACAACAAGGGCAACTTTACCGCCAATAACAGCCTTGAAGGCTTCCTTTTCCCCGCCAAGTACGACATATCGGTGCAGCCAACCAGCACCATCGAACTGGACGGCAAGCAGGTTACCCCTACCCCAACTGCCGACCAGCAGAACATGGAGCAAACTATCCTCAAGAAGATGCTGGCAACGATGGACAGCAAGCTGACCGAGGGCAACATTCTCACCGACACCCAGAAGAACGGTCACAGCCTCTACGATACACTGGTGATCGCCAGCATCGTCGAGCGTGAGGCGCAGGTGGAAGACGAACGCCCGCACATTGCCGCCGTCTACTGGAACCGCCTGATCAAGAGCCCAGATCACCTGCTGGCCGCTGACCCGACCGTGCAATACGCGCAGGGTAGCCCCAGTGCCTGGTGGCCGAAGATTGCCGACCTCGCGGCGAAGGGGCCACTGGGCGACCAGGGCGACATGGGTGGCTACAACACCTACGCAGTCAAGGGGCTACCGCCTGGCCCGATTGCCAACCCAGGGCTAGCCAGCCTCAAGGCGGCAGCCAACCCGCTTGCTAGCGAAGACCAGTTCTTTGTTGCTACCTGTGATGGTGATGGGAGACATGACTTCTCCAAGACATATGCCGAACATCTGAAGAAGGTAGCCAAGTACAGCACCTGTAACCAGTAGGGGCAACGTCCTGATAGGGATGGTGGAAGAAGGTGGCATAATGGCTAGAGCGGCTGAGGGGCGCAAGGTGGGGCTGATCGGCTACCCGGTCGGCCACAGCCTGTCACCGCTGATGCAGCAGGCCGCCTTCGACCACCTGCACCTGGCCTGCCAGTATGGACTGTGGGAGACGGCGGCGGAGGAGTTGGTGGCGCGGGTACTGGACTTGCGCTGGCCCGACTACCTCGGCGCGAACGTGACCGTCCCCTATAAGCAGCAGGTCATCCCCCTGCTCGACCGCCTTGATGAGGAGGCGGCAGAGATTGGTGCGGTCAACGTGATCGTCAACCACAATGGTCAGCTAGTCGGCCACAATAGCGATGCGGCGGGCTTTCTGCGCTCCCTGCGCGAGGACGGCGGGTGTAATCCTGCGGGTAAGCACGTCTGGTTGCTGGGGGCAGGCGGCGCGGCACACTCGGTGGCCCACACCCTGGTCGGGGCCGGGGTCGCCAGCCTGACGATCCTCAATCGCACGCTCGCCCACGCCGAGTCGCTGGCTGATGCGTTGCGGGCCAGGCTGCCCACAGTGCGAGCGGTAGCCCTTGCCGCCATAGGCGAACTGGAGGCTGAACCCTACGATCTGCTGGTCAACGCTACTGCCGTTGGCCTCAGCCCCGCCGCGCCGGAAGCCTCCCCTGTTCCCACCAACCTGCTCCGCCCCCACACCCTGGTGGTTGACCTGCTCTACAAGCCGACCCGCTTGCTGCGTGAGGCGAAGGCCTGTGGCGCACGCACCCTGGACGGCCTGCCGATGCTCGTCTACCAGGGGGCGCGTTCATTCGAGTTGTGGACAGGGCAGAGTGCGCCGCTGGCAGTCATGTTTGCGGCCCTGCGCGAGGCACATTGATGGCCCCAACCCTTGCTTTCGCTGTCGGTGTGCTGCTCGGCTTTGCGGCCAACTGGGTAATCGCCCGCCTGGCCCTTGTTAGCGAGACGGTAGCGGAAGACCCCTACCCTGCCCTCCCCCACGAGGGGGAAGAAGTAGAGATCGACCCTGCCCTCCCCCAGGACGGGGGCGCAGGGGCAGGGACTGGCAGCGCAGTGCTACCAGACGTAGCAACGGCTAGAACGCGCCAGTTGATCGCGCAGGTGGCGGTTCTGTTGGCTAGCGGGCTGCTGGTGCTGTTTGCTTACCTGGATTATGGCTGGGGCTGGGCGGGGGTGCTGTACGCCCTCTACGCCCTCGTGCTGCTGGTTACGCTGGTGCTAGATTGGCGGTTCCACGACATCTACCTGGTGGTGTTGGTGGCGGGGGCTGTACTTGCGCTGCTGGGTGCGCTGCTGATCCCTGGCGTGGGCTTCGGCGGGCCACTGGGTGGCGCACTGATCGGGGGCGGGCTGATCTACCTGTTGCACCTGCTGGGGCAGGCAGCCTACGGTGGCGACGCGCTGGCCTTCGGTGATGTGCAACTGGCGGTGATGCTCGGCCTGATGCTCGGCTACCCCAATGTGATCAGCACTCTCCTGCTCGGCGTACTGCTGGCGGGCCTCTCTACCCTGCTACTGCTGCTGTTGCGCCGCAAGCAGATGAACGACTTCGTGCCGATTGGCGCGTCGTTCTGTCTGGCCGCGATCATTGCCCTCCTCTTTCGAGAGCAGGTCTGGGACTTCCTGCGCTTTGACAGCTTCAATCGCTTCCTCAGCCAGCTTGGTAGCGGCCTGGGCGACTGGCTCAACCACTTGCTGGGCGCACGCTAGATTGACAGCTAGCATGCTTGCAGGTACAATAGCCGTACTACTGGCGCACCCACTGCAACTTTCGGCTTGCCACTGCGTAGAGAGAAGCACAGAGCCAGTCCCACCAGCCTGGAGGAGCCTTGCATGAAGCTGAGTAAGTTGCTGGAAAATACAGCCCCGGATTCGAGCAGCACCACCCTGACCAGTGCAGCTAGCGAGGTTGAGCAGATGCTCATCTCCCCCGGTGCCGTGCGCCTGTTCTACCACATCATCGGCTCCTACTTCCGCGTGTTGGAGGAGCATGGCCTTGCACGGGGCGAATACAGCCGCGAAATCTATACCATCCAACTGAAGGGGCGCAACGACCCCCAGCCCGTCACCCGCAACTTCTACATCCCCTACCAGCCAGAGAACACGCGCATCTACACGGCGGTGGATACGGTGAGCGAGATGCTTGAGGGGGCGATGGCTCAGATACCAGAGGAGTACGTCCCCTACTCTTGGGCGCACCTCCACCCTGGCTTCTCTCCCCTACCCAGCAGCACCGATGCCCGTAACAACTACGCCGTCCTGGATCGCCTGGGCAGCAACAACAAGCTGACTGGCTACGACCGCCTGACCATCCGCCAGCCGAAAGTGGCAATGGAGGGCGATCAACTTGTTCTCTTTGACGACAAGAGCAAGAAGCGGGTGAGCCTCAAGATGGCCGCCAACCTTGACGGTAAGCAGCCCAACTTGAGCGTGGGGGAGTGGGTAGACGAAACGCCAGTGACGATCTATTGGAGCAAGAGCCTGATCTTTAATGGGCGCGACCTCGATGGCTTCTTCCAGTCGTTCAGCGGCCAGAAGGGCGGCCACGACACCCGCTTTGCCTACAGCGAGATTTCGGTGGCGACGATCACCCACGACGGTACGATCAACCGCAGCACCTATGAGATACCGATCCGCGTAGTTGAGGTGGCGAACGATATTGTACTGAGTGAGGAACTAAAGGCGCAGATCGAGCAAACCTTGCGCGAGAAGGTAGTTGTCCCCACCCAACGCGGCTACCGGGCGATCCCAGAGTACATGATCGACCAACTGAGCAAGGAGGAGCGCGTCCGCCTTGAGCGCGAGGAGGGCAGCCTGGTCAGCCCGGCTGCCAGCGTAGCCGCCCCCGCCCCAGAGCCGGAGTATGCACCGCTCAACTTTGGTGAGATGGTGCAGTACGCGATTGCTAACCTGTTTGGTCTGGAGGAGCCACCCCGCCGCCTGATGTCGCGCAAGATAACTATGCCACCGCCACCGCTGAAGATGAAGGTCAAGGCTTTTGTTGCGGGCCGCGAAGTAGTGATGGAGAGAGAGGTTGAGCGGACATGACCCGCTATGATCGGCAGGAACGGATCAATAACTGGAACCAGCAGACTTTGCTGGAGAGCGAAGTGGTGGTGCTAGGCACGAACGCACTGGCCCACTTCGTGGTGGCCGCCGCTGCTGCCCTCGGCTTCGGCCACATTCGCATCATCGATAACACCTTCCTCGACCGGGCGGGACATGGCGAGTTCCTATTCGATCCCGATGCAGGCCGCCAGTTCAAGGCGGAGGCTCTGGCTGGGGCGGTGGAGCGCATCAACCCTGATGTGGAGGCAGAGGCCGAAATCTGGCGCATCTCGGCCAACCGGCACACCTGCATTCTCGGCCAGCCCAACCTGATCGTGGACACTAGCAACGACCCGGTAAGCGAACTAATCGTCTATCGCTACGGGCAAGAGTACGGCATCCCCGTGCTGAACGCCTCCGCCCGCGCCTACCACAGCGAAGCGAAGCGCGGCCACGACGGGCAGATCGTGCGGGGCGACCTCTCGATTGACTACTTCGCCCAGCCCAGCGACCCCTTCACTGCCGCCATCGCTGCTGCCCTGGTCACGGACGAGGGGCGTAGTAGCTTGCTGCCCCTGCCTGGCGAACAGCGGCTCAAGGTGCCAGTCTACTATAATATGCTGGCCGCCAACTACATCAACCGTGCAGACCAGCTACCGGTCACTACCGCCTACACTGACCGCCACGCCCTGGTGATTGGCGCGGGCGCACTGGGCAACTGGGTAGTTTTGCTGCTGGCCCTCAAAGGGGTCAAGCAGATCACGATCATGGACGACGACGACATTGAGGAGGTGAACCTCAACCGCCAGATCATGTTCACCCTGAGCGACAACCCCATTGGCCGCACCAAAGCCGAGGTGCTGGCCGAGGTGGTGCAGCGCATCTGCCCCGACGTGCGGATCGAGGCGAAGGTGCAGCGTTTTGACGGCAAGGAAGGCTTTGGCTGCGACGTGATCTACCGTTGCACAGACAGCCTGAGCAGCAGCCTCTTGATCAATGACTATGCGCTGGACAACAAGCTGCCGGTAGTCTACATGGGAACGGAGGTACACTCGGCCCAGATGTACGCCTTCAAGCCGGGGCGCAACTACTGCCTGGACTGCCTGCTCAACCTGCGCGAGACGCTGACCGTCAACCCGGAGGAGGTGCCAGACGGCTGCCTGGTGCAACCCAACCCCAGCGTGGTAACAACCAATCTGCTTGCTGCTGGTGTGGGTAGCAACTACTTTGATGCACTGTTCCCCGCCGAGGGGGGCAGCCGTCCGCTACCGGGCAACGTGCTGAAGTACAACTTCCTCGCGCCCAACCGCCTCGTCTACCCTTTTGGTGAGGGGCTACCTGCCCTGGACGATAGCAGCGAGTGCCGTTGCCGCGAGTGGGTTTCCGCTAGTTCCGCCTCTGACGGGCTGGGGGCGTTATGCCATCCAACCTTTCGATCCTCAAGGATATCACCCGCTCCCAGCGCGAACGGCCCGTCGATCAAGGGCCGGTAGACGACTTTGAGCCGGTGGAGGCGGAGGACTATCTGATCGGTCGCTACATCACCGCCAGTGTGCCAGCCTTCCTGCAACCGCGCCTGCGTTTGCTGCATGAGGATGCGAATGGCACGCGGGCGATGCAGTCTTTGCTGCTCACGGCCCGACTGCACGCCAGCGCAGGCACGGCGGTGCGCGCCCAAATAGAGACGCTCTCTGCCAACGAGCGGCTGGCGAGCAGCGAACTGGCGCGGGCGGCAGCAGCAAGCTGGTACGCGCAACTGCCCGCCGAGCAGCGCAATGCAGTGCGCCAACGCTTCTTGGGCGACCTTGAGCGGCTGGGCCAGAACCTCCCCCTCCCGCCTACTCCACCAGGCTTCTGGTCGCGGCTGGGCGCAGGGCTGCGGCGGCTGTTTAGCTGGGGGCAGTTGGATTGAGCGAGTAGTAGCTCTGGCAGCCACCGGGTAGGAGCGCAGGCGCAAGTTATCGACAGGCGAAAGTAAAGGCGAAGATCAAGATTATGGCAGAGCGCGGCGGCAAGGAGAGCAGGGTACGGGTAGCCGAGCAGGAGCGAGCGGGATTGGCCCGCGCTCCAGAGACGACCACTGCCCGCGCCCCAGAGACAGTGATGCAGCCGAACGTGGCTCTGACCACCGAGCAACGGCGCGAAGTGGCCCGCCTTGCCTCCGCAGCCCCGCCAACGACTGCCACCACCGCCGACCTCGGTTTGGCCCAGCGGCTTGACCCTGGTTCGATGACCATGCTCAACCGATTGGTAGGCGGCAATCTCGCCCGTCAGCAGCATTTGTTGGTCAGCGGCGGCGAACCGCAGCAGGGGGTCTTGAGCAAGGTGCTGGCTAGCGAGTACCTGGCAGGCTGCTCGCCAACCCTCGAACTAGCCAACCCCATCTTTAGCCGCAGCGACTACAGCGAACAGGACATCCTCACCCTGCTAGCTAGCTACGCCACCCCCGATGGTGGGCTGAGCGATGCACAGATCAGCGAAGCACTGCTCGCCAGCCGCTCCTGGGGGCGACGCTTCCTGCGCCGTCTGCTGCGACGCTAGAAGCAAGCCGCTCTACGCCTTCGGTCAGTGGAGAACCCATGCAATCTACCCACCTCCCACCCACCCCGCCCCACCCCAACTGGCAGCCTGCCAGCCTTGTGCTGCCCCTGCTCGGCTGGCGGCTGCTGCTACTTATTGGCTGGGGGCTGCTGGCGGGGGTGCTGCTCTGGGTGCTGGCGGTGGACAGCAACCACGAACGCGACCTACGCGCAGTGATTGCTCTGGGTAGCCTCCCCCTTGCGGGCCTGCTGCTCTGGCTGGACGAGGCCAACAGTGTCGGCGGACGGGCGCGGCTGCTGGGTGACACCCTCTACCTGCGGGCTGGCATCTGGCCGCAGGTGCTGCGTGTCAGCCCAGTGCAGGTGCGAGCCGTCTACCGCAAGTCCTACCTTGAGTTGCTGCGTGGGCGGCAGGTGGTCAGCTTGCTGGGGGGGCTGGCGATCTTCCTCTACCTGCTGTTTGCCGCCCTCTACCTGCTTGATCTGCTCAACGGCACGGTTGACCCCTTGCAGACGCTGGGTGGCTACGCCTTCCTGCTCGGCCTCAGCCTCCTGCTGCTGCTACTCGGCTTGCGCGCCCACCTTGCCTTGCACGGCTGGCGGTGGCACCGTAGCCACTTGCTGCTTCAGCTAACCGGCTGGCCGAGCCTCCTACGCCAAGTCCGCCTCGATTGCGCCACTAGCGCAGAGATTGCCGCCGCGCTCGGCTACGCAGTCGCGGGTGAGGGGCTGGTGGAGCGCAGCAAGGGGAGCGCAACTTCATCGCCCCAGCCAGCAGCCCTGGCTATCCCCTACCGTGCCTTGCTGCTGCCACTTGCGCTGGCGGTGGTCGGGGGCGGCCTGATCGCAGGGCGGGGCCTGCTGCCCGCTGTGCTAGATTACCGCTACCAGCCGATGGTGGAGACCTACCAAAGGGTCACAGGGACAGACGCTAGCTTGCAAGTGGCTACCTGCGAGGTTAGCAGCAGCTTCAACCTTGCCACGCCAGAGTGTGACCTCTATACCTTCTACCAGCCTGTTGGCGGTCAAACCTATACGGTCGCCAGTCATTACCCACGTTGGCCTGGCAAGGCCGTAGCAGCCAGCCCCCAGGTGATCGGCAAGTTTAAGCCCACTGCTTGGAGGATCGACGAACGCGCTGCCCTGCAGCAAGCTGAGACGCGAGGTGGGTTGGCATATCGCCAGAAGCTGGTAGCTGCCGGGATCAGCGAGGGACGGGTCGTTGCTGCCTACACTGCCGCCACTGGCTGGTCGATCCTCTACCGCCCCGACGAAGATCAGTTGCAGCGGGCAGTCAAAGCTGGCCGCATCCGCCTGAGCGAGGCAGCGGGCTTCAGCGTGCAGGTTGATGGCAACTTATGGTTTGCGCTGGTCTACCTTGTTGTGGGGACGCTGGTCTACCTGCTAGCGATCAGCGGCTGCGAGCCACCGCGCGAGAAGAAGCAGCGGGGCTGATCACGCTAACACACCTCACACGCCCTGCCACTTCCAGACGCGCCCCTTATTTGTTATAATAGCCCTAACGCTAAATTGTGAACGGGAGAAGCATAGATTTGAAGACTACTACTGAGCGGCTGGAGGGTAGCCGCGTCGCCCTTGATATCGAAGTCGAGGCCGAGCAGATTAACAAGGCGATGGACAAGGTCTACCGCCGCCTCGTCAACCAGGTCAACGTCCCCGGCTTTCGGCGGGGCAAGGCTCCGCGCTACATGGTCGAGCGCGTGGTGGGCCGCGAGGTGATGATGGATGAGGCAATGCACGACCTCATGCCTGCTGCCCTCAAGCAGGGCTTGGACAGCGAGCCGAACCTGCGGCCTGTTGGCGAGCCAGAGGCCGAAATGAAAAGCCTTGATCCCTTCGTTATCCGGGTGATCCTTGAGGTAATGCCCGACATCCAACTGCCCGCTGATTACCGCGACATTCGGGTAGACGCACCAGACACCAGTATCACCGACACCCAAATCGAACGGGTGATCAAGCAACTGGTGGGTGAGGCGACCGAGTGGAGCTTCCCCGCCGAGGAGCGGGCTGCCCGCATGGGCGACCGCGCCCACGTGGACGTACAGGGCTTTACCGCTCAGGGGCCACTTTCTGTCCAGGTGCAGCACGATGTGCTTGACCTGATCCCGGCGGAGGAGGGTGGCGATGTGCTGCCCGACCTGCTGGCTGGGGTAGTCGGCATGAAGCCGGGCGACGAGAAGGATATTGTTACTACCTTCCCCGACGACTATGGCAATGAGGAGCTACGTGGAGCCGATGTTACCTTCCATATTAAGCTGGTAGAGTTGCAGGAGGGGACGCGGCCCGAACTGAGTGCGATTGCTGTCAAGCAGGGTTTGGCCAATGAAGCTGCGATGCGCGAGAACATCCGCACCGAGCTTGTGGCTCGCCGCGAGACGCAGGGCCGTGAGGCACATCTCGACCAAATCCTTGAGAAGATGATGGCGAGTGCCGACTTCCCAGTACCATCCTCAATGGTGCGTGAGGAGCTTGACGAGCGGATGAAGCGGCTGGAGGCGCAACTGAAGGAGCAGAAAATTAACCTCAACCAGTACCTCCAGTACACTGGCAAGACCCGCAAGGAGCTTGAGGATGATATGCGCCCCGACATCGAACGCCAGAGCCGCGTAGCAATGCTCGTTGAGCGGCTGGCCGAGGTTGAGGGGATCGAAGTTGACGACGCGGAGATCGAAGCCGAGCTTGACACGCTGATCGACAGCACCACCAAGTCGGTGATCGCCGACAGCAAGGCTCAAACCGCTGCCCTTGCCAATCCCGACCTTTCGGACGACGATGTGACCGCCGACACAGAGGACGCGGAGCAGAGCGAGAGCGAAGCCACCGAAGCTGCCGCGCCAGGCGAGGTCGCCACCCTCCCTGCCGACTTTACCCCCGACCCCTCAACCCAGGACGCAATGCCAGCCGCCAGCGAGGAAGCCACCAGCGAGGAAGCCGCCAGCGACGATACTGCGCCGACTGCCCAGAGCAACGACCTTCTCAACAATGCGATCCGCTCGATGGTGCGTCAGCAGTTCGACACCGAGGAGACCCGTGACCGCCTCCGCAGCCGCTTGCTCAATCGCAAGATCGAAGATCGCATCATTGCCATTGCTAGTGGTACCGCCCCCGAACTGCCCGCTGCCAGCTTGAGCAGCGACAGCGACGAGGCTAGCTTGGCTGAGACGCAGGACACCACTGCCACCGCTGATGCCCAGACCCCTGACCAACTGGCTGAGGCACAGCAGACCGCTGGCGGCGAGAGTGACGGCGCGACCCGCCAGGCTCCCGCGGCCTCTAGCGACGACGAGCAACTGGACGAGAACGCGCCAACCAGCGGCCAGACCGACCGCGCCGAGAAGATCGCCAACGACCTCTAGACCCTCATCCCAGCCCTCTCCCTTAAGGAGGGGGCTGGCGGGGGACGAACCAAGGTAGCCGCAACATATATGGTAGTTTATTGGTCAATAGCCCTTCCCCGCTGCTGTTTCTGGCGGCGCGGTAATGCGAAAGGTACAACAGAATGCCTATCAACAACTTGCTCATCCCTACGGTGATCGAAAGTACCAACCGGGGCGAGCGTGCCTACGACATCTACTCACGGCTGCTGCGCGACCGCATCGTGTTCATCAGCACCGCGATTGATGATCACGTCGCCAACCTGATCGTTGCCCAGTTGCTCTTTCTGACCTACGAAGACCCGGAGCGCGATATCCTGCTCTACATCAACAGCCCCGGCGGTAGCGTCTACTCTGGGCTGGCTATCTACGACACCATGCAGTGGATTCAGCCAGATGTATCTACCCTCTGCCTGGGCGTGACGGCAAGCATGGCAACCGTGCTGCTCTGCGCGGGAGCTAAGGGCAAGCGGTACGCCCTGACGAACAGCACCATCCACCAGCACCCGGCCCTGATCACCCAGATGGGCGGCTCCAATCCTGATATCCAGATTCAGGCCCGCGAGATGATGCGGATTCAGGATAACATGGTCAAGATCATGGCGAAGCACACCGGCCAGTCTGAGGAGCGCATCCGCAAGGACTTCGACCGCGACCACTACATGAGCGCAGAGGAGGCGGTAGAGTTCGGCCTGGTAGACGAGGTGATCAAGTCCACCCGCGACCTGCCCACCGACATGCAGCCGGGTGCAAACCCGCAGCCTGAGGAGGGCAGCCGCGAAGTCCTCGATACCGAGCGCGAGGGAGCTAGCGTCGGCGCACGCTAACCGAAGGGTAGCATCTTCCCCAAAGGATAGCAGTATGGGCGGTCATCTTCAGGTGGCCGCCTTTGCTGTGCTGCAAACCTCAACAGTTAGCTGAAGTTGTGCTATAATCAGGGTGGGGAGACAAGCTGATGCCGCAACTCTCGATGAACAGGTTGTTGACGCTGGTGTTGGACGGTAACGGACTGGTCGGCGCAGACGTGGAAACGCTGCTGCGGCTGGGCAGGCAGGCAGTAGCGGCCCGCAATCGTGTGCTAGCCCGCCACTACTTCAGCGAGGTGGTGGAGCGTGAGGCCGAGCATGAGGAGGCGTTGGTCTGGCTGGCCGGGCTGGTACGCGACCCCGCGCAGTCGGCTGCCTACCTGTGGCTGGTCTTGCAGCGCAATCCTGCTCATGCGAAGGCGGCGGCTGGTCTGGCCTGGGCCAAAGCAGCCTTGCAGCGGCAGCGCGAGGAGGCTGACGGGCCGCTACTGACGACGGCGCGCCTGATCGCGGCTTGCTACGGCCCAACACAGTTGTTGGACGAGGGGGAGCAGGCGGAGGTTGATGCCCTGCTGCGGGCGCGCTCTCCCCGGCCACCCCTCCCTGCTGCCCGCCTACGCGAGGCTCTGCGGCACGAACAGTGGGCGGTGGCGGCTGATATGCTCTGTGGGGTGGGCCTGCACGCCGACGACTGGCCGACGCTGAGCCTGGACGTAGCGGTAGCGGAGCGGGTGCGCCAGGGTCTAGAGGCGGATCGTCGTCGGCGTGCAGCGGGTATCTGCTATGAACGCGCACGAGTGGCATTGGCGGCTGGGCTGCTGACCGAGGCCGATCACTATCTCGCCCGCTTGCGGCTGACCATCGCGGCAGAGGTGCTGGATGTCGCCCCGGCCTGGGCGCGGCTGCGTGAACTTGAGCGGGCGGTAGCGGTACGGCGACGGGGGCGGCCCACGCGCAAGCTGCCCGAACTGCCAGCTAGCCAGCCCTCACCGCTGGCGGAGAACCAGAGCGCAGGCGACAGCGTAGCAGTTGGTAGGGAAGTGGTAGCAGTGACAACCAGATTGGAAATGGGGTAGAGTTCGTGGCGATCAAGCGATGGTGGCTGGCGATGGTAGTGCTGGCGGTTTTGCTGTTGCAACCAGCGGGGGCGGGTGCCGTTGGCGGGGTGTCCACTGATCGGGCATTTGGGCTGCTGTGGGGGCGCACCGACCAGCTTGTGGCTGGGGGATTGCCGCGTAGTTGGTACTGGGGGCCATCTCCTTTTGCGCGGCTGAATGAGCCTTTTGGTGGTGGGGCGCGGCTGGTCGAGTATTACGACAAGGGGCGGATGGAGATCAACGACCCCCTGGCCGCGCGCGACAGCCCTTACTTTGTGGCGAACGGCAGGCTGCTGATGGAGCTGGTCAGCGGGCTGGTGCAGACTGGCCCCGAAACTTACGCGCAGCGGGCTGCGGCTGGGCAGGCGGTGGTGGGCGATGGGGTAGGCAACCCGGCTCCCTCCTACGCGACGCTGGCTGGGGTGGTCTCGGTGCAGCCGGGTGGGCGCGGGCTGGCAGCCAACGACCGTCGCGGCCAACTGGCAACCAGTACGCTCGCAGCGAACGGTGCAGTGGCAACCAACGCACCGCTGGCAGAACGTTACGCCGCCGCTACCCGCCTGACCGCCTACCTGCCCTCCACCCAGCACAACATCCCTGCCGCATTCTGGGCCTTCCTCAATCAGCGTGGGGCCGTCCTCAGCGGGCCGGGCAACCGCGAGTTGCAGAGCGACGGGTTGGTAGACTGGGTGGCGACGATGGGCTATCCCGTCAGCGAGGCGTATTGGTTGCGGGCGACCATCAGCGGCGTGCAGCGCGATGTGCTGGTGCAGGCCTTCGAGCGGCGAATGCTCAGCTACACCCCCAGCAATGCGCCCGGCTTCCAGGTAGAGATGACCAATGTTGGCCTGCACTACTACGGCTGGCGGTATGGCTCGGCGGGTGAGGGCTGGCGGCTGGCGGCCCCAGTGCTGCCGCTGCGGGTGGTCTTCCCCAGCGTGCAGATTGATGCGCCGCTCAAGGAGACCTATGTCGAAGGCGGCATCTGGCAGGTGGCCGACTTCGCAGCGGGCCACCTCTACAGCACTAGCTACCCCGGCGCGGGGGGCAACAGCGTCTATGCTGGTCACAACAACTGGCGGGGGGAGGTCTTCCGCTACCTCTACCAGGCGCAGGTGGGCGACCGCTTCAGCTTTCTGATGAGCGATGGTAGCGAACGCCGCTACGTGGTGACGGAGACGCACAAGGTGCAGGAAGCCGGGGTTAGCGAAGCCGTTCACACCAGCAATGCGCAGTTTAGTGCGCCGACGGTGGACGAGCGGGTGACGCTGATCACCTGCTGGCCCTATACTACCTTTACCCACCGCATCATTGTGATCGGCAAGCCGCTGCCGTGACCAGGGCAGCCAGAGATGAATGGCTGGACTTGCCACCTACGCCCTAGATTTGTTATAATTACCTTCAGTGCCGCCCCTTAGCGGCGCAAATCAACACGCCCGCCGACTGCTACGGCTGTGACCCCTGTGGCTTGGCTCGTGGATGCGCGATCATCTGCCCGCCAAACGCCCGGTTCCCGCGCAGGTAGAAGCGGAGCGGAAGTCTAACACATAGGAGAAACCATGACTGCTAGTATTACCCCTGGCGCGGCCACGCCCATCCCCGGCCAACTAACCCCCACGCCCATCCCCGGCCAACTAACCCCCACGCCCATCCCCGGCCAACTAACCCCCACGCCCCCCCCTACCCCGCAGCAGCTAGCGATGGGCCAGCAGCCGATTAACGCCAACGTTTCGATGAAAAGCCTGCTTGAAGCTGGCGTACACTTCGGTCATCAGACCAAGCGGTGGAACCCCAAGATGCGCCCCTACATCTTCACCGAGCGTAATGGCATCCACATTATTGACTTGCAGCAGACGGTCAAGGGGATGCAGGACGCATACAAGTACGTCGTAGACCTGGTAGCCGGGGGCGGCAAGGTGCTGTTCGTCGGCACCAAGAAGCAGGCCCAGGATGCAGTGAAGGAAGAAGCCGAACGCTGCGGGATGTTCTTCGTCAATCAGCGTTGGCTGGGTGGGATGCTTACCAACTTCACCACGATCAAGACCCGCCTCAAGCACATGACCGACCTCGAAACCCGCAAGGCTCGTGGCGAGTTTGAGCGGCTGCCGAAGAAGGAAGCAACCGCCCTCGACGAGGAGATCATCCATCTCAACCTGATCCTCGGCGGTATCCGCAACCTGCGCGATATGCCCGACGCGATCTACGTGGTGGATACCCACAAGGAGCGCATCGTGATGGCTGAGGCTCTGCGTCTCGAAATCCCGGTCGTCGCTATTGCCGACACCAACTCTGACCCCGATGAGATCGCCTACCCGATCCCTGGCAACGACGATGCAATCCGCGCCGTCCGCATCATCACCGCCAAGCTAGCCGATGCCTGCCTCGAAGGTCAGGCCCGCCGTGAGAGCCAGATGGCAGACAACGCTGCTGGCCGCGACCGCCACAACAAGGAAACCGAAACCGACGAGCAGTACGCTGAAGCGAACGCCTAAGCAACCAGGGCTAGCCGCGTAGATTGCTGGGGTTGGGCATGGCATTGCCAGTCCGCTTGCCCCACAATCTAGCTGCCAGCCCAATCAACCTACAGCCCACAAGATGATTCAGGAGGAGAGAGCGTTGGAAATCACGGCCCAGATGGTCAAGGAACTGCGCGAGCTGAGCGGCGCAGGCCCAAAGCAGTGCAAGGATGCGCTGGTAGAAGCCGACGGTGACGCAAAGAAGGCCATGACTATCCTTGAGGAGCGCAAGCAGGTTAAGGGCGAGAAGATGCTCACCAGCGGGCGCGCCATGAACCAGGGTATCGTCTACGCCTACATCCACAATGGCAGTCGGATTGGTTCGTTGGTCGAACTGACCTGTGAGACTGACTTCGTGGCGCGCAACGAACTTTTTACCCAGCTAGCCAAAGACATCGCCATGCAGGTCGCCAGCATGAACCCCAAGTTGATCAACCTGTCGCAGGATGAAGTGGCGGTTGAGGGCAGCCCCGAAGAAATCTCCCTCATGCACCAGCCCTTCATCAAGGACAACAAGAAGACCATCGAAGCCTTGATCAAGGAAGCAGCCGCCCGCCTCGGCGAGAATATCAGCGTCCGCCGCTTCGCCCGCTTCGAGATCGGCGCAGAGTAGTTGCACCGCTCCC
>Ga0123339_10000943_pt1 | contig 20812 bp, 17 predicted proteins | sample lystaG_FD_89956 | JGI IMG/M metagenome (GOLD analysis project Ga0123339, IMG submission 89956) | Glacier valley bacterial and archeal communities from Borup Fiord, Nunavut, Canada, to study Microbial Dark Matter (Phase II) -... | ecosystem: Environmental > Aquatic > Freshwater > Ice > Glacier ...
AGCGTTGAGAACCACTAATGTTGTGTCCAGCACGGTTGGTCGCAGCAGCAGATTGACAATCAGGGCAGGTTTCTTTATCCATATCGACATTATAGCAGATACCTACTGGCTTCTGCCAATCCCCAGCCGCTTTACCCGCGAAGCAAAGGAGTATGTGGCAAAGATCGACCGCCAGATCGTGTTGATCGACGGCAAGCAGCTAGTAGACTTGATGATCGAGTACAAACTGGGCGTGATCGAGGAAGCGAGCTACACCCTCAGCCGCCTGGACGAGGGCTACTTCCAGAAGTACGCGGGGCAGAAGTAGAGGGCGCAGCATGGAAGTAGTGCGCCCTCTCACCTTATTGGCTACTTAGTGCGTTTGACGATGTGCCAACCGTAGGGGCTGGTAGTGGTATCGAAGTCGGCGATACCTACGCCGCCCACTTCGAGCGGGAAGCCCGCGTTGCCGAAGGCAGGTACCATCTGGGTGCGCTGGTATTCGCCTTGAGCGGGCTTGACCCCTTTGTTGGACATCCCATAGATGCCAGGGTGCGAGTCGTCGGTGTACTGCTTCACCAGCCCGTCAAAGTCGGCTCCACCCTGGGCCTGGCTCAGGAGGTCATAGGCAAGGGTCTTGGCCTCCTCCTTGCTGCGGCTGATTGGCTTGCCAGGGACGCTGCCCTTGAAGCCGATCAGGATGTGTTGTACCTGGATGTGTTCTGCTTCAGCCATGTTGTGAATACTCCTTTGTTGAGATGAGGATTGATGAGCAAGGGGCGTGCCGTTGCCCAAAATCGCTGACACTACCCATTGGATGGTGTATAGTTGCCATAGGCGTGACCTCAAAAGGGGAGAGGCCTTCTGCGGGGAGCGAAAGCTGCCCCCTTTTCATTGCCTACAACCTGACGATGCCAAGCGGATCGTCCTTTGAAGCTACTTTGCACAGCACGGGGTCTAGCTAGAGAAAGTAGCGATCCCCCGTGTAGCACAAGCGGGGCAGGTGTCGCCACCCGCCCCTACTACTACTTGCTACTTCCCTCCGCCGATCAACTGCACCCCGTCGTCGCGCCGCAACTATCGCACTTCATGCAGGTGCCGTTGCGAACAAGGGTGAACTGGCCGCACTCTGGGCAGTCCTCCCCCTCATAGCCCTTCAGCTTCGCCTCGGCCTGCTGGCTGGCGGTGCTACGAACGAGAGTGATCGTGCTGGCTAGTGCAACCGCCGTACTGTTGCCATGGCCGTTACTGACCAGCGGGCTGCTGACGGCGTGGCTGTCACTGGCGTGCGCGTCGGCAGTGTGGCCGTTGCCTGCCAGCCTGTCTAGCGGACGCAGGTGGCTGCTGGGGGCGGCAGGTCCAGCGTTGATGATCGCGTGGGTTGGCTCAAGCTGGCGTACCGCGTCGCTGCGGATCGCTTCGCCATCGTCGCCAGGGATGTGCGCGAGATCGAGGCGGTCGAGGTAGCTAATCGCCAGTTCGCGGAAGATGTAGTCGATCACCGAGGTCGCCATCTTGATGTGGTCGTTGCCCGCTACCATGCCGTTCGGCTCAAAGCGGGTGTAGACAAAGGCATCCACAAACTCCTCCAGCGGCACGCCGTACTGCAAGCCGAGGCTGATAGCGATGCTGAAGCAATTCATCAGGCTGCGGAAGGCCGCGCCCTCCTTGTGCATATCGATGAAGATTTCGCCGAGGGTGCCGTCTTCGTACTCACCGGTGCGGACGTAGATTTTGTGGCCGGTAATGCGTGCCTTCTGGGTGTACCCGCTGCGGCGATTCGGTAGGCGGCGGCGCACCACAGCCTGCTGCACTTCACTGGCGTAGCTGGCAGCTAGCTGCTCCACCTGCGCGGCAAAGCCAGGCGTGCTGGCGGCTACCTCCTCCAACGTCTCCTCGTCCGCTATGTCGTCCTCGCTACCGCTGTTAAGCGGCTGGCTGAGCTTCGAGCCATCGCGATAGAGCGCGACCGCCTTGAGGCAGAGCCGCCAACTCTGCATATACGCCTCCTCCACGTCGCGGATCGTTGCCTCGCTGGGCATATTGATCGTCTTGGAGATCGCGCCACTGATGAAGGGCTGAGCCGCCGCCATCATTTGCAGGTGAGCCGAGGCCGCCAGGTAGCGTTGGCCCTTGCGCCCGCAGCGGTTGGCGCAGTCGAAGACGGGGAGGTGTTCATCACGCAGGCCGGGCGCGCCCTCCACCGTCATCGTGCCACACACATAGTCGTTGGCCGCGCTGATCTCGTCCTTGCTGAAGCCGAGCGTGCCGAGCAGGTTGCCAGCCGCGATTTGCTCCGCAGTCAGGTGTAGCTGATCGCGCAAGAACTCCTCGCCCAGCGTCCAGGGGTTGACGGCGAACTCAAGCTCGAAGGCGGTTGGCAGGGCCGCTTCCAGCCGCTGGAGAGCCGCGTCGTCGAAACCTCGCGTCCGCAGCGTCTCATGGTTGATCGCTGGCGCACCTAGCAGGCTACCGTGACCAATAGTGTACTTGATGATCGCGTCGATCTGCGCCTCCGTGTAGCCGAGCAAGCGCAGGGCGGGCGGCACCGATTGGTTGACGATCTTGAAGTAGCCACCACCCGCCAGCTTCTTGAACTTCACCAGAGCGAAATCTGGCTCGATGCCTGTGGTGTCGCAGTCCATGATCAGGCCGATAGTACCAGTTGGGGCCAGCACGCTGACCTGCGCGTTGCGGTAGCCATGTGCCTCGCCTGCACTCAACGCCTCGTCCCACACCCTACGGGCTGCTGCCAGCAGGGATGCAGGGCTAAGGGCAGGGCTTATGCCACGCGGGGTGACAGTCAGCCCCTCGTACTCGGCGGCGGCGGCGTTGTAAGCAGCCCGGCGGTGGTTGCGGATCACCCGCAGCATCGGCTCGCGGTTGGCCTCGAAGCGAGCGAATGCGCCCACCTCACCGGCAATGGCGGCGGACTGAGCGTAGGCGGCCCCAGTCATCAGCGCAGTGATTGCAGCACAGATAGCATAGCCCTGCGATGAACCGTAGCCGATACCCAACTGCATCAGCAGTGCGCCGAGGTTGGCATAGCCGAGGCCGAGGGTGCGGTACTTGTAGCTGCGTTCGGCGATCTCCTGACTGGGGTACTGACCCATCAGCACGCTGATCTCCAAGACCATGGTCCAGAGGCGGCAGGCGTACTCCAGGTCGGCAATCTTGACCGCTTCGCCAGCGACATCGCTCTTGAAGGTAAGCAGATTGAGGCTAGCCAGGTTGCAGGCGGTATCATCCAGAAACATATATTCGCTGCACGGGTTGCTAGCATTGATAACACCATCGTTGCTGCTAGTATGCCACTCGTTGATCGTAGTGTCATACTGAAGACCAGGGTCGGCAGAGGCCCAGGCTGCGGCGGCAATCTTCTGCCAGAGGTCGCGGGCCTTGAGCGTCTTGCTCACCTTGCCGTTGGTGCGGAAGGTTAGTTGCCAATCGCCATCCGCAGCTACCGCCTGCAAGAAGGCATTGCTGACCCGCACACTGTTGTTAGAGTTCTGCCCAGCCACGGTCATGTAGGCCTCGCTATCCCAATCGGTGGTGTACTCAGGGAACTGGAAGCCCTCGAAGCCCTGGGTTGCCGCCTGCAAGACGCGCTGGATCATCCCCTCTGGCACGCCAGCCTGCCTTGCGCGGCGGATCGCCCGCTTGTGTTCTACTAGCAGGCTCGGCCCCTGCCCATTCACCCCCTCGGCGTGCGCGTTGAGGTAGCTGGTGGCAATCTCGGTCAGGTGCTTGCGGCAGAGCTTGCTACCCGCAACCAGGGCGGCTACCTTCTGCTCCTCGATCACCTTCCAGTCAATAAACTGCTCAATATCGGGGTGATCTACGTTGAGGATCACCATCTTGGCGGCACGTCGGGTGGTGCCACCGCTCTTGATCGCCCCGGCTGCGCGGTCGCCGATCTTGAGAAAGCTGATCAGCCCACTCGACTTGCCACCGCCGGACAGTGGCTCGTTCTCACCACGGATAGAGCTAAAGTTACTGCCGGTGCCAGAACCGTACTTGAAGATGCGCGCTTCCCGCGTCCACAAGTCCATAATGCCGCCCTCGTTCACCAAGTCGTCACTAACCGACTGGATGAAGCAGGCGGAGGGCTGAGGCCGCTCGTAGGCACTGGTGCTGCGGTGGACTGCTCCCTGCTCGTCGGCGTAGTAGTGGCCCTGGGCCGGGCCTACGATGCCGTAGGCCCAGTGTAGCCCCGTGTTGAACCATTGCGGCGAGTTCGGGGCGGCCATCTGGCGGGCCAGCATGAAGCAAAGTTCTTCGTAGAAGGTGCGCGCGTCCGCCTCGCTGCTGAAGTATCCCGCCCGCCAGCCCCAGTAGGTCCAGGTGCCAGCCATGCGGCGGAAGACCTGCCGCGAGTCGGTCTCGCCACACGACCTGCTACTGTCTACGCCCTCGTCTGGCACACTGCGCCAGAGCCATTCTGGTACGCCTTGCTCCTCCACTGGCTTCAGCGTGGCGGCTACCCCAGCCTTGCGGAAATACTTCTGGGCTAGGATGTCCACCGCCACCTGCGACCAGCTATCTGGCACCATCACGTTTTCGGCCTTGAAGACTACCGAGCCGTCGGGGTTGCTGATTTTCGAGGTTCGTGCTACAAAGTTGATACCTGCGTAGGGGTCACTGCCCTCTCGCGTAAAGTGACGAACGATCCGCATGGATATACTCCTTGAACTTAAATGTTGATTGATGTTCAGCGGCGGGCGCAAGGCCGCACCTATCCACTTCCCGCCTAGCACTACTTACTGCCTGCTACTCTGCCACCGCGTCCTGCTCGGCAAAAAGCTCCTGGGCCAGATAGGCAGCGTTCAGGGCGGCAGGGAAGCCCGCGTAGACGGCCATCTGGATGATTATCTCGACCAACTCCACACGGCTACAGCCAACGTTGAGCGCAGCCGCCATATGAAACTTTAGTTGGGCGGGCGCGTTGCCCAGAGCGGTCAGGGCGGCAACGGTAGCTATCTCACGGCTCTTTAGCTCCAGGCCAGGGCGGGAGACAACATCGCCAAAGGCAAACTCGACGGTGTAGCGGGCCAGGTCGGGAGCAACAGCATTCAAGCGGTCTACTACTCGCTGCCCGCCCACCGCATCCAACTGCGCCAGCGTACGCCAGCCGCGTTCATAACGATCTTCGTTCATCCGCTACCTCCTTGAGGCTGCTAGCTGCGCGTCGCCCCTTCTTTGCTGCGGTACGGCGGGGGCGGCCCACCCGCCGCGAGCCGTCGTCCAACACTGCCGCTGGTTCAGCAGCCAGCTTCGGCTCCTCCAACGACTCTAGCTCCTGGCGCAGACTGCCAATGTCGCGGAAGTTGCGGTAGACGCTGGCGAAGCGGATGTAGGCCACATGGTCTAGCTTACGCAGCTTCTCCAACACCAGTTCGCCGATCATCTGGCTGGGAACTTCGCTCTCCCCCGTGCGGAAGATGGTCGCTTCGATCTCGTCAACCATGTTGGTGATCGCTTGCCTGCTGATCGGTCGCTTGGAGCAGGAGATCATGATCTTCTCCAACAGCTTCTCGCGGCTGTACTCCTCGCGGCGGGTATCCTTCTTGATTACCGCAATGCTGACTGGCTGCACCCGCTCGTAGGTGGTGAAGCGTTGACTGCAAGCCATGCACTCGCGGCGACGGCGGATGCCATCATTGTCGGCAGTGTCCCGCGAGTCGATCACCCGCGAGTCGTCCTGGTGGCAGTAGGGACAGCGCATAAGTTAGCCTCGATTGCGATAACGCGGCCTGTTCTTGCCAATTCGCAAGAAAGCTGGGCCGAAGCGGGTGCCAGGTAGCTGCCCACCCGCCGCTGAAGGCTGGTGGAGACTACATCTTGGGTTTGGGGACGACTAAAAGCACAAGATAAAGGGTATCACAAGATGTTGTGTCTGTCAAGGGGTTTATCCACAAATTGCCCCTCTTATCCACCAGAATCAGGGGGTTTGTCCACAAACGACCGCTGCAAGCTGGCAAGCGCACAGAATGGCAGAACACGTGTACTATTCTTCACATTTTGGCAAATTGGTGGCGGCTACCTATTGCATTTTGGCAGAAAATGAGTATAATGTGGATAAGTGGGGTGCAAAGTGGGGAAAAGTGGGGAAGAAAGTGGATAACTTCCTCCCTTCCAAGCGCAACCAGAGTTTGGGGGCCATCTAAACTCCAGGCGACCACAGCACCCAGCTAGCCACACAAGGTCGTACAGCTTGCTGGTGGGTGAAGGGCAGGGGCCATCTGACCGCTCATCCTAACCAGCACTTGCGACCAATAGCGTCGGTGCCGACCGCAGACCAGCGGCCTGCTGCTCAGGCGAGGGGAGAGGGGCCATCCTCCCCCCTCCGAGAGGGGAGCAGCCAGCCGCCATACAGATCGAGAAGCCGGTGAGCGGGTGAGGGGCCATCCTCCCCCACTCTGCCGGTCTTCTTTGTCTAGAATGTTCTAGTTTTGAGGGAAGAAGCGATGTTCCTCGGCTCGTTTGAACACACTATGGATGCTAAGGGGCGGCTGGCGATACCGGCTCGGTTTCGCAACTCGCTCGGCAGCACCGCAGTGCTTACCCGTAGCCCCGACCACTGCCTCTACCTCTTTCCAATGGATGCCTGGAACAAGCTGGCCGAACGGCTCAGTCAGTTGTCGCTGGCCGACCGCAACGCCCGCAATATGCAGCACTTCTTCTTTGGTGGGGCTAGCGATGTGGAACTGGATGCTCAGGGCCGAATCGCCGTGCCAACCATGCTCCGCCAGCACGCTGAAGTCGAAGGCGACACGGTGGTGGTGGGCATGAACACCTACATCGAAATCTGGGCCAGGCAGAAGTGGCAGAACCTTGAAGCACAGGTCAGCGAGGACATTGACAACATCTCGGCCCAACTAGTTGGGTTGTTCTAAGCCATAATCCTCTCCTCCCTTTCGCGGGGTGGGCAGGGTAGGGGTTGGTGGACGTTAACAAATGCACATCTCGGTACTGTATGCAGAAGCGTTGGCGGGGCTGAACATCCGGCCTGGTGGTCGTTACGTTGACGGCACGCTGGGGGCGGGCGGCCATGCAGGGGGTATGCTTGAGGCTAGTGCGCCAGACGGCTTGCTGCTGGGCATAGACCTTGACCGCAGCGCGATGGCGTTGGCAGCGGAGCGATTGCAGCCGTTCGCTGCCCGCTATCGTCTGGCCCAGGGCAACTTCGCGCAGATGACAGAGCTTGCCGCCAGCACATGGGGCTGGGAGGCGGGGGAGGTGGACGGCGTGCTGCTCGACCTCGGCCTCAGTTCAATGCAGCTTGACCAGGGAGAGCGCGGCTTCTCCTTCCGCACGGACGCGCCACTGGATATGCGGATGAACCAGTCCGCAAGTGGCGGGCCAACTGCCGCCGACCTGCTAGCCGACCTCGACGAGGAGGAGCTTGCCAACCTGCTCTACGAGTATGGCGAGGAGACAGCTAGCCGCCGAGTCGCCCGACGGATCGTAGCAGCCCGCAAGGAGCAGCCGATCACCACTACCGCGCAGCTAGCGGGCATCGTCAGTGACGCACTGGGCGGCAAGGTAGCAGGGCGCACGCGCAACCCGATCCACCCAGCCACCCGCAGCTTCCAGGCTCTGCGGATCGCCGTCAACCGCGAGTTGGAGACGCTGCCCCAGGGTTTGCAGGCGGCCATGCGGCTGCTGAAGCCAGGGGGCAGGCTGGCGGTGATCAGCTTCCACTCGCTGGAAGATCGCGCCGTCAAGCAGTTTATGCAGCGCGAGGCGGGCGGCTATGTGGAGGGCAGCATCTACGCGCATGAGCGGCCAGCGACGCTCAGGCTGCTGACGCGCAAGCCGACAGTGCCGGGTGAGCAGGAGGGGCGCGACAACCCCCGCGCCCGCAGCGCGAAACTGCGGGTAGCCGAGAAAATCTAGGGCAGAGAGGGTAGAGAAAAGAGGAAAGCAGTGCGGCACTGGTCAGTAGTCAGACTTCTTTCCTCTTTTATCTTCCAGCTTTGCCTGCAATAATAGCACCAATCCTAACCTCTCAGGAGCAACTGCTTATGGCCGTCCAGTCTATGGGGCTACCGCGCAACCGACGCGACGACTCCCTCTCTGCTACGCGGGTACGCACCCGCCGCCAACACCTGCCTCGCTACCTCGAACTGCACCCAGCAGTGCGCTACTTGCTGGCGGTTGCGCTGGTCTGCGCAATCAGCCTGCTCTATCTGATGCAGACTAGCCAGGTCGCCAGCCAGTCCTACCGCCTGCGCGCATTTGAGGCGCAGCGTAACGCGGTGGTGCGTGACAACAATCGCCTGCAACTGCAAATCGCCGAACTCAAGTCCCGCACCCGCATCCAGCAGATCGCCCGCAACAAGCTGGGCATGGTACCACTGGGCAAGAACGTGATCTACGTGCTGGTAGACGACCGCGCGACCAACACCAGTGCCGAGGCTCCGCCGCAGATGGTAGGGGCAAGTAGTGACGCGCCAGCGCAGCCATAGAACAGGTAATATGGGATGAGCATCGTCCAACTCAAACAAAGCAGCAGCGGGAAGGTGGCAAAAGTAGGTCGTGGCGACACGGCCTATTATGCGTTTGTGCCAAACCCCCTGCCGCCTACTTTTGAGTACGACCATGAGTTGGCTAGGGTGCTTGTCAATACTGCCCTGTGCCTGGGTGAACTGGTGGGCTACAGCCGCAGCGTCTCTAATCTTGAGCAAGTGACCGCCGTGTTCGTGCGCTGGGAGGCGGTGCAGTCATCGCGCATTGAAGGGATCGAGACCACGCTGGCAAACCTCTACCGCTATGAAGCGGGCGACTGGCAAGCTGATAGTGTAGCAGAGAGGTGGACAAGCGACCTGCAAGCCGTGCTGAACTGCGTGCAGGCAATCGAACACGGCTTCAGCCGCAGGCGAGAGCTACCTTTTAGTCTGGGCTTGCTCCGCGAGTGCCACGCCATGCTAATGAGCGGCAATGGGCAGGTTGAGCCAGGCGAGTTCCGTGGCAGCCAGAATTGGATCGGGCCTGGTGGCAGCAACCTGAGTAGTGCTACCTATGTGCCGCCTCCCGTGCATGAGATGCTGACCTGCCTTGACCAATTGGAGAAGTACATCTACAGCAACGACAGCAACCCGCCGCTAGTGCAAATCGCCTTCGCCCACCAGAACTTTGAAGCAATCCACCCCTTTATTGACGGCAATGGCAGAGTTGGGCGGCTGCTGATCCAACTGCTGTTGGCCGAATGGTGGCTGTTGCCACAACCTTTGCTCTGCCTGAGCAACTACTTCTGGCGCAACCGCGACCACTACTACGCGCTCCTGCTGGCTGTCAATGAGGATGGCTGGTGGCGCGAGTGGGTGCTATTCTTCTTGCGCGGCGTGGAGCAAGAAGCAGCGGTGGCGACCAACAAGCTGAAGGAGCTAGCCGAGTTGCCGCCTACGGCATGGGCGCAGGCGGCCACCATCGCTGCGATCATAGAGGGGCAAGGCTGATGGCGATCCAGAGCGCGAAAGCACAATCGAACCTACGGGTCAAGACCTGGCGGGTGCGCGGCACCTTCATCGTCTTTGTTGTGCTGGCCGTTGCGCTGATCGGGCGGCTGTTCGTCTTGCAAGTGCAGCAACATGATGTCTTGACCCAGCGGGGCGACAACCAGCACCTCCAGAGTAAGAGCCTGCCTGCCGAGCGCGGCAACATCTACGACCGCAATGGCAACCTGTTGGCGGGCAACGCCACGGCCTACGACCTCTACGCCGACCTTACCCACCTGCCGAAGATGGAAGATCGTCGCACCCTCGCCGACAGCCTTGCCCAGCTAACCGACAGCAGCCCAGAGGATATGTTCGCCAGCCTCAGCGCGCAGATCACTGGCACTCGCAAGCTACGGGCCAATCTTACTGACGACCAGAAGGATCGCCTCGACGCTGTGATGAGCGACCACAGCGACTCGCTCTGGCTGGAAGCGCACAGCCGCCGCACCTACCCCAACGGCAACCTCCTCGCCACCGTCCTCGGCTACGCCAACAGCGAGAACGTGGGGGCTTACGGCCTGGAGGGAGCTTACGAGAAGGTACTGGGCGGCAAGCCAGGCCTGCTCAAGGCGGAATACGACGCGACCGGCACAGAGATACCGCTCGGCCAACGCCAGTACGAGCCGCCGGTGGATGGGCAGGACATCTACCTGACTATTGACATGAACGTGCAGTTTATTGCTGAGCGCAACCTGGATGAAGGGATGAGAGCGACCGGCGCGAAGTCTGGTCAGGTGGTGATCCTCGACCCCAAGAGCGGAGAGATACTGGCCCTTGCTGCCCGCCCCACCTTCGACCCCAACAACTACAGCCAGTACACCAACGACCTCAGCCTCTTTCGCAACCCGGTAGTCAACGACATCTACGAGCCGGGTAGTACCTTCAAGGTGTTGACCTGGGCGATGGGGGTCAACGAGGGCAAGATCACCCCAGATTTCGCCCTCGACCTACCTGCCTGCCGCGAACTTTACCGCCAGCGCATCTGCAACCACGACCGCACCGCCCACGCCGCCGAGTCTATGGAGACCGGGTTGGCGATCTCCGACAACATCGCCGCCATGAAAATCGCCGAGATGGTGAGCAAGGATCGCTTCTACCAGTACCTCAAGCAGTGGGGTATTGGGCAGACCAGCGGCGCGGGCTTCGGCGAGAGCGAGGAGCCGGGCCTGGTCTACTTCCCTGGTGACAAGGGCTGGAACGACCTCAACTTCTACACCAACTCCTTCGGCCAGGGCATAGCGATCACCCCCTTGCAGATGGTGGTGGCTATCGTGCCAGTTGCCAACGGTGGCAATCTCATGCAGCCCTATATCATGCAGAAGATCGTGGACAAACACGGCGTGGTGGTCAAGCAGAGCAGCCCTCAGGTTAAGAGCCAGCTACTCAGCCCCGACGCGGCGCAGATGACGACCGAGATGATGGAGGCAGTGGTGGAGCGTGGCACAGGCCGCTTGGCTAAGACGGTGGAGACGAAGGCTTACCGCATCGCAGCCAAGACTGGCACAGCACAGGTGCCATTGCGCGGTGGTGGCTACGACCCCAACAACAGCATCGGCGGCGTGGTTGGCTTCGCCCCAGCAGAGGACGCGAAGTTCGTGGCCCTGGTCAAGCTAGACCGTCCGACCAGCAGCCAGTGGGGTGAGCTGACGGCAGTGCCGATCTTTGGCTACATCACCCGCGACCTTCTTACCTACTACAACGTACAGCCACCTGCGCCGTGATAGGCTGGGCAAGGGCAGTGTGGCGGCTACTACCTGGCTACGCAGCAAGCGGCACTTAGGTTATAATGGCGACTGAGTGAGACGAAAACTGCTAATCACGCAAGGTGGGAAGGTAAAGTAAAGATGCTACCGTTGGAAGATGTACTGGCTGGCACAAGGGGGGAACTGGAATGGGTGGCCCAGGATCGGGCCGTCACAGTTGCCTATACCCAAGATGTTGTGTTCGAGGGGGTAGAGATCGACTCGCGCAAGATCAGGCCTGGTGGCCTCTTTGTCGCCCTCAAGGGGGAGAACACCGACGGTCACCGCTTCATCAACGATGCAATTGGCCGGGGCGCACGTGGCGTGCTGCTCACCCAGGACTGGCAGCACCAGCCGGTCAGCGAGGGGATGCACCCGGCGGTTGCCCTGGTCCGCGTCGCCGAGCCGCTAACCGCCCTGCAAGAACTGGCTAGTTATTGGCGCAACAAGATCAACCCCCGCGTGGTTGGCATTACTGGCAGTGTGGGCAAGACCAGCACGAAGGAAGTGACCGCCGCCGTTCTCAGCAAGGGCTACCGGGTGCTAAAGAGCGAGGGTAACTACAACAGCGAGACGGGCCTACCGCTTACCATCCTGCGCCTCAAGGCAGGCGATCAGGTGGCAGTGTTGGAGATGGGCGGCGGCTATACCATGCACGACATCGCCGACCTGGCCGCCATCGCTCTGCCAGAGGTGGGGGTGGTGACCAATGTGGGCGACAGCCATCTGGAGCGGATGGGTAGCATCGAGAACATCGCGCAGATGAAAAGCGAACTGCCCCGCGCCCTACCCACGCACGGCTGGGCTGTCCTCAACGCCGACGACCTGCGGGTGAAGGCAATGGCCGATGTGACCCCAGCACGGGTCTTCTACTATGGCTTCGACAGCACAGCGCACCTCTGGGCCGAGCAGATCGAGGGGCGCGGGCTAGAAGGGATTGCCTTCGTCCTCTGCTACGACGCGGGCAAGCTGGGGGCGGTCAGCAATCCCGCCTTGCAGGAGAACCAACGGCTGCACCTGCACCTGCCGATCCTCGGCCAGCACAGCGTCAACACCGCGTTGGCCGCCGCCAGCGTTGGCCTGGTCATGGGCCTGGATTGGGCGCAGGTGGCGGCGGGCCTGGAGGACGCTGGCACCTCGACTAGCGGCGCGCAGCTACGCATCCTCAGCGTACCAGGGGTCAACGGCTCGATGATCATCGACGACAGCTACAACGCCAGCCCCGCTTCGGTCTTCGCTGCCCTCAACCTGCTGGATGAGATGAGTGGCGGCAAGGTCGCAGTCCTCGGCGACATGCTAGAGTTGGGCGACCAGGAGGTGGCTGGGCATCTGAAGGTGGCGATCCGGGCGCGGGAGGTGACCAACCGCCTGGTGGTGGTTGGCAGCCTGGGGCATAGCATTGGCCGCGACGCTATCAGCTACGGTATGGCAGCAGATCAGGTCTACTTCGCCAGCAGCAACGACGACGCGGCTGACTGGCTAAGGCGCAAATTGCAGCCAGGCGACACGGTGTTGGTCAAGGGTTCCAGAGGTTTGCACATGGAGGATATTGTGCAGAAAGTCAGGGCTTGATGTTGCCGATACCGGATGCGATCACCACGACCCAGACGCTCAGCAATTCGCAGGTGCTGACCTCGTTGCCAATTGGGGTGATGCGGAACGCCTTGATCTTCGCTGGCGTAGCCTTCGTCATCTGCATGGTGATCGGCAGGCCGGTAATCAACTTCCTGATCAAGAACAAGATCGGTAAGCAGATTCGGATCGACGGCCCACAGTCGCACCAGGTGAAGATGGGTACGCCAACGATGGGCGGGCTGATGATCCTAAGCACGATTGCGCTCTCAACGATTATCTATCTCGTTGTTGTCAACCTGGGCAACATCCAGCAAGGCAAGCCCTGGCAACAACTTTCGCTGCTGCTGCCGCTGGGGATCATCATTAGCTTTGGTATCCTAGGTGGGGTGGACGACCTGCTCAGTACGGTGGGGCGGGCGCGGGGCGGACTGAAGGCGCGGTTCAAGCTGATCTGGCTGCTGATCTTCTCGACCGTCGTCGCGCTGATCCTGTACGGGCCGCTGGGCTACAACGGCATCTACGTCCCACTCGTGGGGCGATTCGACATTAGCTGGTTCTATGTGCCAGCGGCGATCCTGGTCGTGGCCGGGGTCGCCAACGCGGTCAACTTCACCGACGGGTTGGACAGCCTGTCCAGTTCGACCCTGATCTCGGCCTTCACGGCCTACGGCATCATCGCGTACCTGCAAGGGCAGGCTCCGGTTGTGCCGTTTTGCTTCATCTGTGTAGGGGCATTGCTCGGCTTCCTCTGGTTTAACTCGCACCCAGCCCAAGTGTTCATGGGCGACATCGGCAGCCTGACCCTCGGCGGCCTACTGGCGACGGTGGCGTTCATGACCGGGCAGTGGCTGCTCCTCCCAGTCATCGGCATCATCTTTCTGGCTGTGGGAGCTTCGTCGCCTTTGCAGGTGTTGTACTTCAAGCTGACCGGCGGCAAGCGGTTGTTCAAGATGGCCCCGCTGCACCACCACTTCGAGTTGTTGGGTTGGAGCGAAACTCAGGTGATGATGCGCTTCTTCCTGATCAGCATTGTCGCCGCCATGATCGGCGTAGCCCTGGCTCTCGCCCCAACGGTTAGTTAGAGGAGGAAACAAATGAGCGATCAGCACGACCATGATCACTGTGCCGCCAGCGAACACAGTCAGCCACGCACACAGGCACATCAGCAGCCCGCCGAGGCGGAGCATGGACATGGCTTTGGTCATGACCACGACCACAAATCGAGGCAGCACGACCAGGAACAAGAGTCAGACCATGACCATGCACCTGTCAGTGGGTCGTTCGCCTGGCTGCGCGAGATACTACCGTTCGGCCACGGCCACACTCATGCTGAAGCCAATATAGACAGCGCATTGGAGGGTAGCGAGCAGGGTATCCGCGCCCTGAAACTGTCGCTGGCTATACTGGGTTTCACCGCCTTGCTGCAACTTGGCGTGGTAGTAATCAGCGGCTCGGTCGGCCTGCTGGCCGACACGATCCACAACGTCGCTGATGCCATGACCGCTGTGCCACTCTGGGTTGCCTTCGCACTATCCCGGCGACCCGCTAACCGACACTATACTTACGGCTACGGACGGGCTGAGGATGTGGCGGGCCTGTTCATCGTGTTGGTGATAGCCTTGAGCGCAGGGCTGGCGGCTTACGAGTCGCTTGATCGCTTGTTCAACCCCCAGCCGGTCAGCAACCTCTGGTGGGTGGCAGCAGCGGCATTGATCGGCTTCCTGGGTAACGAGGCGGTGGCCTTGCTCCGCATCCGGGTTGGGCGCGAAATTGGCAGTGCCGCCCTGGTCGCTGATGGAATGCACGCCCGTGCTGACGGTATAACCTCGCTGGCAGTCCTCGGTGGCGTTATTGGCGTTGCGCTTGGCTTCCCACAAGCCGACCCGTTGATCGGCCTGCTAATTACTATCGCTATCATCTTTATTCTCAAGGATACTACTGTAACGATGTGGCGGCGGCTGATGGATGCAGTAGATCCGGAGATTGTTGGGCAGATCGAACACACTGCTACCCATGTAGCACAGGTGCGCGATGTCCACAATGTGCAGGTGCGTTGGCTTGGACACAAGCTACATGCAGAGTTGCATATAACCGTGCCGGGTAGCCTGAGTGTCAGTATAGCCCACGATCTGGTTGAGGAGATACGCCACACCCTCTTTCACCATCTGCCACGCCTGAGTGAGATTATCGTCCACGTTGATCCAGATGACCGCTCCAATGCAGAGCTTGACAACTTGACTGCTCACCATCAGCAGGCACAAGTAGGCAGCGCGGTGGCTAACACCCAGCCCAACCTAAGCGGCCACAGCCACAAAGTGAGTCTGGCATAGGAGAGGTAGCAACCAATGATGTTGGAGTTGCGTGGCAAGAAAGTGTTGGTCTTCGGCCTTGGTGTCAACGGGGGCGGCCTCGGCGTGGCGCGCTTCATGTTGGAGCGCGGGGCTGAGGTGCGCGTCACCGACCTCAAGACCGCCGCCCAACTTGGCAGCAGCCTGCAAGAACTGGGGGGCTACCAGGTTGGCTACACCCTCGGCGAACACAAGCGTGAGGACTTCGAGTGGGCCGACCTGATCGTGCGGAACCAGGCTGTGCCGCGTGAGAGCGAGTGGCTGCGGCTGGCCCGCGACCTCGGCAAGCCAGTGGAGATGGAGGTTAGCCTATTCTTCCAACTCTGCCCCAGCCAGCACACGATTGGCATCACCGGCACAAAGGGCAAGACGACGACAACCACGCTGACCGGGGCGATCATGCAGGCATGGCGGCCAGATACCGTCGTTGGCGGCAATATTAGCGGCCAGCCGCCCCTCAGCCTGCTGCCGCACATCAAGGAGGACACCTGGGTAGTGCTAGAACTCTCTAGCTGGCAGTTGGAGGGGACGGATGAGATCGGGGTCAGCCCCCACATCGCCGCCTGGCTCAACCTGTCGCCCGACCACCTCAACCGCTACCGCGACATGGACGACTATGCCGAGGCCAAGTTCGCCATCTTCAAGCACCAGCGAGCGGGCGACTTCGCAATCCTCAACGTAGATGACCCCATCGTGCGCCGCTACGAACCGCAGCTACCAGGGGGTGTGCGCCCACTCTGGTTCGGCGAGATGATCGAGTGTGACTCGCAAGGCGCATACCTGGCGGGGGATCGAATTGTGCTAGATTATGTCAAGTCGGGGCTAGGCAAGGTGGACTGGCAGTTTGCAGGGCCGCCGACGCTACCAGGCCGCCACAATCTGCTCAACGCCGCCGTTGCCGCCCTGATCAGCAGCCTAGCGGGGGTGGACGCGGCTACGATCAACAGCACCATGGCGGCCTTCGCGGGGGTGGCAGACCGCATGGAACCAGTGCGTGAGATTGCGGGGGTTCGTTTCATCAACGACACCACCAGCACCACGCCCGCCAGCACTGTCGCCAACCTGACCGCCACGCCGGGGCCAGTTAAGCTGCTGGCGGGCGGCAGCGACAAGCGGCTGGAGTTTGGCGGGTTGGCGGCGTATCTGGCGACCAGGGCGGATGTGGCCGTCTACCTGCTAGCGGGCAGCGCGACGGCGAAGATGCAGCACGCGCTTGAGCAGGCGGGTGTGCAACCAGCAGGGCTGTTCGACAACTTCGCGCTGGCGATCCAGGCTGCCTACGATGACGCAGTTGCAGGCGACACCGTGCTGCTCAGTCCAGCAACCGCTAGCTTCGGGATGTTCAGCAACGAGTTCGAGCGGGGCGCACAGTTCCGCCAGATCGTCAAGGGACTGACCCCCACCCTGCTCTCCTCGGTGAGCGGTGAGCAGAAGAACGAGGAGGCGAAGTTATGGCGACCTTTATGGAGCGGAGCAGGACGACCGCAAACCTGAAGCGGACAGCGCAGGGGCGGCCCGATATGTGGCTGCTGGCTCTGGTTGGTTCGCTCTGCTTGTTCAGCCTGGTGATGGTCTACAGCGCGAGCTATGCAGCCCTCGCTAGCTTCAACTTGCAGCCTACCGCCTACCTCACGCGTCAGTTCTTCTACATGGTATTGGGCTGGCTGGCTCTGCTGATCACCATGCGGATAGATTACCGCTGGTGGCGGCGGTTCTCTGGCCCTGGGATGCTGATCTGCCTGCTGCTGCTGGCGGCGATCTTTGTCCTGCCCGCTAGCGTGGTGCCGCTGATCAACGGGGCAAAGCGGTGGATCGACCTGGGGCCAATCGGCTTCCAGCCCAGCGAAGTGACCAAGATCGCCTTCAGCCTCTACCTGGCCGCCTGGCTATCGCAGAAGGGCGACAAGGTGCGTAACCTGACAGTTGGCCTGATCCCCTTCGGCATCGTCCTCGGCGTGATCGTCGCCCTGATCATCAAAGAGCCGGATATGGGTTCGTCGCTGGTAATCGTCAGCATCGGCATCAGTGTCTTCTTCGTAGCGGGGGCCGACCTCAAGCAGTTGGGGGCGGGCCTGGTGCTGGCGGTTGGCACCTTCATCTTCCTGATCAACAGCGCAGGCTATCGCGGCAAGCGGCTACAAGGCTGGCTCGATCCCTTCAGCGACTTCCTGGGCAGCGGCTACCACCCGGCGCAGAGCATGATCGCCCTCGGTGACGGCGGCATCTTCGGTCTGGGGCTGGGGGCTAGCCGCCAGAAATACAACTGGCTGCCCGAACAGTACACCGACACCATCTTCAGCGTGATCGGCGAAGAACTGGGCCTGATCGGAGCGGTCTGCGTGATCGTCGTCTTCGTCTCCATCGTCTATCTCGGCTACCGCACTGCCCTGCGTGCGCCCGATAGCTTCGGTAGCCTGCTGGCTACTGGCATCACCACCTGGTTCGGCTTCCAGGCTCTGATCAACATCGCCGCCGCAACCAACAGCATCCCCTTTACTGGCATCCCCCTGCCGTTCATCAGCTTTGGCGGCACCAGTCTGACGGTCTCTTTGGCCGCCGTCGGCATCTTGCTCAATATTTCTCGCCACGCCCGTGCAACGGTGGCGGAGGATACCCTGCCCAGCGTAGCCGAGGTTCGGACGCGCATGGTACAGGCAGCGGCGGTGGGCCGCGAGATCGTGGGCAACCGCCCTAGTCGTGGAGGTAGTAGAAAGTGAACCACATCATCTTTGCCCAGGTAGTCTGGACTGTCCAGCAGTGGCAGTTGTTCGCCCCGATCATCGTTCTTGGCGGGCTGGTGGGCTGGCGGCGGGGCTGGCGCGAAATGGCGATCTTCGTGGTGGCGGTCGTCTTCGCCATCTTCGTCGCCAACGGCCTGCGTCCAAACATCCCCCCGATCCTGGAGCGACTGACCAACGTCGGCAAGCAGTTTGGCAACGCCCTAACCGACCCTAGCAACTCACCGGTGCCGAGGCCAGTTAGCCCAGAGCCACCAGGCTGGTTGCAAGACCCAACCAACGAGCCGTTGATCATGCTCGGCTTCTTCCTCTTTCTGGTGCTGGCGGGCTACTCGATCTCCAAAGCCCTCGGCACGCGGGGCAACCTGGGCCTGTTCGGCCTGCTCGGTGGCGTGATCTTCGGGGCCAGTGCCTTCACCATCGTACTCTGGCAACTGTTGAGCTACTGGCTCGACCTCAACCGCCTAAAGAGCGGCAATCTCCCCTTCAAGGGGGTCGCTAGCACGCCGCCGGTCAGCGTCAACCTGCCAGGGGTGCAGGTGCCAGGCTTGCCAACCACCAACATCCTTGATAGCTGGGTCTTCTGGGCGGTGGGCGCAGCAGTCCTCGGCATCCTCGTGATCGCCCTACGCCGCTCGCCTACTGCGGCCAAGTAGGGCGCGCCAGCATGAGATAGCAGCAAAAGAGGGTACAAAAAGTGCTAGACAGATTGCGGGGCAAACAGGTACACTTCATCGGCGTGGGTGGCATTGGTATGAGCGCGCTGGCGCATCTGCTGCTAGACGCAGGCATTGCGGTCAGTGGCAGCGACCTGAAGGCTTCGCGCCTGACTGACCAGCTAGCCACACGGGGTATGGCCTTCAGCGAGGGCCAAGCCGCTACGAACATCACGGCAGCCCCACCTGATTTGGTGGTGATCACTGCTGCTTTGCGCCCCGACAACCCAGAGTTGTTGGCGGCGGAGGCGGCTGGCATCCCGATCATCAAGCGCGCCGCCCTACTCGGTGAAGTGATGAGCGAGGGCAAGGGCATCGCGGTCGCTGGCACCCATGGCAAGACCACGACCAGCGCGATGATCGCTTACGCCCTCACTCGTTGCGCCGCTGACCCCACCTATCTCGTCGGCGGGATCGTGCAGGGCCTGGGAACGAACGGCCACCTGGGGCGCGGCGAGTACGTCGTTGCCGAGGCGGACGAGTACGATGGCTCCTTCCTCCAACTGCGCCCCACAGTCAGTGTGATAACCAACATCGAGGCCGACCACCTGGACTTCTACGGCAGTATGGACAACATCCGCCAGACCTTCAGCCGCTACGCCAGCAACACCCAGCCAGGCGGCACCCTCCTGCTCTGTGCTGATGACGCGGAAGCGGGCGCGCTACTAGCCATCCTACGAGCCAGCGAACAACCCTATGCCATCGCCAGCTACGGCCTGGGGGCAGGACTGGACTGGCAGGTAGTAGAGCAGGGCAGCAACAATCGGGGCGGCAGCAACTTCGCCCTCTGGCGTGGGGCGGAGAAGCTGGGCGAGTTCGTCCTCAGCCTGCCAGGTCGCCACAATCTGCTCAACGCCACCGCTGCGGTTGCTGCTTGCGCCATAGCAGGGGTGGACGCAGCGCAAGCGGCTACTGCGCTGGCCGACTTCAGCGGGGCCGAACGCCGCTTCCAGGTCAAGGGCGAGACCAACAGCGGGGCGGTCGTGGTGGACGACTACGGCCACCACCCTACCGAGATTGCCGCCACCTTGCAGGCCGCCAGGCAACGCTACCCCGACCGCCGCATCATCATCCTCTTTCAGCCGCACACCTATAGTCGCACCAAATCGCTGCTGCCAGAGTTCGCTGCCGCCTTTGGCGAGGCAACCCTGGTCTACATCAGCGACATCTACGCGGCGCGAGAAGCCCACGATCCCAGCGTACACGCCCGCCAAATCGTCACCACTAGCGACCACCCGGCCATGCAGTACATCGGCTCGCTGGCAGAGGCGACGGTGGAGCTTCGCCGCATCCTGCAACCAGGTGACGTGCTGCTGACGGTAGGCGCGGGCGACGTGGGGCAGGTGGGCGAAGAATTGTTGCAAGCCAGCTTATGCAGATACGCAAACTGACAGTAGAAGATGCCACCGCCTTCTGGTCGCTACGCCTGGCTGGGTTGCGCGACTACCCTGCCTCCTTCGGTGAGGACTACGCTGCTGCGCTAGAGCTAACAGCAGAGCAGGTAAGGCGGCGCGTGACCTGGGCGACCAGCGGCGACAACTTCATCTTTGGCGCGTTCGACCCCGAACTGGTAGGCACTGTCTGCCTGCTGCGCGAGGAAGCAACCAAGCAGCGGCACAAGGCCGAAGTGTGGGGCGTGTTGGTTGCCCCCGAAGCGCAAGGGCAAGGGGTCGCCAGCGCGCTCTTGCAAGCCGTGATTGCCGAAGCGCACAAGATCGACGGGCTAGACCACCTGCGCCTGGGCGTAGAGACCAACAACGACGTAGCGATCCGCACCTACGAGCGGGCTGGCTTCGAGCGGCTCTTTGCTGACCCGCGCACGATGAAGGTTGGTGATCGATTCGTGGACGAATACATCATGGTATATTGGCTGACCAATAGGGGAGGGTGATGGGAGAGGGTAGATGCTAACCGAGATTGGCACCACAATCGAGCGGATCAGCGGCCTCAAGGTGCAGCACGCTGAGCCACTCAACCGCTACAACTCGCTGCGGGTGGGCGGCCCCGCCGACTACTTCGTAGAAGTGTTTGACGCAGCCCAACTGGCGGCGGCGGTGGGGGCTGCCCGCAAGGTTGGCCTGCCCTACGTGGTGATTGGCAACGGCACAAACCTGATCTTTACTGACGCGGGCGTGCGTGGGCTGGTGATCCGCACTCGCGCCCACCACCACAAGGTTGCCAGCCTGGTCGAGCAGCAGGGTGATCAGGCGATAT